>OCVV011059799.1_pt1 | contig 13925 bp, 16 predicted proteins | sample 1539721 | NCBI WGS metagenome assembly OCVV01 (sample SAMN02144230, study PRJEB22623) | gut metagenome | biome: sheep rumen | host: Ovis aries | place: New Zealand
GTAGAATTTGGATTTACTCCTATTGGGCTTCGTTCTAATAATGTTAGTTCCCAAGTACCATAATATAGTTTTGACATATCTTGTTCTCTATCAAACATTTTAACGCTTCCAATTGGTTCCCATTTTTTTATAACAACTAATTCACCAAGTTTATTTATAGCCTCGGCAATTTTCATAAACGATCACCATCTTGTTGCAAACGAAAAGAAGAAAAATTAAATATTTTCCTCCTTTCCATACATACAGGTGTGGTGTTGCTTAAATAGCAACCCCCCCCCGACTCTAAATTTTAAGTTTTCCACAATAATCAAACCTCCTATTCTTCTTCATTATTTGTGGCTTCTGTTTCATATAATGTAATTTCTCCTGTTGTTTCATCGATTGTTCCTATTTCCTCGTAAAACAAAGTGTGAGCTTCCAAATTAACAATTCCTTGTTGTATATGATTTAAATTATCTTCATCAATCGGTGTACTTTCTGATGGTTCATTTGCCCAAGGAATTGGGTTATATTGTTGATATGGAGACGCCATTTAATCCCTCCTTTCACATAATAAAAAAGAAGGGATAGCAATCCCCTCTAATTATTTATAATATTTAGTTTATCTATTCAACAATTTTTAATGTATTCTGTGCAGCAATTACAGTAGCATTTGTTGTAGAGTTTGTCGAAACAAATTTATAAAAATAGTTATCTCTTTTTTCCATTAAAGATGCTCTTTTTGATATCTTTTCAACATCACTTGCTGCTTCCTTTACTTTTTCTTGTAATTCTTTAATTTGATTATCTTGTTTAGATATTGTCTCATTTTGTGTTTTAATATTTGATTCTAATTCAGTTTTAATCGTTTCTAATTCTTCAATTCGTTTTTCTAAACCAGCTAATTTTTTATCAATATCTTCATCCACTTTTTTTAGCTCCTTTTCTAACATGCTTATTGATACTTTATCATCTGCACGTACACTATTATGTGATAATAAAATGCCTCCAACTACAAGCATAAATACAAATATACTTGCAATCACTATATTTTTTTTATTTTTCATAAGATTTCCTCCTAATCAAAATATACTATAAATTTAAATTTTTTTCAAGTTTATACTTCTTCATCAGCCGAAAAAGACATATATCCAATAATATTGATAACTGCTTTTGCCATCCCTGTTTTTTCACTACAAGTCGTTGGATTTGAAGGAACAGAATCATTAGATCTAATAACAAGTTTATTATTTCCTATTCTGATATGACTACTTATATCTACTGTTGTTTTTTGTTCTACGGTATCGGATGATGTATTTAATGGCGTATAGCTAGGTTCATTAAATGCATTTTCAATTTCTGTTAACGTAATATTTCTATCACCAAAATCATATTCTCCGCCATAAGACATATAAAAACTATAATTAGCATTTGCTGTAGTCTTATATAATTTTAAGTTTTTGGCAGAACCGATTCTTTCTTCAGTTTGATATGTTTGTTGATTGTACGTTGCCCAATGAGCTCTAGTATGGTAAAGGGTTATAAATGCCGATATTATGGTAAAATTATCAGGAACATTAAAATCTAATTCTAAATCACTATGCCCATATATTTCATTACCCGTAGTTACTTGCGATAAAGGTTGAAAACCTAACCAATCATAATTTTGGTATTTTCCTACTGTTTGAAAAGTTAAATTTGTTAACAAGCCATCTCCACCGATAACTTTATTACCGTTTTTTAAAAATATGTTACCTTTGAAATTTCCATTTACTGCTTCCATAGAACCGTCAGGAAGTATTTTAAAATTCTCGTTAGCTGTAACAAGACCTTCCATGTTTATTTTTCCTGGTTTTAAATTAATTTTTGCTATTAATTCATCTGTATCTGTTTTTTGTTCTACTGATAAGTTAATTTCATCTTTTAAAAGTTGAATCATTGCTATTACTTCAGTTCTTAAAGTAAATACATCGGTTAAAACACTTTGGCATACATAAGTACAATCTAAAGTTAAATTTGAATTTTGAAACGATGGTAAATACAAAGTATTTGTTCCATCTTTCAATGGCAAAGAAATCGGATCATACTCTATTATAATTTCATCTTGCAATTCATATAGATTACCTTGATTATCAACATCAATTCTTTTAATTAAATATGTGTGATCAGGTTTTATTATTAATTCATCTGATATATCACCTAATTTACGTAGTCGTGATACTGGTAATTTTATTTTTACACTGGTATTATCTTCATATTCAATTTTAAGATACGATGATTTTAAGTATAATGATGACGATGGATACAATGTTCTTGAAGGAAATAATAAACTAAATTCACCAGATATAGACAATTTTGATAAGATACCTTCTTTACAATTTTCTAAAACTGCTCGATTAATAAATGTTTGATGTTGGACCAAATTTTCTATTTCTTGCATTTGAATTAATAGTTCACTTAATCCTTCTATTCTCTCAACCGACATTGTCCCAGATGTAATGAAATTTGCAACAAATCCACCATCTTGTGTCCATGCTGTATCATAAGGTCCTTCTATCCCATGTGATGAAAATCCTAAACCGCCTAATCCCCACTTCCATACGTGAACTGCTGTAGCAATACTAGTGGTGTCCATTATATATAATTCACCAGTTTCTTTGGAAACCAATAAATGACCATTAAAAGGATGGTTTATTAAATTAGTAGCATCTATTTTAGCCTGATTCAATGCATTAGCCGTTATTTCTGTCTTTAAAGCAGCATTATTTCTTTTTTGTTGTGTAACTATATTAGGTATTTCATTACCTAATTCTAGTGATAATATTCGCCCGTTTAGAGCATTTTTTACTGTTTTAATAACTCTAATATTAATATTTTGATTAATGCTTGGCATATAAAACTTTAATGTATCACCAAGATAAATTGTTTCTAGACTTTGATATTGTTTATATTCTTCAGTTTTAGATAATTCTATGAAATTAACTTTTAATGAAACTTTAGGTTTATCTAATCCTTCATTAAATTGATTTTGGACTTCGCTACGCATAATTTGGTATGCCTCGGCTTCTGTTGTTTTATCATCAACACTAACATCAACATCAATTTTTCCTATTTTAGGTGTAGGATAATTATTAATCAATGGACTATCTATGAATATTTCTGGTAATACTAGCCCATCATTACCAACTGGTTGAATCTTGGTTTTAACACCTGAATAATCGATATCCATTTCAAAGCCATTTAAATTCTTTTTTTCTCTAATTTCAATATTTCTATTACTACCACGCATATTATGCATAATAATATTATATTTATCATATTCTGGTTCTCCACCAAATCTATTAATTATCGAGTTATCAGCATCCCATAGAGCTTCATTTAAATTTAATCTTACATATCTAGCTGATGCGATATTCGTACAATCACCAATTGCAGTAAATTTTGTTTCAAAATACGCCTTTTGTAAGATCCAATTTACTGCTTCCTGAGCTGTTTTATTTGTTGGTGATACATCAATAAGATAATTATCCCTTAAATCAAATACAATGTGTCTAGCAAGTATTTTATAACCTGCTTTACTAGGTTTTATATCTTCTATTCTAAATGGCTGTCCTAATGCCTTTATTATATTTCTTTTATTAAGATATTCAGAATATTTTCCTTTTTTTAGGTATTCAAACTCTAATATATATTCCCCTTTTAATACTTCGGTTATCGTGGGAACATTTTTAAAGTCTGTTAAAACACCTATTCCCAATGTTTCAAATTCTTCTTCATATTCATCATATAAAACTAGCATTATAACCACCTCTCACGATATGAGATGTGTACATTAGTAATTTCTTCTGACAATATTATAGTATTAGTACCAGGCTTTAAATATGGAAAATCATCTAATACAACTTTATCGTTTTTTGATAAATTATTAGATATTGCTTCCATATTTTCACAATCTAAAGTAATGTCACTTTCTAAAAATTCTACATTTGTATCATTAATTGTAATTGTACCAGTACCAGTTACTGTAATAATTGGATTAGTATTTTCATTACCTGTCACTTCAAAAGAACTAGATTCATTTAAATTAAGATCAACAGTTATTCCATAAGCAACTGGTTCTAGCTCAAATTTTAAAGTAAATTCCCTAATTTCACTGATTCCATAAAATCTACCAAAATCTATTTGATTAATATTTGTTGCCTTATATTTTTTGCCTGGATAATCAGAAAATTCTATTTCTCCAGAGCATTTAAACAATTGCTTTAAATTATCTAACTTTGCTATATCAATTAATGTACACTTAATTGACCTAGAAATAGCCAAATAACCGCCTTTATCAACATGAAGTATTCTATTACTGCCTTCAACTTGAATACTCTCTATATCACGTTTAGGAAGTGAAATAGGAGGCATTTCATTTACAACTATTCCTAAATCATTGTAAGAATTAAAACCATTAAATACAAATGTCGGTAAATTATTCATTATTATGCCTCCTTCTTTTTAAATAAATAATATAATTCTTCAGCTATACTATTTATATCTTCTTCATCTCTTACTTCCATCTTTTCGATTGTGATATTGTTATTATAAACATATTGAACAGGCTGATTATCAGCATTATTCGATTTTAAATGCTCAGTGTATTCTTTATTTTCATCAGCTGTTAATACACGTTCACCTTTATGTAATAAAGCATGCATATCATCATATGGAACATAATCCATACCACTTCTTAATCTCTTAATCGTTGCAAGATTAATTCCTTTGCCTCCTACACCAGGAACCCAATCAGGAACTTTAATCTTATTTAAAGCCTTAATAAATACATTTATTCCATCAATAATTGCATTTATTGGAACTTTTACAACATTGAAAATTTTTCCGAATACTTCTTCGAACACTGTTAATACACCTTTAACTATAGGTGTTAAAGCTTTTAAAGTTACTGACAAACCATTAGAAATTAAAGTTATTATATTCGTTAAAACTGTGATTATAGGCATTAAAATTACATCAATACACCATGCCAATAAATCGAGTAATGGCTTTAACAGTGGTAATAAAGCTTCAATTATTTGCATTAGAGGTGGTAAAAGTGCCTCTACTATTTGCATTAGAGGTGGTAATAATATAGTTATTAATTCTACAAATATTGGTAAGACAGCTTTAATGATTTCTGAAATGACTGGTAACAATTGATTGATTATATCTAAAAATATAGGCAACAAATCTTCAACCATTTGCATAAAAATTGGTACTATTGTTTCTAATGTTTGTGTTATAACTGGGGCTAACTTATTTATTATGTCCTGAATTGTTGGCATATATTGTAATACCATATTCAACAATTTGTTTAAAACTGGCATAAATGAGCTAACTAAACCATTTGCTAAAGAACCTAAACTTTGTTTAACATCAGACATTAAATCACCAAATTCAACACCTGCCTTAATTGCATCATCACCCATGATAACACCTAAATCATTAGCGCGCTGAATTAATTCATCATAACTTTCTGTACTTTGCTCGATTAAAGGACTCATCTGATATGCAACAGAATCTCCAAACAATTCAGATGCTTTAGCAGCTCTTTCTTCAGCAGTTGTAAGCGACATAATTTCTTTCATAGCATCTTGCATATTAAGATCTGTTCCTTCAAGCTTTTTAGCTGCTTTTTCCATCACTGACATTTCTACACCACATTGACCAGCAGCGTATCTTAATTCTTGAAATGTCTTAGTGTCAATTCCCATACGAATACTAGATTTATCTATTTCATCTGCTGCTTCTGAAGTTTTACTTGCCATTGCCATAGCTCCTGATACTACACCAGTGCAAGCAGTGGCTACAACTGTACCTACTTTAGCTGCAGTTTTTGCAATATTTCCTAATGATTCAGATAAACTTTTTTTACTTTCTTCTGCTCCTTCTTTTGTTTCTTTAATAGATTTATTAGCCGAAGAATTGTCAACATAAACTTCACCAAACAAAGAAAAAATTTTAGCCAATAGAATCACCTCCTAATCCGTAATCTTTTAAAATTTCCTTTGCACTTCGCATTTTTTTATTAATACTTTCCATTTGAGGTTTTCCATTGATAATCTCGTATATTTCTTGAACTATTTTAGGAAGTTCTAATTCTTTTTCTATTCCTTCCTTTAAACAATCAACTAATAAAAAAAATGGTTTATCATTAAACCATTCAATACCTCCATAATATTTATATAGAATTCGTAGAACTTTTGGAGTTCCAAGTCCTACTGTTATTATAAAAAATCTGTTACACCTTCTATATTTAAGATTTCTTTCATTACAGCAACAAAATCTTCCTTTTGGGCTTTTTTTATAGCTTGATCGTACATTTTTACGTATTCTGGATTATCTTCTGTCATACTTTCATCAAAATAATTCTTATAATTTGCAATAAATTTATAAATTTCATAATCTGCTTTATGTAAATTAGTTATTAATAATATAATAAGCTCAGTTCCTACTTCTTCTGTTGTATCTCCATTTATATTTTTTAATTCTTCTGAAATACCCATTTTTGATATAATTTCAGACAACAACATTATATCTTTTGTTGATATTTTAATATTTTTTAAGTTTAATTTCATAATTCCTCCTAACAAATGCTCTCTTTTTTATAATTACAACTAAATATAACCATAAAAAAGAGAGCACTATAAACTCTCATTTTTTTATTCTGCTAATGGATTAGTAGCACTATCTTCAACAGACCAAATTTTACCATCATTTAGTGGATCGTAATGACCTAAAAATTCTAGATTATGCTCATTTTCAGCTTTAGGTGCAGCTTTAAATCCAAATGGACCTTCATGCATTGCGTTTTTTACTTTTAATATTTTATATGTTCCATCTAACATCTTAGTTACAATAGCTACATTTTTTAAATATGAATTAGCACTAATAATTCCAAAATCTCCTTGTTCAATTTTTTTTGTTGCATCATTTGTTATTATTGCATTTGGAATAGCTAATTTTATATTTTCTTGACTACAACATAGTGTATTGATTTTTAATGAAACATCTTCACCATCTTTTACTTGTAACCCTTTAGTTTTACCTTTGCGTGAATCATATTCAATATCACGAATTGATGGTGTAGCTGTAAATTCAGCACCACCTCTTGTTGGACCTAGAATAGTTTCTGTTTCTTCACCAAAATCAATAACAACAATACCTTCATCAATTTGGATTTTTTCTATATCACCTTGTGTTAATCTTACTAAACCCATAATATTCCTCCTAACTTATTTTAAATATTCTTGAAGAAAAACTAATTCTTCTTTCTATCAAGTCTTGCTCATTAGATCCACCTATATTTTGGTTTTCAAAACCAAGATGAAATCCAATTTTCTTTTCAGCGTCAAACTTTGAAAAGTTATCAAAATTTTCTCTTAATGTATCACATATTGTTTCTACACTAATATCTGACAATTCATTATTATATATATAAATATCTGTTAAACAAATATATCCAGCATCAAGTGGAGTTAGTGTAATATGAGGTATTACTAAATATGGAAAAGTAGCGCTTTTAGGTACTTCTTCATAATAACAATGATAATATTCATTTATTTCTTCAAGTAAAACTTGCAAATAATTCTCTGTCATACTTCATCTTCACCTTCTTCATTAATAGATTGACCTTTGAATACTTCTATAGAATCCAATTGACTTAAAAATTCTTCTTGTGCGTTTCTAATTTCATTAATATTTTCTTGCACGGAACTAGATAAAAAATTATTAATCTTTTGCCCTGGATGTTCAATAGAATGTCCAAAATAATTTCCTTGTTCATCATACAAGCCTTTTGATGATGAAATTCTATGAGGCTTAGTACCTTGCTCCATCCAATATGGATTAATATAATATTTAATACCATATTTTTTGACCATTTCATTACGATTTCGATAACCTATTAGTAAGACTGGTCTATAACCACTCGCCTTAGTTACCTCCACTTTTCCGAATATGGATTTTTGAAAAGCGCCAGATTTAACATGAAGTGCCAAAGATGGTTGCATTTTACTAATTATTGTTTTACCAGCTTGTTTTAAAGCTTTTCTTGATAATTGTTTCATCATCTTCATAGCTTCTGTTGATGTATCAATAAATTCGATTTTAACTTCATTTTTATTCATTATTTAATACCATAGACGTTAATACTACCTCCAAAATATCCTCTTTTGGATAAGTTCGTAGTATTTTATATATTTTATTATTTAGTTTAAAATGAGTTTCATCAGTCAAGTCAATACATTTTATTTCAATTTTTATTTCAGGTTTTAACCCTACTGCCTGAGCTTGATAAAATTCGCTTTGTGTAATTGATTTTATATTACAATAAACTTTTTTTTCTTGATAACTTATTTTAGGACGTTTTAATTTATCTAACGTCTCTATTTCTTTCATAAGATAACCAATATCTTTAAACATTGCCATTATTATCACCTGATTCCATTTGATTTAATGGTCTATAATCATAATGTGAGATAGCAAGTTTTTGTTTTTGCAATTCATATGAATTTTGTAAACGTTCTGCATCTGGATTATCATAGCCAAAATTGGCTTTACAATATGTCCTAACCGCAGTTTCTAACATAGGTCTTAGTTTTTCTTCTTCAAAATAAGAAGAAGCAACACTAGAAGTTTTTAAATCTTCAATTGATGTTTGAATTAATGAAACAATTTCATCATCATATTCTTGGTTATTAATACGTAAATCATTACGAATTTGATTTTTTAACTTATCTATATCTAGCATTGCTTATTCCTCCCTATTTATTAGTTTGAAGCTTTAGATAATTTAACAAACGCTTCACCTACAGCTGGTTTACCATCAAACATTGCGCTTCCTAAATATTCATATGTATTATTTTGTAGCTTTCTACCTGTTTCAACAGTTACATCTTCAGATAAATTTCCAACGTACATCTTGAAATCACCAAAGTATGCTTCGTGTGTTTCAACTGAGTCATCTAGCATTACTTCATAACCTTCAACAAAATATTTGCTTCCTTCTTTTGCAAACACATCGTTTTTAGATTTATTTTGTAATGGTCTAAAATCAGTAAATAATGTTTTCTTACTCATTAACCATTTTGCATTTGCATCATATGCTCCTGGTAATAATCCAACTACAGCTGTAACATCATCCTCTTTTAAATTTGATGCTGCAGGTACTTCTACGCTATTTGTATTATCCCAGTCATTTGCATTTTTTACACCTTTTGGTTGGTCATTACCTGTTCCTGAAATTATTAATTTAACAATTTTTCTAGCTAAGCGTTTTGAAATCATATTAATTAACCATGTTTCAAATGCATCAATAGACATTTTTCTTACTGTTTTTGATATAGTAATATATTTATTAATTTCATATGATGATAAAGTTACTGGAATTAAAACTTGTCCATCTTCAGTTATGCTAGCACCTTCAACATGAATGTTAGCGTCTGTTGGATCAACTTCAACAGCAAATGTAACATTACCTTCTACTCTTAGTAATTCTATTTCATTTAATAGTGGGGCTTGTTGAAATAATTTTTCGATAATTTTATTACTTGTTTCAGTTGGAATAATAACTCCTGCTGAATTTTCAGCGCTTGTCATTGCTCTTTCTTCTGCTTCTGTTAATTTGCTTCCTTGTAATTGTTTTAAAAATGCTGAACGATACTCTGCTGTTTCATAGATACTTTTTTGTTCCATATTTTCTTCTCCTTCTTTTCTTTCTTCACCTTTTTCAACTGACTTGTTCATATTAAGAACTTTACTTAAAACCATTTGTCTTTTTTCTGCTGCTGCTTTTATTACTGATCTTTCCTCTTCAAGTTGATTAACTTCTTCAGTTAATGCATCAATTTCTTCAGCTGTAATGTCATCTTTTGCTAATTCTTTTTGAATTTCTTCACATCTTGATTCAATTTCTTTTAAAGTCTTCATATTATTTTCCCTCCTTAATTAATCTGACTTTTAATGATAGCTTCTTTTTACGAAGCTCCATATTAGCACTATCTTTAATAGATTTACCTTGATTCAAAGTATTTAAAGCTCGTGCGTATATTGAAGTTGTATCGTAAAATGGTAAATCTACAACACTTACATCATACAACTTATCAATACCTAAAATTCTTCTTGTATCAGTTGAATAATCCCATTCTTCATCTGATACTGTAAATGCAAAACTCATTTTATCTAAAAGTCCTGCTTTAATGGCTTTATAAATATCAATATTTTGGGTTGTATCAATCAATACTGCTCTTATTTTTAATCCCTTATCATCAACTGTTAATGATAAAGAATTATTTTTGGTACTTGCAAGTATCAAATAAGTATCAGTGTGATTATACTTAAGAGGTACTGATTTCATATCACATCCATTAAATGCATTCCTATCTATAATTTCAGTGAACCCATGCGTTGCTGGTGAATCAAAAACTACTGCATAACCTTCAATTACCATTTCATTGGTTGCACTATCGCGAACTTCTAGATTTTCTGCAAGCATTCGTATTTCTTTTTTGTCATCTTTTTCGTTGTTCAAAATAATCACCTCTTTCATAAGAAATTATTTTATTTTTTTTCCATTAGGTAATATAAAGACTACCTGATTGTCTTTATATTTCTTTTTTTCATTTTCAATCCATAATTTACTATGAAATTCATTTAACTTAATTTCTTTTTCTGATAATTTCTTATTTACTATTTCAGTTTGTTCCTGAATCATCTTTTGATTCTCCACTTGTGCCATCATCTTCACCTCCTATATCCTTATCCAAGTTCTGGACTTCAGTATATTCTTTTCGAATATATCTTTTATTACCACCTTCTTCTTCAGAAAGTTCTGGCAAATTCCAAATTCTCATTACATAATTGACTGTTACTATACCTCTATCAAATAATTGCTGTGAAACTTGTAATTTAGTATTGTTACTAGCAAACTGAATTCTAGAACTTTCTAAAAAAATTTCACATCCACTTTGAATTTGATTAGCATCAAAAAACATAAGAGTTAAAACTTGGCTCAGTTGTGTAGAAATTGGCTCTATACATCCTTCATAAAATGCATTCCATTGATCTTCAGATGCTTTGTTTTGAAGTATTTCTTCACATATGTGAAAATAATCAAAAACATTTTCCTTGATTTGCTTTGCTTGATCTGCATCTATAATAAATGGTTTTGAATCAATTGGCTGTACCTGTGAATATTTGGCATCAAATATCATTACGCCACCGTTATTATCACTAGATAAATTGTCCTGCTTTAATCTCTGACGCTCCTTATCCATATCTTCCTTTAATAATACGTTTGATAATTTGGCTAAAAATCTAATTGCTGCACTGTTTTTTATTCCATTAATTATACCTTGATTTTGAGTATCAATTAGATTAAGCGTTGGTTTTAATGCCGAATTACTACTTCCAAACCTCTCATTATCATAATAATAACTTCTTAAATGTCCCACACGCTCATATTCAATTGCGTATTCTTTTGAATCCACAAAATATGTTAAATATTCAATTCCATTATATTTTTTTATTGCAGCTCCCTTACTTTTAACTGGATATAAACCTGTGATTTCATCAGCAGCTTCATTAGCATATAGTGGAACTATAAATGCATTATTTTCACATTTAAGAATTGTTACTAATTTTGATAAAAATTGCTGTGTAGTTTGAATTCGATTAGGTTTTATATTTAATATTTTTTCTATTTTTTTTCTGACTGTTCTAGGCGCTTTAACTACTGGATGTAATTTAGAACAATGTATTGCAATAGATTCAATGCAACTTCTAATTAATTCCATTTCATATAAACCACCATCGTAAGTAGTAAAAGCTGGACTATAACCATTTACTAATTCAAACTGTTCCTTTAATAATTTAATTTGTTTCTTTTCACTTCTTTTGAATATTCCCATTGATAATCCTCCTTTCTATCTTCCACCAGTTAAATTAATATAATCCTCATAATGATTTTGAAGTATTACGTATGCATCAATTAACGATACAGTACCATCAATTCGTTGTTTTGGATTTTTTCCTTTAACAGGTCTGATATTTTCATTTTTATCAATTTCAATTTGTGTATTTGTTAAACACCACTTAAGGATTGGATTATTATTATAGTTTATGGCTTTAGATTCTAAATCACTTGCTAATAGTTTCATTGGCGCACTCATTGTCCTAGCTCCTTGAATAACTTCTTCTAACTGAAATCCATTAATTTTCATTTCTTCGGTCCAGTACTGTGCATTCCACTTATCATAACCAGTCCATAACACAATTATTTGATATTTATCACGTAACTCTTTAAACCAGTTAGTTACATCAGTGTAATCAATTTTATTTCCAGCTGAAAAGTCTACATACCCGTTTTCTTTCCATATCGAATATGGTACTTTATCTTCTGTTTCTTTTTGGTCAGCCTTTTCACCAGGAATCCAATATTTCTGAATTAAATAGAATTTTTTATTTTTTCTAATTAAAACGCTTGCACATGTTAAATCTCCAACTGAAGATAAGTCAACACCACCAATACCATAAGATTCTTTTAAATCGTTAATATCAAATGTTTCTTCGTTATTGATAGCTTCAAATGAAAGCCAAGCACCAACACCAGTTTCTCTAATATTAAAATCTTTTGTTAACAATGTTGGTAAGAACTTTGGATCATCCTTACCACGTTGAACATATTCATTTAATGTTTCTAATGATTTAATAGTTCCTAATCCTGGATTAGCTTTTTCCCAACACTTATTATTGGTCCACTCACTTCGACTATCTAATTCATATATAAAAGCTAAAAATCTGTCATCATTTTTTATTCCATTTAATACTTCTTCTGCATATTTGTACATATCATCATAGATTGATTCACGTACAAAACCAGCTGTAGTAATCATGAATAATAATGGCTGAGTTCTAGCACTCATAGATTGTTTAGATACATCATAGATATTTCTATCTTTTATAGAGTGAAGTTCATCAATAATACCGCAGTGCATATTTAAACCATCCAATGTATTAGAATCATTGGCCAATGGTTCAAAAGTAGAAAAGTTAAGAGGTACATATAAATCTGATTTGCGTTTTTTTATGTGTTTAGATAATAGAGGCGATTGAACTACCATATTTTTTGCTTCATTAAATACAATTTTGGCTTGATCTTTTTTTGAGGCTACACAGCATATCTGCGCACCACCTTCATGATCAGCAAACAGCATATATAAAGCAATGGCACTCAGTAATGTGGACTTACCGTTTTTACGTGCCACAATTACTAAAACTTCTTTATACTGTCGCATACCTTCTTCATTTACAAACCCAAATATTGCCTGAAGTATTGCTTTCTGCCATAAATCAAGAATAACTGGCTTACCAGCCCACTGTCCTTTTGAATGTTTACAGAATCTTTCAACAAATTCTATAGGTCTGTTTGCCTTTTCAATATCAAAATGATATTTACCAGGATTTTTTAAAGCAAAAATAAGTTTTTCAAATTGTTTTTTTACTTTTTTGCTGACTTTTACCTTATTTTTTTGAATTAATTCGTAGTATTTTTCAATGTAATTTTCTTCCATTTTACTTCATAAATTCCTCTAATTCGTCAGGCTCATTTGAATTAGAAGGCTCACCTACATCTTTAACCAAATCTGTTAATTGTTTTATTATTGTTTGATAAGATTTAACTGTGTCTCTATATTCTTTTATTAATGGATTTGGCTTTGTAAACTCTTGTGAAGAATTAACTGTTAATACAGTAAATTCCTCTAATTCCTTAATTTGACATTCCATATCCTGACTAATGATCAATAAAAAAGCAGCTCGATTAATAAGCTCCTTTATTATCTCCTTTTTATTAGCAGGAATATTCGAATAAATTTTATCCAGCCTTCTTATTTCTTTTTTTATTC
>OCVV010994914.1_pt1 | contig 13922 bp, 10 predicted proteins | sample 1539721 | NCBI WGS metagenome assembly OCVV01 (sample SAMN02144230, study PRJEB22623) | gut metagenome | biome: sheep rumen | host: Ovis aries | place: New Zealand
TAAATTTTTGTAGTTCTTTTGCCATTTCTAGTTACATCTTGAATTATTGAATAATGGACACTATTTTTAGATTTTGAAATTTTAATTCTCGTTGTATTATCACCTTATGTATTAAGTATATCAAAAAATACGGAAGGTACGTAAGATAAAAGTTAAATATTTGACAAAAAAAAGAACCATTTTATAATGGTTTTCGAAAATTTTAAATTTAAAAAGTGATAAATTAACGAGTTAGAAAATAATTAAGATTAAGCACTTGAGTAGTAAGATTCAAGTGTTTTTGTATAGACTTTTATTTTTAATTTGATATAATTTATATAGGATAGGAAGTATCCAAATATTATTTATTAGAGAGGAGAGTTTAAATGAGTAATATTCATGTTACTAGTGAGATTGGTAAGTTAAAACGGGTATTATTACATAGACCTGGTAATGAATTACTTAATCTTACTCCGGACACATTAGAGAGACTTCTTTTTGATGATATTCCATTTTTACCCGATGCTCAAAAAGAGCATGATGCATTTGCTCAAGCTTTAAGAGATAATGGGGTTGAAGTAGTATATCTAGAAGATTTAGTGGCTGAAGTATTGGACACTAGTAATGAAGTAAGAACGAGATTTATTAAACAATTTATGAAGGAGGCAGGTATCAATACTCTTAAGTATCAAAGATTAGTATTTAATTATTTAAATGCTATTAAAGATTCAAAAGAATTAGTCTTAAAGACTATGGAGGGTATTCAAGTTGGTGATTTACCTGAAGAGAAACGAGAGATTGAAAAGACTTTAGTTGATGTAGTTGATTCACCTGATAAGTTTATTGCTGAACCTATGCCAAACTTATATTTTACAAGAGATAATTTTGATAATGTTGGAGAGGGAACTAATTTAAATAGAATGTATTCAGTAACTCGTAATCGTGAGACAATTTATGGAGAATATATTTTTAAATATCATCCTGATTATAAAGATACACCACTTTATTATAAGAGAAAATATAGTTGGCATACTGAAGGTGGAGATGTTTTAAACTTAAATGAACATATTGTAGCAGTAGGTATTTCTCAAAGAACTGAAGCAGCTGCAATTGATCAGATGGCAAAAAACTTCTTTAAAGATCCTAATTGTAAGATTGATACAGTACTTGCTTTTAATATTCCAGTTAGTCGTGCTTTTATGCACTTAGATACAGTATTTACACAAATTGATAAATATACTTTTACTTATCATCCTGGAATTATGGGAACACTTCAAGTATTTGAAATTACTGAAGGATATGATCCAACGACATTTGAAGATTTAAATGTTGTAGAAATTAATGATACACTTGAAAATATTTTGACTAAGTATATGGGTCATAAAGTAACTTTGATTCCATGCGCTGGAGGAGATAAGATTGCTAGTGAAAGAGAACAATGGAATGATGGAAGTAATACTTTAGCAATTGCTCCAGGAGTAGTAGTTGTTTATGACAGAAATACTGTTACAAATGATGTTTTAAGAAAAGCTGGTCTAAAGGTAATTGAAATACATGGAGCTGAACTATCCCGTGGTAGAGGTGGACCTCGTTGTATGAGTATGCCACTTGTTAGGGAGGACGTAGAATGGTAGATTTAAGAGGAAGAGATTTTCTAAAACTACTTGATTATTCTCCGGAAGAAATAAAATATTTAATTAGGAGAGCTGAAACTTTAAAGAAGCAGAAGCATAATAATGAGTCACATAGATATTTAAAAGGAAAGCAAATTGCTATGATTTTTGAAAAAGATTCTACTAGAACTCGTTGTGCTTTTGAATCTGGTGCTCATGATCTTGGAATGGAAGCAACATATCTTGGACCAACTGGTTCACAAATGGGTAAGAAAGAAACCATTGAAGATACAGCAAGAGTTTTATCTCGTATGTATGATGGTATTGAATACCGTGGTTTTGGGCAAGATGTAGTTGAAGAATTAGCAAAATACTCTGATATACCTGTTTGGAATGGATTAACCAATGAATTTCATCCAACTCAAATGCTTGCCGATATGATGACTGTTTATGAAAATTTTGGTAAGTTAAGTGGCTTAAAATTAGTTTTTTGTGGAGATACTAGAAATAACGTTGGAAATTCTTTAATGGTTGTTTGTGCAAAACTTGGTATGCATTTCGTTGCCTGTGCTCCACGTGAGGTTTGGCCAGATGAAAATTTAGTTTTAGAATGCCGTAGAATTTGTGAAGAAACCGGTGGCTCAATTGATATGGACGAAGATATCATGAAAGCTACAAAAGATGCTGATGTTTTATATACTGATGTTTGGGTATCTATGGGCGAAGCTCAAGAGCTATGGGAAAAAAGAATTAATTTGTTAAAGCCATATCAAATAAATATGGATGTTGTAAAAAATGCTAAACCAGATGTAATATTCCTACATTGCCTTCCATCTTTTCATAATACTGGAACAACTATTGGTAAGGAAATATATGAAAAATTTGGTTTAAAAGAAATGGAAGTAACTGATGAGGTGTTTGAGTCTAGTCATTCAAAGGTATTTGATGAAGCAGAAAATAGACTTCATACTATCAAAGCAGTTATGTTGGAGACGTTGAAAGATGAGTAGATTAGTTATTGCGTTAGGAGGAAACGCCTTAGGAAAAACTCCCGAAGAACAACATGATTTACTTGGAAAAACTGCTAAAAATATTATTGATTTAGTAGAAAAAGGACATAGTGTAGTTATAACTCATGGTAATGGACCACAAGTTGGTATGATTTATAATGATATGAAAAAAGATAATATGCCATTTGCTGAGTCTGGTGCCATGTCACAAGGATATATTGGATATCAGTTGCAACAAGCTCTTCGTGATGAATTAGATTCTCGTCATATGAAGAAAGATGTTACAACAATTGTTACACAAGTTGAAGTAGATCCAAAGGATCCAGCTTTTGATAATCCTACTAAACCAATTGGTAAATTTTTAACAGAAGAACAAGCAATGGAAGAAAAGAAGAAGACTCATGCTATATATAAAGAAGATGCTGGAAGAGGATATAGAAGAGTCGTTGCTTCACCAAAACCATTGAAGATTTTAGAATTAGATATTATTAAAAATTTACTTGATAATGGAACTATTGTTATTGCCTGTGGAGGTGGCGGAGTTCCAGTTGTAAAAACTAAAGACGAAGGCTATGAAGGAGTAGACGCCGTAATTGATAAAGATAGAACTAGTGCTCTACTTGCTGAAGAGTTGAATGCTGATAACTTAATTATTCTAACGGCAGTTGATAAAGTTTATTTAAATTATAATACCGAGGATCAATTCACTGTTGATAAAATGAAAGTAAGTGATGCACGTCTTTATATTAAAAAAGATCAATTTGCTGCGGGTTCTATGCTTCCAAAGATTGAAGCTTGTATAGATTTTACTAAAAAAACTGGTAAAAATTCTATTATTACATCTTTAGAAAATGCTGGTAATGCACTTGACGAAAATATAGGTACAGTAATTTATAAGCCTGAGAAGAAGCAGGAAGAAAAGAAAAAGAGAAAAAGTTTTTCATTGAGTGCTTTTACAATTATTTTAATATTAATATTTATATTAGCGATAGTTACTCATTTACTTCCACATGCACAATTTAATGGAGAAGAAATTGTTAATGGTAGTGGAGTGGTTGGAGCAACGCTTTCTCAGACATTATTAAGTCCTATTAAAGGATTTGGTGATGCTATTGATATTTGTGTCTTTGTTCTTATTTTAGGTGCTTTCTTGAAGATTGTTAATTCAACAGAAGCTATTGAAACTGGTATTCAAGTTTTAATTAAGAAGTTACATGGACATGAATTGGTACTAATTCCAATATTAATGACTTTATTTAGTATTGGTGGTACAACTTACGGAATGCTTGAAGAAACTGTAGGATTTTATGCTTTACTTGCTGCAACTATGGTAGCAGCTGGTATGGATACTGTTGTCAGTAGTGCGATAGTATTACTTGGAGCTGGAAGTGGATGCTTAGGTTCAACATTAAATCCGTTTGCTGTTGGAGTAGCAGTAGATGCTGCTCAAAAAGCTGTTCCTGGTTTGGAAATTAATCAAGGAATTATTATTGGATTAGGTGCTGTTCTTTGGTTAACAACACTTGTAATTTGTATTTCATTTGTAATGAGTTATGCAAAACGAGTAATTAAGAAAAAAGGTAGTACTATTCTTTCATTACAAGAACAAAGAGATATGGAAGAGTACTATGGTGAAGATGAAGAAGAAAATGCTAAAAAGTTAGAAAATGTTAAATTATCTGGTAAACAAAAAGCTACTTTAATTTTATTTGCTTTAACTTTTGTCATTATGATAATAAGTTTTATTCCATGGGAAAGTTTTGGTATTAAATTCTTTGTTGAAAATCCAGTTGGTAAATTCTTAAGTCTTAATTGGTTTGCTGGAGTTCCACTTGGAGAATGGTATTTCCAAGAAGCAACATTATGGTTTATGGCAATGGCTATAATTATTGGTATTGTTAATAATATGGGTGAGAAGAAAATTGTTGATCTATTTGTTGATGGTGCCGATGACATGGTTGGAGTTGTTTTAATAATTGCTATTGCTCGTGGAGCATCAGTTCTAATGAGTGAAACTTATTTAGATAATTACATAATTTATAATGCTGCTAATGGACTTGCTAATGTTCCAAAAGTAGTATTTGCACCACTTAATTATATCTTACATTGTGGACTATCTGTATTAGTACCTAGTAGTTCAGGACTTGCAACTTTATCTAGTCCAATTATGGCAGGCCTTGCTAATCAAGTTGGTTACAATGTTGAGACAACTATAATGGAAATGGTAGCAGCTAATGGATTTGTTAACTTATTTACTCCTACTTGTGGAGCAATTATGGGTGGACTTGCTCTTGCTAAAGTTGAATATACTACTTGGTTAAAATGGGCATTTAAATTATTAGTTTGTGTAGCACTTGCAAATATTATAGTTTTAACAGTTGCAATGATGATTTTATAAAAAAATAAAGAAGATTATAAAAAATCTTCTTTTTTTATATATTAGGAATTTGCTTCTAAATTTATATGTTGACATTCGAAAATTTGTTTGATATATTGAGTTTAGGAGATGACCTCATGTACAGAGCCTATAAGTTTAGATTATATCCAAATAATGAACAAAGAGTTTTAATTCATAAGACTTTTGGATATTACAGATTTATCTATAATTATTTTCTAGATAAATGTAAGACTAATGGTTATATGAAAGCTTATGATATGTGTATATCTTTAAAAGGCCTATATTATGAATTTCCATTTCTAAAAGAAGTAGATTCTTGTAGTTTAAGATGTGCTATTTTCAATCTAGAAGATAGTTATAAAAGATTTTTCTCTAAAAAAACTAGATATCCTAAATTTAAAAATAAATATACTAAACAATCTTATAGAACAAATTGTATACGTAGTACTTATAAAGGAAGAACATATAGTAATATTGTTCTTGATTTAGTAAACAATACAATAAAATTACCTAAGTTGGGTTTAGTAAAAATTAGAGGATATAGAAATTTAGAAATAATAAATGGAAACATTATTAATGCAACAGTAGAAAGAGATACAACAAATAAGTATTATGTTAGTGTAGTAATAGAGAAAAAAGAATTTGTAACTCAAAAAGTAACACCTAAAAATATTGTAGGAATAGATTTAGGAGTAAAAGACTTAGTAGTAACAAGTGATGATGAGAAGTTTAATAATCCAAAAGAATTAGCAAAAAGAGAAAAAAGACTTAAAAAACTACAAAGGAAGTTATCAAGACAAGAAAGAAATAGTAACAATTATTTTAAAACAAAAGAGAAGATAGCAAGACTTCATAGTAAAATAAAAAATAGTAGAAAACATAATATGATAAATGTAGTAAATAAAATAATTAAAGAACATGATATTATAGTAAGCGAGAAATTAAATGTTCGAGGAATGTCACAAAACCACAAATTAGCAAAGAATATATTAGATGCCAGCTTTAATAGAATATGTGAATTACTGAAATGGAAATGCCATCAATTTGGAAAATATTATTATCAAGTAGATACATATTTTCCAAGCAGTAAAATGTGTGCAAGATGTGGAGCAAAAACAGAAAAGACAAAAGATTTAAGTGTAAGAAGATGGACATGTGAAAAGTGTGGATATGAGAATAATCGTGATTTAACAGCAAGTATAAATATTATGTTTGAGGGATTAAGACTACATTATGAAAGTTAAAAAGTAAATAAGTAAGAAAATAAAGTACGGTAGCGACTATCGGAATATAAGCCTGTGGAGAATAGAGAATATTAATCGTTGAAGCAGGAAACTTGGAAAGCAATGACCAAGGAGAATAAAATAAATTTTAAATAAATTTTGATTTATTTTATCCTTTTGTTCTGCTATACTTGTTTTATAATAGGAGTATATGTGTAGTATGAAAAGAATAAAAAAGATATTTATTGTTATTTTAATGTTAATAAGTGTTCTTTCTTTGACTGGTTGTCAGAAGAAGGAAAGTGCTAAGAAGTTAGTTTTAGCAACTGAGGCAGGTTTTGCTCCCTATGAGTATTATAAAAATGGAGAAATAGTTGGAGTAGATATTGATATTGTAAATGAGATTGCTAAGGAATTAGGATATGAATTAGAGATAAAAGATGTAGCATTTGATTCAATTATAAACGAAGTTAAAACGTCTAAAAGTGATATAGGAGCTGCTGGAATTAGTTATACTAAAGAGAGGGCTGAAGAGGTTGATTTTAGTGTTAATTATGCTGAATCTCGTCAAATAATTGTTGTAAAAGATGAAAGTAGTATTTCGTCACCTAATGATTTATCTGGGAAAAAAATATCTGTTCAACTTGGAAGTACAGCAGACAGTTACTTAACAGAAAATTATAATAATATTAGTTTAGTTAGAGAAAAGAAATTTCTTGCTGCTATTCAAGACTTAAAAGATGATAAAGTAGATTGTGTTGTAATGGATGAGGTACCTGCTCGGGAGTTAGTTTCTCCAGGACTTAAAATACTTTCTGATCCTGTTACAACAGATAGTTATGGAATGATTGTTAAAAAAGGTAATACTAAGTTATTAAACGTTACTAATAGAGTAATTAAAAGACTTAAAAAAGAAGGTAAGATTGATAAGTATTTATTAAATCATATGGGTGTTAAAAAAGATAATTCTAAAAAGAGTATTACTAATAGTTTTTATAAGAGTGTAATATATGATGGAAGATATAAATATATTTTAGAAGGTTTAAAAAATACTTTAATAATTGCTCTTGGAGCTGTTATTATTGGAATTATTCTTGGTACTTTGCTTTCTGTTGTTAGAAATTTTCATGATCATACAGGTAATTTAAAATTATTAAATTTATTTAGTAAAATATATATTACTGTAATTAGAGGAACACCTAGTATTTTACAATTAATGATAATTTATTATGTTATTTTTAAACAGACTTCTGTAAATATTGTAATAGTTGGAATACTTGCTTTTGGCATAAATAGTGCGGCCTATGTTGCGGAAATTATAAGAGCAGGCTTAAATTCTGTAGATAATGGCCAACTAGAAGCAGGGTATTCATTAGGCCTAAGTTATAGACAAATAATTAGTCATATAATATTTCCACAAGCTATAAAAAATATTTTACCAGCACTCGGTAATGAATTTATTACTTTAGTAAAGGAAACTTCAGTTGGAGCCTATATTGGAATAGTTGAATTGACTAAAGCAAGTGACATAATTGCTTCCAGAACTTATGATTATTTCTTCCCATTAATCTTGATTGCAATTATTTATTTACTAATAACATTTATTCTTTCAAAAATATTTAGTATGTTAGAAAGGAAGATGAACAATGCTTGAAATTAGAGATTTAAAGAAAAGTTTTGGTAAAAAGAAAGTATTAAAAGGAATTGATTTAAATGTAGAAAAAGGAGATATTATAGGTATTATTGGACCTAGTGGATGTGGTAAGAGTACTTTCTTAAGATGTATTAATGGTTTAGAGACTCCAACTTCTGGTAGTATAAAATATGATGATTGTGAATTAGTTGGAAAAAGTAATTTACAAAAGGAAAGACAGAAAATTGGTATGGTTTTTCAACAATTTAATTTATTTAATAATATGAATGTACTTGATAATATTATATTTGCTCCAACTACTCTTGGTTTAATGACTGATGCTGCGGCAATTAAAAAAGCCAGAGCCTACTTAAAAGAGATTGGTTTAAGTGATAAAGAAAAATATTTTCCTAGTGAACTTTCTGGTGGACAGAAACAGCGAATTGCTATTATTAGAACACTTATGAATAATCCGGAATTAATTTTATTTGATGAACCAACTAGTGCACTTGATCCTGAAATGATAGGTGAAGTTACTGAATTAATGAGAAAACTAGCTTTACAAAATATGACTATGATAGTTGTTTCTCATGAAATGCGCTTTATTAAAAACTTCTGTACTAAAGTAATTTTTATGAGTGATGGTAAAATTATAGAAGAAGGTACTAGTACAGAGATATTTGATCATCCAAAAGATGCTAAATTAAAAAAGTTCTTAAGTGATATTGAAAATATTTAAAATCAGTAAAAAATAAACATTGTCGAAAAGAAAATTATAAGATATAATATAAGTCATTGGAGGGATAATATGGCAAAAAAAGATGAATTAAAAGAAGAAAATAAGAAAGAAAATAAAAATAGACATGAGGTAAATGTAAAAATTACTGGAGATGATTGGAATAAAGCTTTAGATAAGATATTTACTAAGAAGCAAAAGACTGCTCAGGTAGATGGTTTTAGAAAAGGTAAAGTTCCAAGAGATGTTTATGAAAAGAAATTTGGAAAAGAATCATTGTATTTAGATGCTGCTGATGAAGTATTACCAAATGCTTATCAAAAGGCAATGGATGATTCTAAATTAGAACCAGTTGTACAACCAGAAGTTGATTTAAAAAGTATTGGTGAAGATGGAGTAGAATTTACTTTTAAGATTATTACTAAACCAGAAGTTAAAGTAAATAAATATAAGGGATTAAATATTAAACCGGAAAAAGTAGAAGTAAGTGAAGATGAAATTAATCATGAGTTGGGCCATTTACTTGAAAGATATACTGAGTTAGTTCCTAAAGAAGGTAGTGCTGAAAAAGGTAATGTAGCAATTATTGACTTTGAAGGATTTAAAGACGGAGTTGCTTTTGATGGTGGAAAAGGAGAAAATTATTCGCTAGAATTAGGATCTAATAGTTTTATTCCTGGTTTTGAAGATCAAATTATTGGTATGAAGGCAGGAGATGAAAAAGAACTTAATCTAACTTTCCCAGAAGATTATCATGTTAAAGATTTAGCAGGAGCACCTGTAGTATTTAAAGTAAAAGTAAATGAGGTTAAAGAAAAGAAGCAACGTGAATTAGATGCGGATTTCTTTGATGATTTAGGAATGGAAGGAATTGATTCTGAAGAAAAATTAAGAAAAGAAATTAAAGAATCAATTAAAGCTCAAAAAGAAATGGATGCTGAAAATAAATATGTTGATGCATTACTTGAAGGTGTATCTAAAAATGTAGACGTTGACATTCCAGAAGAAATGGTTAATGAAGAAGTAGATCGTTTAATGGATAGATTCAAGCAACAGATGAAAATGCAAGGACTTTCTCTTGATATGTACTATCAATTTACTGGATCTGATGAGAAACAATTAAGATCTCAATTAGAAAAAGAAGCTTTTAATAATGTTTTATATAGATTGATGATTGATGAAATTAAAGTAATAGAAAAAGTAGTTATTAGTGAAGAAGAAGCCGAAAAAGAAGCTTTAGAGCTTGCTAAAAAATATAATATGGAAAAAGAAGAATTTTTAAAACAATTTGGTGGAATCGAAGCAGTTAAATATGATCTTGAAGTTAGAAAAGTAATTGATTTGTTAAAAGAATATAATAAGTAATAACAATTAACTATAAAGAAATAAATCTTTATAGTTTTTTCTTTTAAAAATTAATTTTCTATTATATAATAGAAAGCAATAATTAAAATTTAGGGGGATAGTAACTATGAAAAATAAAAAATATATTTTAGTTATAAAAAATATGATTATATTCCCTAATAATAATCTTAGATTAGAGTTTGATAATGATGATGATAAAAAAGAAATAGAATTATTTGATAAAATAAAAGATAATTTGGTAATTATTGTAAATCCAATTAATGATGATAATATTTCCCTTACTGCTTTACCTAAATATGGAGTACTTTGTGAGATAAAATTAAAGATGAATGTTCCTAATAATAAAACAAGAATAATTCTTGAAGGATTAGATAGAGTTGAAATTTTTTCAATAATAGAAGAAAATGAATATTTTAAGACTAATTATAAAATAATTAAATTTAAAGAAGATACTACTGAAAATAAATACTATTATAAATTGTTAATTAAACAATTAGAAAATTATATTGCTAAAGTCCCTTATATGGGTAATGCTATTTTGTCACAGTTGGATGATGTTAAGTCATTAAATGAATTAACTGATTTAATTGCTAATTTTTTACCTTTAGAATATAATGATAAGAAAAAGTATTCTTATACTATAGATGAAGTAAAAAGAGCTAAATATTTAATAGAAGATATGAGAAGAGATATAAAATTTGCTGAGTTAGAACAAGATATAGATGCAGAAGTAGAACAAGAATTAAATGAAAGTCAGAAAGAATATTTTTTAAGAGAGAAAATAAAAGTTATTCAAAAAGAAATAGGAGACACTAATTGTAAAGATATAGAAGTAGAAAAATATCGTAAAAAAATTAGTAAATTAAAATGTAATTCTAAAATTAAAGAAAGAATTAGAAGAGAAGTAGATAGATATGAAAGTCTAAATAGTAATTCTCCAGAGTTAGCAATGGTTCAAGAGTATATTGAATGGATGATTAATCTACCTTGGAATGTTTATACAAAAGATGTAAGTAATTTAAATAAGGTTAAAAATACTTTAGATTCTTCTCACTATGCTTTAGAAGCTGTAAAAATGAGAATTATTGAATATTTAGCTGTTAAGCAGAATACTAATAATTTAAGAAGTCCAATAATTTGTTTAGTTGGTCCTCCTGGTGTTGGAAAGACAAGTTTGGCTCAGAGTATAGCAGCAAGTTTAGGTCGAAAGGTTGCTAAAATGAGTGTTGGTGGAATTAATGATGAAGCAGAGATTTTTGGACATAGAAGAACTTATGTTGGGGCAAATCCAGGCAGAATAATACAAGGCCTTAGAAAAGCCGGTACTGCCAATCCTGTATTTATAATTGACGAGATAGATAAAATGACTAAAGATATAAAAGGAGATCCAGCAAGTGCTTTACTTGAAGTATTAGACCCAGAACAAAACAATAAATTTATTGACCACTATATTGAAGAAGAATTTGATCTTTCGCAAGTTATGTTTATCGCAACAGCTAATTACGTCGAACAAATACCATATGAATTAAAAGATAGATTAGAACTTATTAACATTTCTAGTTATACTGAATATGAAAAATTAGATATAGCTAAAAATTATTTAATTCCTAGAGAATTAGAAGAACATGGATTAACATCTATGCAAGTACAGATTGCTGATAATGAGATTATGTATTTAATTAGAAACTATACTAAAGAAGCTGGTGTACGTGAGTTAGAAAGAGTACTTGCTTCTCTTCTTAGAAAAATAGTAAAAGAGTTATTATTTGATAATAGTAAAATTTTCTATAATATAGATAAAAATATTATTAATAAATTCTTAGGTAAAGAAAAATATTCTTATAATGCTACTTTAGACTCTTCACAAGTTGGTGTTGTTAATGGTATGGCTTATACTATATTTGGAGGAGATATTCTACAAATTGAGGCTACTTTATTTAAGGGAAAAAGTGAATTGATTTTGACGGGATCTTTAGGCAAAGTTATGCAGGAGTCATGTCAAATTGCCCTAGATTATATAAAATCTAACATGCAAACATTTGGTATTTCTAGTACTATATTTGATAAAAATGATATACATATTCATGTCCCAGAAGGTGCTGTTGCAAAAGATGGACCAAGTGCCGGTGTAGCTATTACGACACTTCTAATTAGTCTTTTCACCAATAAAAAAGTTCCTCAGGATATTGCTATGACTGGAGAAATTACTTTAAGAGGAAGAATTTTACCAATAGGTGGTTTAAAAGAAAAAATAATTGGTGCTCATCGAGCAGGTATAAAAAAAATATTTATTCCATTGGATAATGAAAAAGATTTAGAAGAGATACCAAATGATATAAAACAAGAAATTGAATTTATTAAAGTCAATAATTATATGGATATTTTTAAAAAAATATTTAGTAATCTTTAATGAAAAAATAGAAAAAGGAAGGTTAAATATAATGCAATGTATGGATTTTTCTTTAGAAGAACTTTTTCTTCTTAATATTTTAAGTACTAAGTCACTTTTAATATCACTAAAATTTGATAATTCAAGTGATAATATTAATGATTTTTGTAATACATTAGACATTTATAAAGAATTTGTTTATTCAATTTATTATTTATTAGAAGTTGAACCTTGTTTCTTTATATTAGATGATTCATTTATTGATAATACTTTTAGATTGCTTGAGACTCACAGATTTGATAAAGAATTTATAAATAATGTTAATTTATTTGAAAAAGAAAATTATATTATAAGAGATTTGAATTTTTTAAAAAACTTATCTGGTAAACAAAAATTTAAACAAATATCAAAATATATAAATGAACAATTTTCAAATAGAAGTTCTAGTTTTAAATCTCTTGAGGGTTTATTAATATCTCAATCATATGATTGTAGTGTTATTAATCAATTATTTTATGAAAAAAGTATTTTACCATCAGATGATTTAACACTTATATCAATTAATTATTTATTAAATAAATACCCATTTCTTTTTAGCAATAAAATTATTAGGAACAATACTAATGACTTATTGGAAAAAATATCTATTGAAAACAAATTTAAAAATAGAGTTAAAAATAAAAAATTAAAAAAGATAAAAGAAATTATTAATGATTTTGGAGAATAATGTTTCTTTCTTTTTCATATAATCTTGTAGGAGGAAAAATGAAAAAGAAAATTAATATAGAAAAAAGAATTGATTTTCCTACAATGGTAGGAGAAATAACTGCTATTTCTCTAGAAAAAGATTTAAAATTTGTTAGTGAAGATGAAATAGAAGGTAATTTAATATTAAGTGGAAAATATAAGTTAACTGAAGCATCTAGATTAGAAGAAGATTTTAATTATAAAATTCCTATTTCTATTAATTTAATGGAAAAACTAGATATTAATACTTGTACTATTGAAATAAGTAATTTTACATATGATATGCAAAAAGAAAATATAATGATTTGTACTATTGAATTATTGATAGATGGCTTAGAGTTGCTAGAAGAGGAAAATAGAGAATGTGATGGTGATATAAAAGAAATAGAGATACCTGTTAAAGAAGAAATAAATAAAATTGTACAGACAAAAGAAACAGAAAAGAAAACTAAAGAAGAAAATACTACTATAGAAGAGGAAAAAGAAGTAATTTCTAAAGAAAAAGCTATGGAAATAGCAGATAAAAAAATTGCTAAAACAGATATGAATATATTTAATATAAATGATGATACTGAAACATATGGTACTTTGCTAGTATATATAGTAAAAGAGAATGAGACAATTAATACTATTATTACTAAGTATAAAACTACTGTTGAAGAATTAGAAAAGTATAATAATTTAAAAGATTTAACTACAGGAACTAAATTAATTATTCCTTTAATAAATGAAGAATCTTAGTAATATTACCAAGATTACTTATCTTAAAGATTGTATAATATTTGAAGATTGTAATAATAAGTATATTGAAATAAAAGAAAATAAACAT
>OCVV012889033.1_pt1 | contig 13914 bp, 22 predicted proteins | sample 1539721 | NCBI WGS metagenome assembly OCVV01 (sample SAMN02144230, study PRJEB22623) | gut metagenome | biome: sheep rumen | host: Ovis aries | place: New Zealand
TGTTCCTGCCGTCAGAATTTGAACTTCAGGGGCGGACAGACTGGTCGGAATACAACGGACAGGATAAACAGTTCGAGTTCACAAAAGAACGACGGAACCGCGTCGCATACGATGACGACGGGGATCCTTGTTGGTACTGGACTGCGGATCCGTCGGCTGCGAACACGACCTCCTTTTGCGAGTTCTCCTACACCGGCCGCGGCAACCGCACCCACGCGAGCGCCGACGGCGGGATCGCCCCGCTATTCGTAATCAAATAATCAAAGAATCGCCCCGCCCGACAGCGGCGGGGCATAGGACAAAAGGATGTTAGATTTCGGATTTTACAACATGGACTGCAACGACGCCCTGAAGGATTTCCCGGACGACTTTTTCGACCTTGCGATCGTCGATCCGCCGTATGGGATCAAGGTATTCAGCAAGGACAACGCGAGCCGGTCAAAACTTGCGGCGTCGAAGAATTACAAAACATACGCAGGCGGCGACATATCCGCGCCGGATCCTGAATATTTCCGGCAACTGAAACGGATCAGCAAGAATCAGATCATATTCGGGGCGAATCATTTCATCGACAGCGTTGTCGAAGGGTTCGGGGGGGCGTCGTCCCCTTGTTGGATCGTCTGGGACAAGGAAAACGGACAGAACGATTTCGCGGATTGCGAACTTGCGTTGACATCATTCCAGACAGCCGTCCGGATCTTCCGGTTCCGTTGGGCGGGTATGCTGCAGGGAAACATGAAAGAAAAGGAAATCAGGATCCACCCGACACAAAAGCCGGTCGCGCTTTACAACTGGATTTTTGCAAATTACACAACACGCGGTCAAAAGATCATCGACACACACGTCGGATCCGCGTCGTCATTGATAGCGGCGCACAACAACGGACTGTCATTCGTCGGTTTTGAACTGGATCCGGATTATTACAAGGCAGCCGCCGCGCGGTATGAACGCGAAACGGCGCAGATTTCATTATTTGATCTATTAGATCAGGAAAGGACAGGACAATGACAAAACAGGACGTAAAACTTGAAGCATTATTGACGGTTATTTCGCCACAACAGACAGTCCGGATCATGGACGAAACAATGTCCCCGACGGGGACGTTCATAAACCCGGACGAAATAACAGCGTTCAAAGGGAAAGCGGTTCAGGCGTTCAAAGAATACGCCGGGAAGGGCGTAATGATAAAGCATATCGCGCCGGAAGTGGAAAAGGAACAGGAATCGAAGAAACCGCGATATGTCATGTGGATATATTGTTATTTCCCGAACAAATAAGAAACAGGAAAGGATCAAACCGTCATGAGATTATCAGAAATATTGTCAGTCATCGAAGGATCGGACAGGATCCGGATCATTGAAGGGAAACGCGGAAACCGTGAACCACAATATGATCCGGGCGTCAAAATATTATATTCCGGTTACGCGTCAATGGTCGCATATCACAGCGACACGGACGCGTATCTGGAAAGAGATCCGGAAGTCCGGCGCGTGGTAGCAAGTCAAGAGATCAGACACAAAGAGTTCAAAGAACGGGGACTGTTACCGCCGTATGAACCAGAAATCACGCGGATGTATGAATTTAAGGATCTGACAATATTCCTATATTACGACATTTATATATTCGGAAAGGAAGAAAAGGAAACATGATCGAACCGGCAGTCAGACTATTCGAGGATATCGAGCGCGAAAGGCGGGAATTGAATCATATTCAGGATCCAGATCAGGCGGAAAGATCCGCGCAAATGGCAGCGGGCGCAATTCGCGACGATCTGGACGACGCAGATCTATTGATTCAGGAAAAGCGGTTCCCGGAACTATACAACACGGCGGTCGGTATCGCGGGAAAGTCGGTTCGGCTTGCAGCAGTAGCGCGTCAGGGGATGATCCAGACGGAAGGCGGGGAACATGGAAAAACAGATTGAAAACTTGAAGGCGGAACTTGCAAAGATCGGAATCAGGAACGAATCAGACCTGACGGACGCGATCAGAAACCTTCCGCCGCTGAAACTTTACATCATAACAGGCGACATCAAGGGCAAAGGGGGACGAAATGGATCTGAACGGTCATGTGATTTATGCAGTTGATTTTGACGGGACACTATCATTCGGGAGATTTCCGGGCGTCGGGGATCCGAACGTGAATCTGTTCGGCTTCCTGAAGAAAGAAAAGGAACGCGGGGCGCGTCTGATCCTGAACACTTGCAGGACAGGGGCGGATCTGGATCTTGCGGTCGAGTATTGCCGGGAACACGGACTTGAATTCGAGTATGTCAACGAAAACCTTCCCGAACTGATTGAACTATACGGCGGGGACACGCGAAAGATCAACGCGGATTTCTATATCGACGACAAGGCAGTCAACCCGATCGCCGGACATTTCACGGTCGTTCCGGCGGGTTTTAATTTTATCAAACCACAGGAAGGAGAATCGAACCATGTTCAGGAAGATGAATAAAAAACGCGACATCCGCAGAATTTACAGAACGATCGAAGGGATCCACGACGCAAGGTCGCCGCGCGAAGCCGACGTTCTGACGGGTTACGCGTTCGGAATTGTGGATGAAATGTTCACAAGGAAAAGAATCACGGCGTCAATGGCGGACGCGTTCGCGGAAATAATCGAAACGATCGGGGAAGATGTTCACAAGTCCCTGATCCGGGAAAAGGACGACGGGGCAGCAGGAGCCGACGAAGGAATAATTGATTTTGACAACTATCAGGGAACAGACCTGAACGCATAAAAAGAATCGCGGCGTCAGGCGGGGAGCCAAAACGCCGCGATTCATAAGAATCAAACCATGTTCATTATAGCGAAAGGCGGGGAAAATGTCAAAGAATAGGCGCATGAAAAAGCAAAAACGACAACGGATCAGGCGAATGACAACGGCGGTCATTGTGGGCGCGTCAGTCGTCGGAATAGTGACGGCAGGAATCAGCCTGTCAAACGCATGGGCGGACGATCTGGCGGATCAGGCGGTCATGATTGAAGCGATCCCGATTCAGGAACAGGACATCCAGACATTGACGCCGGAGCGTCAGGACGGCGTTCAAATGCCGATCGGAAATCCGGATCCGGATATATTGGAAGAAAGTCCGATCATTCCGAAGGATTATTCCGACGTGACGTTTGTCCCGCTGCCTGTTCCAATGTCCGAACAGGATCAGGAAACAGTTTTTGAAATATGCCTTGACGGGGGCGTTTCGTTCCCGCTTGTCATGGCACTAATTGAACATGAATCACAATTTGACCGGACGGCGCGTTCATCGACGGGCGATTCCGGTTATATGCAAATAAACGACTGCAACGCGGAAAGTCTGGCGGATCTGGGATATACAGATCTATTTGATTTATACCAGAACGTCAGCGCGGGCGTGTATATGCTGAAATATCTTTTTAATAAGTACGAAGGCGACACGACGTTCGTCCTTATGGCATACAACGCCGGGGAAACAGGCGCAGCGAATCAGCGGGCGGCAGGAATATATGAAACGGAATACACGGTCGAGATTTTGGAACAGGCGGAAGTTTTTTCTTCCTATATAGATAACGCCCTGAATAATTAGAACGCGTGTTCTATTTGTTAAGCGGGGCGGGAATCCCTTCCCGTCCTTGTAATGGGTATTAAGATATCGACCATATTTTTATAAATAACCTAAACAGATAAACAGGCGGGGGAAAATATGGGATCGAAAAGAAAAAAATATTTTGATGATTATGATTTTGAGGAAGCATATCAGAAATCGATCGAGGATATGGAACAGGATCAGATCGATCGTTATGTGAAACAGAAGAAGGGGATCGGGTATCAGACAAAGACCACAAAGGCAGGGGATCATCTGGAAGCAGACATATATCCCATATTCGGGAACAGACAGGACGCACCGAGAACGAAGCGGGGAAACGGATCACGTCCTGCACAAAAGAGCCTGAACGACAGAAGGGCGCGTCGTCATCTGAACAATCTTGTCAATGCGAACTTCGGGGAAGGGGATCTATGGTGTACGTTCACATACGACAACGAACACCTTCCGTCGGACATGGACGAAGCCGACAAGGTATTCACGAACTTTATTCGCAGGATCAACCGGAGAAGAAAGAAAGCCGGAAAGGAAAATGTGAAATATATCTGCGTGACAGAATACAACGAGGATCCGGAAAAGGGAACACGATGTCATCATCATGTCATCATGTCGGGGGATGTGGATCGTGACGAATTAGAAACGATCTGGAAGCATGGACGCCGGAACCAGACAAGGCGGATCAGTCCGGATCCGGAAACAAATATCGCGGGAATCGTGAACTATATCAGCAAGGATCCGAAAGGTCGGAAAAGGTGGCGGGCGTCGAAGAACCTGACAAAGTACACCGTGACAAAATCTGTCAGTCGGTTCGGGAAAAGGACGGCGCAGCGCATGGCGACAGATCGGGCATATCTGGAAAGCAGGATCCGGAAAGCATATCCGGGATATAAGTTCATCGACGCGGAAGTCAAGATCAACGATATCAACGGCGGGTTTTATATTTACGCCCGAATGGTTCGGGATTGAAGCCGCCGAGGATATAAAGACATCAAACCAGATTCAGGAAAGGAGATCAAAACAATGCTAACAATCACAACAAACAAGGACGAGATCATCGAGATCGCAGCGGGGGACAAGAAGGCGAAGGCGTTACCATTGACGGACTTCTGGGAAAAACGGATCGTCAATCTGTTAGGGTTCCCGGACAGCGACACAAAGACAATCGTTCACAATCTGCGCGAGGACAGGAAGGGAACGACAGACGCGGAAAGGGAAGTCAGATTCACAGCGGGCGGCGCGGCGTCTGTCACAGTAAAGGCGACAGTCAGGATCGGACGCCTGAATGATGACGCGGCGGAAACATTCGTCCTGACGATCAAGGACGTGATCGAATCATCCGGGATCAGTCAGGCGGATGTCGTCGAGAATGTGGACGCGGATGTCGTCGGTATGCCGAACGCGCCCGCCGTTCGAGTAATGACACAACAGTCGGGGTTCTGTAAGTATTGCAATCAACTGCGGATGATCGAAGCACCGGAAGGATCCAGTCCGGCAGACTTAAACGAACAGGCGACAATCGAATGTGACTGCGACGAAGCGCAAAGGCAAAGAGAACGCCGCGCGAAAATGGAAGCCGCCGGGACGTGGGCGAAGAACGTATTCAGTCAGCAGGACGGACAACTGCAGACCGTCTTGTGTGCGATCCGTTCCACGTTCGAAGGCGCGGTCGATTATGTCACAGTAAAGATCGGCAAGCATACACACAAGATCGACACGGATTCCGACGGGATGATCCGGATCAGAACAACATTCAGGGATAGCAACGAAGAAACATTTTAACATTCAAGGGGGACGACGAAGTGAAGCGGTTCTTTCTGGACTACAACGAAAGACAGATCGTTCACGCGGCAGTCCGGTTAGATTCGCGGCGAACACGAAAACAATCAGCGTTCACACGAAAGGCGGCGGACGCGATCAGCAAAGCGAAGGACGAACTGGACGTCGGGGACATATCGCCTGACGTCCGGGACGTCATCGTCGAAAAGATATATCAATCGATCGCATACGGTCAGGCGTGGGAATATCTGGGGGAAACATATTGTTATCGCGGACAGTTCTATCAATACCGGAAACAGTTCTGTTTCCTTGTCGCCGACAACATGGGACTGATAGACACGAAGCGCAGACGACAGAACGGGGGCGCGTGATATGGCGAAAGATTATTCACGGGACTTCTACAATTCGCAAGGGTGGAAGCGAACGCGGGCGGCGTATGTTAAATATTGCGGCGGCTATTGTGAACGATGTCGCCGCGAGGTTGAGGAAGGAACACGATCCCTTCAGGACATGAAGCCGATCGCGATCGTTCATCACAAAAAATATTTGACGCCGGAAAATATAAATGATCCGGCGGTCAGTCTGTCGTTCGATAACCTTGAAGGATTATGTGACGAACATCACAACAAAGAACACAAAGCGGGCGACGGGAAAAGATTTCGTTTTGATAAAAACGGATTTCCTGTTCCGCTATAAGCAACAAACACGCGCGGACTGATACCGTCCCCCCGGTATATGTCTAAAAAGGGCGGCGTCTGGAACCGAGGGAGGGACTTCCAAAAAACGCTGCAATGCGCGCGCATATAGGGGGGGTTAGGAGAAACTTCAATAAATGGCGGAAAAAAAGGCCACAATTCAAAACGATGAACAGATATTGACGGACGCGAACGTCAAAAAGGAGTTCAACGCGATCAAAAGGATGTTCCGATCGGTCAAGGATGACGATCCGGACAAAATGAAACTACTTGAAAGAATCATCGAGGAAGTCGCGTTCCAGAAGGTCGCAATGAAAGCGGCGAAAAGGGAACTGATCCTTCACGGACTGCAGACGACAACGAAAAACGCGTCACAGAAATTCGTCAAGGAAAATCCCGCCGTCCAGACATACGACAAATATTCCAGATCCTACACATCGAACATGAAAACCCTGATCGATATGTTACCGCCGAAACAGAAGAAAGAGGTTTCGCGAATAATGGCGTTACGCGGGGACGACTAAAGGATGAAAAGAAAACAGGCGCAGCAGGCGATCGAAAACGCCGGAATGAAAGACAATTATATATTCCAGTATTACGACGCGATCGTCCGGATCAAGAACGGCGAAAAGGTCGAAGGGGTTCGCGCCGCCGGATTCTTTATTCACGCGATTTTCCGGATCCTGACGGAAGGGATCCAGTCGGGGGAATATCTTTTCGACGCCAAAAAAGCAAAACGGGCGATCCGGTTCATTGAAAATTTCTGTCATCATTCCGAAGGACGCGCGGATCTTTTGATTCTGGAACTATGGCAGAAGGCGATCGTGTCGGCGATATTCGGAATCATGGATCCGGATCGACCAAACTGTCGAATGTTCCGGGAAGTCCTTCTGATCGTCGCAAGAAAAAACGGAAAGACATTATTCGCCGCCGCGATCATGGCATATATGGCATATATCGACGGGGAATATGGCGCGAAATTATATTGTCTTGCGCCGAAGTTGGATCAGGCGGAATTGTGTTTTGACGCGTTTTATCAGATCGTCCAGTCGGATGACGAACTGAACCAGATGACAAAGAAACGCCGGACGGATATCTATATTCAGGACTTCAACACATCCGTGAAAAAGATCGCCTTCAACAGCAAGAAATCAGACGGATTCAATGTCTTTTTCTGCCTGAATGACGAGATCGAAGCGTGGCGCGGCGATTCAGGATTGAAACAGTACGAAGTTATTTCATCCGCAACGGGCAGCAGGGAACAACCGTTGATTATGTCAACGGGGACGGCGGGATATGAGAATGACGGAATATATGACGAACTGATCCGACGGGCGACGGCGTTCCTGAAAGGGCGAAAGATCGGCAAGGAAAAAGAACGGCGTTTCCTGCCGTTTTTGTATATTATTGACGACGTGGAAAAATGGGACACGCGGGAAGAACTGGAAAAGTCGAATCCGAATCTTGACGTGTCCGTCCGTTGGGAATACTACAAGGAGCAGATCGCGATCGCACACGCGAGCCTGTCAAAAAAGGCGGAATTCCTGACAAAGTTCTGCAACGTCAAACAGAATTCGTCGATCGCGTGGTTGGATTTTCAGGACGTCGAAAAGGCGGTCAGGAAAGATTCGTCAGGCGTCCCGGAACATTATTCGCTTGATGATTTCCGGGGATGTTATTGTGTCGGCGGAATCGACCTGTCAAGAACAACGGACTTGACGGCAGCAGGCGTTGTGATCGAACGAAACGCGGTCAATTATTGTTTCGTCCGGTTCTTCATGCCTGAAAAGCGTTATCAGGTCGCGATCGACGAAGAAGGTGTCCCGTATAACATTTACAAAGAACGGGGGATCCTGACAATATCCGGGGAAAATGCCGTCGATTATAGGGATGTGTTCAACTGGTTCTTTTCGCTTGTCAAGGAATACAAGATCAAGCCGCTGAAAGTGGGTTATGACCGTTATTCAGCGCAGTATCTTGTCAACGACATGAAGGACGCCGGGTTCCACATGGACGACGTTTATCAGGGAACAAACCTGACACCGATCCTGATCGAGTTCGAAGGCAAATTGAAAGACGGATTGATCCAGATCGGGGACAATGGACTGCTGCAGTCGCATTTCCTGAACGTCGCCGTCGATATCAACATGAACGACAGCAGGATGAAGCCGGTCAAGATCGACCGACGCGCCCACATCGACGGATCCGTCGCAGTATTCGACGCCCTGACCGTAAAAATGAAATACTATAACGAGATAGGGCGACTTCTGGAAAACAGGGGAAAATGATCCCGACAAGATGACATAAAATTTCGTCATTCTGTCGGGGTTTTGTTTTGTATGATATGGCTATGATAGGCAAGAAATAAGCACAGAAAGGGGGCGCAGTCCGTGGGACTATTGCGTGATTTATTAAATTTAAGACGTGCAAAATTCGCGCCCTTCGTCGCCCTGACGGGCGATTATCAGGCGAACGGAAATCTGCGCGATTCTGACATCGTGGGATCCATAGCGAACGCGATCGCGTCGAACGTCGGAAAATTGCAGCCGCAGATCATCCGCCGGACGGATGACGGACTGAATGTCAGAAACGATTATCTGTCCCGGATATTGTCGCTTCGTTGGTCGCCGGAATTAGACACATATTCCGCACTTTACAGAATGGCGTCCGATCTGGTTTACAACTCAAACGCCTACGCGGTCATATTCTACACGCCGGACTTCACAAGGGTTCAGTCAATCGTCCCCGTCACGGCGAAAAATGTCAGGATATGGGAATCCGAAAACGGGATCCTTCTGTTCCGGTTCGTCTGGGACTATGACGGTAAAGAATACACCCTGCCGTATATGAACGTGATCCACATCCGGGCGCGTTACGACAAGAAGCGATTCATGGGAACCGCGCCTGACGGTCAGTTGAAAAACACACTTGAACTAATCGACACGACAGGCGAAGCCCTGCGGTCAGCGGTCAGGAATTCGGCGAACCTGAAGGGATATTTGAAATATAACAATTTCATCGACGACGACGAACTGAAGGCGAAGGTCAAGGAATTTCAAGACGCATATATGAGCGTCGGCAATACCGGCGGCATTGCGGGACTTGATAATTCAATGGATTTCAAAGAAATCAGTCAGACAACGCCGCAGATCCCGGTTGTTCAGTCGCAGTTCCTGCGCGACAACATATATCGTTATTACGGCGTGAATGAAAAGATCCTGACATCCAGTTTCAATGAAGCCGAATGGAATTCGTTTTATGAAAACGTCATTGAACCGATTTCGATTCAATTATCCCTTGAATTCACGTTCAAATTACTGTCAGAACGTGAACGCGGATTCGGAAACAAAGTCATTTTCACAGCGAACCGCCTTCAGTATGCGACACTTCAGACCAGAATGTCGATCGGCGGTCAGTTATATGACCGTGGGATCATCACGATCAACGAACTGCGCGAATTGATGTATTACGAACCGATCGAGGACGGGGACGTCCGAATGGTAAGTCTGAACTATGTCAAGGCGGACGATCAATCGCTTTATCAGGTCGGAAAAGATGACGATCAGGATCCGGGACAGGAACAGATCCCGGAAAACAAATTGAAAAATGCAGCAGTCTATTTCCTGAAAACTAAAAGAAAGGGGGCGGCGGACAATGGCAGCAAAGAAAACAACGTCTGAAACAACAAAGAACAGCGGGATCGAGATCGTAAAGGACGGAAACGTCACAAGCCTGATCCTGCCTGACGAAATAGCGTCGGCAATATGGAAAGACTGGAAGCCGGGAACAGTAAATGTTTGCGTCGGATCAAAGGACAAAATTGTCGGGACGGGAACATTCAACCGAATCGGAATCCGCGCGGCGTTCTATTTCCAGAAAAACGAAAGGGGGAACGCGTAACAATGCCGAAGATTAAATTTTTCAACTGCTTCGAGGTCAAGAACGAAACGGCAACATCGGCGGATCTGTATTTTTACGGCGATATCGTTTCGGACTATTGGGGCGCGTGGCAGGAAGAAGATCAATATCCCGAAGCGATCAAAAACTTTTTAAGCGGGCAGCAGGGAAAATCCCTGAATATTTATATCAATTCAGGCGGCGGAAATGTATTCGCCGGAATCGCGATCTATAACATGATCCGTCGATTCGCTGAAACCGCGTCCGTGAAAGTCCATGTTGACGGATTAGCCGGATCGATTGCGTCCGTGATCGCTTTTTCCGGATCAGAACCGCCACAGATTCCTTCAAATGCGTTTCTGATGATTCATAATCCGTGGGCGTTGGTAGAAGGAAACGCCGCCGATCTTCGCAAAATGGCGGACGATCTGGACGTCATCACGGACGGGATCGTGAATGTATATCTGGAACACGTCAAGGAAGGCGTGACAGAAGAAAAGATCCGCGAACTTATGGACGCGGAAACATGGATGACGGGAGCGGAAGCCGCAGAATATTTCGACATCGAAACATCCGAAAGCGTCGCCGAAATCGCGGCGGCAGCGGGCGAATATGTCGCCCGGTCGCGCAATATGCCGAAGGATCTGATTATCCAGAAGGCAGCAGGCGCGGCAAAGAATGAACAGTCTGAAAATCAGGACGCGCGGTCGGCGGTACTGATTCAGAATAGCAAGAAGCGCGAAGAAATCGCGCGAACAATCATCAACAGTTTGTGAAAGGAGATTAAAAACCATGAAACACGATGAACTTGTGAAACTCACAAAAGACCAGTTGAACGCGCGTCTGAAAGAGATCGGCGTTCAGGCGAAAACAGCCGAAGGCGAAGTCCTTGACGCTTTACTTGCAGAAGCGCAGGACATTTCCGACATTTTGGATCAGGCAAAGAAGCGCGAACAGTTGGCAGGATTCGCCGACAGCGCAGAGGATCCCGCAACCGGCGAAGGCGAAAAGGACGACAAGTCCGAGAACAAGGACGTCAAGGCGTTCGACAAGCGCGGCGGACAGTTAAAGGCGGGGGCAGGCGTAAGGATGAACGCCGGAATCGCAGTCAAGAACGTGAAGGACGCCCTGTCCGTATCACAGACCGCACCGGTTAAGCATACTGCGCCCGATCTGAATCCTACTGTCAACCCTGTTTCCGCCCTTGTGGATCTTGTCAAGGCGGTTCCCCTTCAGGGCGGCGAAACCTACGAACGCGGATTCATTAAGTCCTATGAAAACGGACAGGGTGGCGCAACAGCAGAAGGCGGCGCGTATAACGACGTTGAACCTTCATTCGGTTATGTGACCATCGAGAAACAGAAGATCACAGCGTACACCGAGGAACCAGAGGAAATGCAGAAACTTCCTAACGCTGATTATGACAGCGTTGTCGAAGGATCTGTTTCAAAGGCGATCCGCAGATATCTGTCCCGTCAGATCCTTGTCGGCGACGGAACCACAAGCAAACTGAAGGGAATCTTTTTCAATCCACAGACCGCGTCAGAACAGGTCATCGATCCCGCGACTGACATCACAACGATCACAACGATCGACGAAACAACCCTTGACGAAATCATTTACAGTTTCGGCGGGGACGAGGAAGTCGAGGGTATCGCGACACTTATCCTGAACAAGAAGGATCTGAAAGAGTTCGCGAAACTTCGCGATCTTCAGGGGCGCAAGGTTTACACCATTGTGAACAACGGTCAGACCGGCACGATCGACGGCGTTCCGTTCGTTATCAATTCCGCTTGTAAGGCGGTAAGCGACGCAACAGCCGCTTCCGGCGACTATCACATGGCGTATGGATATCTGCAGAACTATGAACTTGCAGTCTTTTCCGACATCGACGTTCGTCGTTCCGATGATTACAAGTTCAAGAACGGTCAGACAGCGTTCAGGGCGTCAATGTTTGCGGGCGGCGCGGTCGCAGCATGGAACGGATTTATCCGCGTAAAGAAGGCGTAAAAAGGCGAAAGGCAGGAATGAAAGATGACGATCGAAAAACTGTATGAAGCGGCGCGGCTTCGCGTAAGAAAATCAATATCGGATGATCTGGACGCGGATGTTCGTCGCCTTGCGGACACAGCGATCGGAGATCTTAAACGAATAGGCGTTGATCCGTCGTGGTTGGAAAATCCGTCGGATCCGCTGATCGTTGAAACCGTCCTGTCATACGTCAAGGCGAATTATTCCATTGACACGACAGCCTATCCGATATTATCGGGAATTTACGACATGAACATGACAAAGATCAAGGGCGACGGGAAATATTTCGACGTCGCCCCGGATCCTGAACCAGAACCGGATCCCGATCCGGATCCTGATCCGGAAGGGGGCGGGGACTGATGAAAGAATGTCAGATCACATTGATTCATCCGGGCGATACGTCGGACGATGACGAAAGGACATCCGTTTTCGCGGAAGAATATCCCGTGGGACGGGACGAATTTCAGTCGGCGGGCGTCAATGGGTACAAAGCACAAAATCAGTTCGTTGTGTGGGCGTCAGAATATGACGATCAACCGGAACTTGAAGTCGGGGGAAACCGCCTGACGATTTACAGAACATACGGCGAAAGACCTGACGGAAAAGTCGAACTGTACGCGGCGGAGCGCGTGGGAAATTATGGTCGTTAAGATAAAGCCGGATCAACTGGATCAGGAGATCCGGGAACAGTTGGAAACATACAACGCGGACATACAAAAGGCGGTCAGCAAGAATTTGAAGGATGTCGCAGACCAGACGGCGGACACGCTAAAGAAGGGCGGATCCTACAAAGAAAGAACCGGGAAATATACGCCGGACTGGGCGGTCACAGAACGACCGGGACGGTCGGCGTTGCAGGGCGAAGAATATTCCGTCCACAACCGGAAACATTATCAGTTGACGCACCTTCTGGAAAAGGGACACGTCACGCGCAACGGTAAAAGAACAAAGGCATATCAACACATCCTGCCCGCTGAACAGGCGGCGCAGGAATTGGCGGTTGAAGCGGTCGAAAAAGCCGTCAGAAGCGCGAACGGGGGTATTTGATGATCGGAATCACTTATGAAAGGATAATCGAACGATTGAAGGCGTTAGGACTGCCGGTCGCTGAATATGAATTCAGGGACACGAAAAAGAATCCAGTCCCGAAGCCGCCGTTCCTGATCTATTTTTCGTCAGAGGATCAGACCGGAACGGATGATCTGAACCGGATCAGGAACATTCAGGCGTCAATCGAGTTATACACCGACAGGACGCCGGATCACAATCTGGAACACCGGATCGAAACGGAAGTCCTTTTTGACATTGATTTCCACAGAACGACCGCCCCGATCCAGTCAGAAAATATGTATCAAACGGCGTATGATTTCAACGTCGTTCAAAAAATGAAAGCGTAAACCACAGGAAGGAGAAAAGGAAATGAACAAAGCACCTGAACGTATCATTTTAGGATCCGGCTATATTCATTTAGCCGTATTCAACAAGGGAATGACGATTCCGGAGCCGCAGACATTCTGCACCGAAGAAAACCGTTATTCCTACATCAAGAACGGCGCGTCCCTTGAATACTCAAACGAGATTCAGAACGTGTCGGACGACATGGGAAAAGTGAAAAAGACCGTCATCACATCCGAGGAAGTCAAGTTGAAGGCGGGACTTATGACATTGATCGGCGACACGATCGAAAAGTTGTGTGATACCGCCCGCGTCAGCATTTCACAGGACGGAAAGTATCGCAAGACAAAGATCGGCGGCGTTGGAAACAGAAAGGGCGCGAAATACGTCATCTGTTTTCATCATGTAGATCCTGAAGATGGCGATATCTGGGTAATGATTGTCGGAAACAATCAGGCAGGGTTCACATTACAGTTCGCGCCTGCAGACGCGACAGTCGTTGACGCTGAATTCACAGCACTTCCGAACCTTGATGA
>OCVV011099414.1_pt1 | contig 13906 bp, 1 predicted proteins | sample 1539721 | NCBI WGS metagenome assembly OCVV01 (sample SAMN02144230, study PRJEB22623) | gut metagenome | biome: sheep rumen | host: Ovis aries | place: New Zealand
ATTTTTTTAATATAAAAAAAATTAATATATATATAATTATACTTAAATATATAATTTAATAAAAATATCTAAATAGCAATAATACTATTACATAAAAATAAGCATATATATTATATATATTTAATATTAACAAATAAAAAAATTTATTAATGAGATATAATTAAATAATTTGACACAAACAAAGAAATATTTTTATACTTATTCATTAAATCTTTTATATTAATTGTAACACTTGTGAAAGTCGATATAAATATTCTCTATTTTTCGATTTTTTTAAAGAATATACTCTAATAAGACAAGTAATAGTATTAAAAACAAAAGGGAAAATTAATTGGATAATGAAACTAATTAAATTCATTTCTAAAATAAATATTTGCGAATTTCGAAAAACAGAACCAAAACACATAATATAATAAAAAAACAGGAAAAGAAAAATTATACTTATAGGGAAAAAACATGCAATTTTTAATGATATTTTGGCCATATCTCGATTTCTTTTGTCGTATACACCTGATAATAATTTGTATTTCTTTTGCAAAAAATTATTTTCGGTGAAAATTGTTGAAATTAAAAGATCCTTTAAAAATAATGAAATAATTGTTGCGTACATTATTTTAGGAAAATGAAAAGTGAGATTAAAGACACCGTTGGATTTATATAATTCATGAAAACTTGATTCATCGATGAAAAGCAATACTATTGTTAAATTAATTCCGATTATTAAAAATAAGAAAGATATTTTCATTGAACGAGAATTGAAATCGTTCTTTTTTGTAAAAGGGAAAACTAATAAATGTTTTGTTTTCATTAATGAAATATAATATTTACAAAAGCCTCTTCTATCATTTAGTTTAGCATCATTATAACTTGCAAAATTAAGCTCATTTTCTGTTTTTTCTAAAATTTCGACTTTTGATTTCGTTATTTTTTTTGTTTTAATTTTATTGCTAACAGCACCTCCATTTGTCTTCATATTATTATCATTGAATCTATTCTTAGTAGATTTATCTGTTTTTAAAGAAATTTTTGATTTTTTAATAAGTTTATTTAGATTTAATTTTTTTGGTTCATAATTACTTTTATTAAAAGGTTGACCGCTTTCATTTTGACTTTCTTCATCATCATCATTATTATTTTTCTTAAATGATTTCATATTTCCTTCAAATTTATTTTTTAAGTCAATTCCATTATTTAATTTTTCTAATTTCCCAAAAAATGTATATTTTTCTTTGAAATAAAAAATCAGGGCGCAAATAATATTTATTAATAGAACTATTAGAATTATATAATTAATTATATTTGATGTTAATGTTTCCATTATTGTTAAATATTTCAAGAAACATTTCATTACCCAAATATTAAATGAATTGGTCAATTCATTATCAGTAAATCTATCTATTAATTTATATTTATTTGCATTAACATTTAAGAAAGAATTGAATTTAAGCTTTATTTCACATTGACATTCAACTTTATTATTTATATATCCTTTAAAAGTACATATACTTTCACATAAAGACCTATTTTGCTTATTATAATCATCTTTTCTATCATATAATATTAAATCGGTTTGTAATTCAGGAGGAGTAGGATAGCATTTATCTAAATAATATACATTGGTTGGATTATACAAATATTCTTGAAAATTATTAATATTTATCGGAATATAATAATTAACTTTTGAAGACTTGCAATAATTCAAATTCAATTTTAATTTTCCGCCTTTGCCGAATATATTATATTCAATAATCGGTATCATGAAATTAGGCGAATAATATTCTATTTTAAACACTATTAATTCATCATTTGGAATATTGTGCTTTTGTTTAAGAATATCACCACAATCATCTAAATTTATATAAGTTAAATTTTTTTTTCTCTTTTTATTCGATAATGCATAGATTTGAAATGTTTCTTTCTCGGTTGATCTTGTATAAATTTCATGATGATCAATAACCATTAAAGCTAAATCATATAATTCCATATTCATAAATCCAGTCACAGTTTTCTCTATCAATTTTTGCTTCGCAGTTTCATTATTTATATCTAAATCGCATCCGAGCATATAAAAGTTTTTAATATCGCAAGTAATATTTTCTACTTTTTTATCTTCTTTTTTAGTGCAGACGTAGTTTTCGGAATATGACCCTGGAGGACATCTAAAAAAGCATTTATAGTCGAATAAAAAATTATATTGATCATTGCATTTTTCTATGCAGACATTATTAGTTGCTATTATTAATTTTCTGTTTTTCCACCAATCTTCATCACAATCTATTATTGAACATCCTTTATTTTCTATTTGTTTATTGAATTTAGGAGCTGAGTTTTTATTGAAACAAAACACCATATTTGAAAGAGTTCCTTTAAAAATATTAAGCATACTATCAATATTATTATCTTGCAAATTAGAAAAATTTACAAAAGATAAATTAGTATCATTGGAAAACATATAATCAATATTGTGTGTTTCTCTTGTATCAAAGCTTGATAAATCAATAGATAATAGTGAAATACAATTTTCGAACATATGACTCATATCAATTACTGATGAAGTATTGAATAAAGTTATATTTATATTTTCTAATGATGTGCAACTTGAAAACATATAATTCATATATTTAACATTAGAGGTTGTAAAATTATTTAAATCTAAATAAATTAAATTTGAGCATCCTTTAAACATATATGCCATTGTTTCCACATTTTGTGTATTAAATGTTGACAAATCTATCGATGTTAAAGAAGCACAATCCGAAAAAAGATTTTCCATAGATATAACAGAAGAGGTGTCCAAATTCGACACATCTAAATACTCCAAAGAACTACATCCCGAAAACATATAGTCAAATTTGGTAACTAACGAAGTATTTAAATTTCCTAAATTAATCGAGGTCAAAGATTTGCATTTATGAAAAAGATATTTCATTGTTTCAACTAAACTTGTATTAAGATTATCAATATTTAATGAGGTTAAATTACAACATTCGGAAAACATATTATCCATCGAGGTTATTTTCGAAGTGTCGAAATTTTCTAAATTTAAATTGGGGAGTGCCTTACATCCATTAAACATATAGTGCATATATTTAACATTCCCAGTATCAAAACTTGAAATATCTAAATATTCCATCGATTCTAATTTATAAAACATAAATCCCATATTTTCAACATTTATGGTATTAAAATTAGATAAATCCAAAGAAAGCAATGATTTGCATCCATAAAACATTCCGTTCATATATATAACAGAAATTGTATCAAAACTATCCAATTTTAATGAGGTCAATGAAGCGCATTCTGAAAACATATATTTCATATTAATAACTTTAGTAGTAACTAAATTTGATAAGTCTAAATAGGATAAATATGTACATCCTGAAAACATATAGTCCATTTGAGTTACAAATGATGTATCAAAATTTGAGAGATCTAATGATATTATTGAAGGACTGTTGAAAAATAAATGAGATAAACTTGTCACTGATAATGATGAAAGATTCGGAAATCTTATGGATAATAATGATTTACATCCACTAAACATGTAATTCATTGATTTAACATTGGTTAATATGAAATTAGTTATATCTAATTCTTTTAATTCTATACATTTTTCAAACATGCTTTCAGTATTTGTTACTTTTGTTGTGTCAAAATTTTTAAGGTCAATAGAAGTAAGTGAATAACAAGATTTAAACATTGAATTCATATTTTCAACATTATTAGTTTTAAGTTTAGCTATATTTAAAGAATGTAATTTATTACATCCTGAGAATAAATATTCCATATTTGTAACAATTGATGTATCAAATTGAGATAAATTTAAAGATGTTAATGAACTACAATCTGAAAATAATTTTTTCATACTTTTGACTTTAGATGTTTTAAAATTACTTTTAAAAGCTAATGAAGTTAAAGAAGAGCAACTAGCAAACATATTATTTAAACTTGATAGTTTTGAAGTATCAAAATTAGATATATCTAAATATTTAACTGAAGCACATCCACAAAATAATGATTCCATATTAGTTGTTTTTGAAGTAATAAATTTAGAAACATCAATAATTTTAATTAATGAGCAATCTTTAAACATTGAATTCATATTAATAACATTCTTGGTATTAAAATGTCCAATATCTAATTCTTTAAGCGAAGAACATCCCGAAAACATCGATTCCATATTAATAACATTTTCTGTTTCGAAATTTGATATATTTACATATAACAAAGATTTACATCCTTCAAAAATATTTCCCATATCAGTAACTAATTTTGTTCTAAAATTATCTAAATCTAACCCTCCTAATTTTGCACATCCGGAAAACATATGATTCATCGTTGTAATTTTTTTAGTATTAAAATGGCTTAATTCTAGCGAAGTTAAAGAAGAACATCCATAGAACAAATAATTCATATTGGTCACTTGAGAAGTATTAAAGCTGGATAAATCAAGTTCAATTAAAGAAGAACAATTTGCGAAAATATATTGCATATCTTTAATTAATGAAGTATTAAATTTTGACACATCTAAAGATATTAAAGAAGAACAACCATAAAACATATAACTCATTTTAATAACATTATTCATTTCGAAATTTTTTATTTCAAGAGAAGTCAATGAATGACAATTATAAAACATTTTTTCCATATCTTGTACATTATTCGTATTAAATTTGCTTAAATCTAATTGTTCTAAAGAAATACAATCATAAAACATCGAGTTCATATTAATAACTAATGATGTATAAAAATTAAACGTGTTTATATTAGGTAATAATTCACATCCATAAAACATCGAACTCATATCTTTGACTTTTTCGGTTTTAAAACTGGATAAGTCTAAATAACTCAAAGAGCGACATTCATAAAACATATAACTCATATCGAGTGCTTCGGAAGCGTCGAAATTGTATAAATTTATCGAGGCTAATTTAGGACAGAATTCAAACATTCTTTTCGTGGTTAGAACTGCTTGACCATGAAAATTCGAAAAGTCTAAATCTGTTATTGATTGACAATTACTGAACATTTTTTCCATGTTGGTTACTTTCGAAGTATCGAAATTTGATACATCTATTGAAGTTAATTTTGGACATAATTCGAACATGCCTTTCATGTTAAGAACGGACTTTGTGATAAAATTAGTAATATTTAGCTCTTTTAATTCGCGACAATTACTGAACATATTTTCCATGTTGGTTACTTTAGATGTGTCGAAATTATAAGGCTCGATAATTGTTAATTTCTTACATGATTCGAACATATTTTTCATATTAGTAACTAAAGATGTTTTAAATAAGGATATATTTAAAGATTCTAATTCTTTACATTTACTGAACATATATTCCATATTAATTACATTTTTTGTGTTAAAATTAATTTGATCGAAATTAATCGAGGTTAAATGTATACATGATTCAAACATATATCTCATATTATTAACATTCTGAGTATGAAAAGAATATATATTTAATTTAGTTAAATTTTTACATTTTGAAAACATATATTCCGTATTATTCGCAGAATTTGTATTAAAAAATGACAAGTCCATTTCTTTCATTGAAGCACATGATGAAAACATATTACCCATATTGATAACATTATTTGTTTTAAATTTAGATATATCTAAAGATACCAAAGATAAACATCCAGAAAACATATATTCCATATTTGTTACATTAATTGTGTTAAATTTAGATAAATCTAAAGATATTAAAGAAAAACAATTCGCAAACATACTTCCCATATTTATCACATTTTCAGTATTAAAATTTAATATATTCAATGATGTTAATGATCGACTATTTTTAAACATCGATTCCATATTAATCACATTTCCCGTATCAAAACTGGATATATCTAATGATGTTAAATTATCACAATGGAAAAACATATAAGACATATCTTCAACTTTACTCGTATCAAAATTATTCAAATTAATAATAGGCAAAGAAGAACATCCATAAAACATACTAATCATTGTTGTGACATTACTCGTATCGAAATTTGGTATTTTTAAACCGGTTAATGATTTGCAGTTATAAAACAGTTCTTTTGTGCTTGTTATATTCGAAGTGATGAAATTTGTTAAATCTAATGATGTTAATGATTTACAATTTTTGAATAAATATTCCATATTAAGAACATTTTCGACATTAAATGTGGATAAATCTAATGATGTTAAACTTTGACAATTTTCAAACATTGAATTCATTTTTGTTACTAATGTCGTATTGAAATTGGATAAAATTATTGATTCTAAAGATGAACATAAATTAAACATATTTTCTGTGTTTATTAAAGATTTTGTTTTGAAATTGGTTAAATTTAAAAATTTTAATGATTTGCAATTATAAAACATATTATTCATATCACTAACTTTGCTTGTATCAAAACTAACTAAATTTAAAGAGGTCAAAGAATTACATTCATAAAAGACTTTGCTCATATTAGTAATTAGAGAAGTTTTAAAATTATCTAAATTTAAATATTCCAATTTAGAACAGCCATAAAACATATTTTCCATATAATTTAAAGAATTAGTGATAAAGAAAGATAAATCTAAAGATGTTAAAGACCAGCAATTATAGAACATATTTCTCATATTTGAAACTTGTAAAACAGTAATATTATATATGCTTAAATTGCTTAATGATACACATTTAAAAAACATATTACTCATATATTTCACATTCGGAGTAAAAAAATTAGATAAATTTAATGAAGATAACAAAGTACAACCACTAAACATAGAAGTGACATCATTAACCTTTGATTTTCCTAGATTATTAATTATTAACGAAGATAGCACCTGGCAATTTTGAAACATACAATTCATATATAAAACTTCAGGAGCAGTAAACGAACTTAAATCTAAAGTTGTTAAATTCTTGCAGCCATTAAACATATAATTCATTTTTTGAACATTTGAAGTATTAAAATTAATCACGAATAAATCTGATAATTTATAACAATTATTAAACATATAATCCATATTAACAGTTTTTTGTGTATTGAATGAAGTTAAATTTAATTTTAATATATTCGAGCATCCATCAAACATATACGACATTGTTTTAACTTCAGTCACATCGAAATTACTCACATTTAATTCAATTAAACTTGAACAAGTACGAAACATATGATTCATATTAGTAACACTTTTCGTATCGAAATTATCTAAATTTAATGATTTAAGTTTACTGCAGCTTTGGAACATCGAATTCATCAAGGTCACTTGGGAAGTGTTAAAATTATCGATATTTAAAGAAGGTAAAGTTTTGCAATTATAAAACATATATTCCATATTTGTTACATTGGAAGTATCAAAAGAGGAAAGATTTAATGATTTAAGAATTTCACATCCATAAAACATCGATTTCATTGTTGCTACTAATGAAGTATCGAAATTATTTATAACTAATGAACTTAGTTTTTTGCAGTTATAAAATAATTCTTCTGTGGTATTAATTTTTTTGGTATTAAATGAGCTTAAATTTAAAGATGCTAAATTATGACAATTTTTAAATAATATATTCATATTTATTACATTTTCAGTAAAGAAATTATCCACCAATAAATTTTGAAGCGATGTGCAATTCGTAAACATTGAATCCATATTTTCTAAAAGTGGTGTAATAAAACTGTTCAAATCTAGTTCGGTTAAATTATTACAATTGAAAAACATTTGACCCATGTCTTTTACTAAAGAAGTGTTAAATTTTTCTAAGTTTAAATCTTTTAGGGAATTACATGAATAAAACATTTGGGTCATATTTTGGACATTTTTCGTGTTGAAACTTGATAGTATTACTGAAGTTAATATTTTGCAATTGTAAAACATTTTGCCCATATCCGCGACATTTGGAGTTTTTATATTGTTTAAATTTAATGTTGTTAATGATTCACAATCATAAAAAACTGAACTCATATTAAAAACATTTGATTCTATAGGATCAACGAATTTAAAAAAATCAATACCAGTTAAAGATTTGCATCCATAAAATAAAGAATTCATATCAGTTAAATTCTTAAAAGTAAAGCCTGATAAATCTAAATAATTTAACTTTGTGCAATCATGAAACATATTATTTATATCTATTAAATTTTGTCCATCAAAATCTGCGAATGTTATACTTTCTAAATTTTCGCAATATTCAAACATTCCCGAAGCATATTTCAAATTTATTCCATTAAAAGAGGACAAATCTAATGATAATAAGGATGAGCAATCTCCAAACATTTTACTAGTATCATTCACTTTTTCAATATCAAATTTGGAAAGGTCTAATTCCGAAAGTTTTGAGCAATTTCTAAACATTGAATTCATATTTGTTACTTTTTGTGTACGAAAACTATTTATTTTAATAGAAGTTAAATTTATGCAGGATTCAAACATGCTTTCCATGTCAGTTACTTTATTTGTAACGAATTTAGATAAATCTAAACTTGATAAAGATGTGCAATTTTCAAACATATGTTCCATCTCTTTTACTGAAGAAGTAACCATTTTAGATAAGTCAATATTATTTAATTTCTCACAAGAAGAAAACATATATCCCATTTTTGTAACACTTGAAGTATCAAAATTAGTAATATCTAAATATTCCAATTTTTTGCATCCATTGAACATTAATTCCATATTTGTAACATTATGTGTGTCAAATTGAGAAACATCAATATTTATTAATTGTCGACATTTATTAAACATACTTGCCATTGTTTTTACATTTGAAGTATTAAAATTAGAAACATCCAATGTTATTAATGATTTACAACCAGAAAACATTGAATCCATATTTTCAACATTTTCAGTATTAAAATTATTTAAATTTAATTCATTTAATATTGAACATCCATGAAACATATGTTCCATATCTATCACATTTGAAGTATCAAAAGCATCGAGATTTATATTAGGCAAATTCGAACAAGAATAAAATAAATGATCCATTGATAGGACATTTGATGTATTAAATTTAGATAAATTTATTGTTGATAATGATTTACAACGACTGAATAAATAACTCATATCTAATACATTTTGCGTTTGGAGATTGGATAAATCCAAAGAAGGTAAACTCTCACAGCCATCAAATACGTGAGATAAATCTGTTATTAAATGTGTATTAAGAGGAGCTATATCTAAATTTATTAAAGATGAACAATTATAAAACATATATTTCATTTTACTTAAGTTTGGAGTATTGAAATTAGATAAGTCTATAGTTTTAATTGATTCACAACCACTAAACATATATTCCATATCAGTAACATTTCCAACATCAAAACTATGCATATTAAGCTCTTTTAAATTTTTGCAATTATAAAACATTGAACTCATATTATTCACATTACCAGTATTAAATCCTATTAAATTTAGAGCTTTTAATTCAGAACAATTATAAAACATATAATCCATATTTTCAACTTTCTCAGTGACAAAACTATCTAAAACGACCGAAGTCAAAGATTGACATTCATAAAATAAATGGCTCATATTACTTATATTTTTAGCATTAAACGAACTTAAATCTAAGAAAGGCAAATTTTGGCAATTTGAAAACATTTCATTCATTTCTAAAACTTCTTCTATATTAAAAGAGGATAAATCTAATGAAGTTAAATTTTTGCAATTATAAAACATTAATTCCATATTAGTTACACTTGAAGTATCAAAATTTATTTTTAATGAAGTTAAACTTTCACAATTACTAAACATTTTTTTCATATCAATAACTTTAGATGTATTAAAAATATCTAAATTTAGTTCTAATAATGAATTGCAATTTTCGAACATATTTTCCATATGTTCAACATTTTCAGTATTAAATAAATGTAAATCTAATGAAATTAAAGAATTGCATTCACAAAACATATAACTCATATTTTTAATACTATCTGTAATAAAATTATTAAGATTTAATTCCTTTAGACTACTACAATTATAAAAGATGTATTTCATATCAGTAACTAAAGATGTATCAAATCTATTACCAAAATTTAATTCATTTAAAGAATAACAATTATAAAACATTGAATTCATATTTTCTAAATGTTCAGTTTTAAAATCAAGATAAAGCTCTTTTAAATTATTACATTCATTAAACATATGCTCCATATTTTTAACTTTTGATACATCTAAATTATTCATTTTTATTTCAGTTAATTCATAGCAAGAATCAAACATATATTTCATATCAATAACATTTGGTGTCTCAAATTTCAATAAATTCAAAGTTTTTAATTTAGAACATCCAGAAAACATATATTCCATATTTTCTGAGGAGCTTGTTATAAAATTTGATATATCTAAATTTTCCAAGGATGAGCAATTATAGAACATATATTGCATTTCTACAGCATTTTGTGTATCAATTTTTGTTGCTCCTAAATTATTAAGCGTAGAACAATTATAAAACATGTATTTCATATTTTTCACTTTATTAGTGTTAAAGTTAAAGGTTTTTACTAATGGTAATGAATAGCAATTATAAAACATATATTGCATATCTTCTACATTATGAGTAAAAAATCCGATAGTATCTAAATATCCTAATGATTTACAATTATAAAACATATATTGCATATTTTTAACATTGTAAGTACTAAAAGAAAATGTATTAAGTGAAGTTAATGAATAACAATTATAAAACATATATTGCATATCCTCGACAAGACCAGTTTGAAAATTTGATACATCTAAATTACTCAATAAAGAACAATTATTAAACATATATTTCATATCTTTTACATAATATGTTTTAAAATTATAGGATAAATTTAATGTTATTAGGGAAAGACAATTATAGAACATGTGATTCATATCTGTAACTAATCTGGTATCAAAATTTGATAAATCTAATTCTTGTAAAGAAGTACAATTATAAAATAATGAATTCATTTTTTCTACTTGATCAGTTTGAAAAGAACTTATATTTAAAGCAGATAAATTATTACAATTATAAAACATTTCTGACATATCTTTTAGTAAATGAGTATCAAAAGTTGTTAAGTTTAAATTAGTTAATGTTGAGCATTCATAAAACATTTTATTCATATTAGTTACTAATGATGTTTCAAATTCTGAAAAATCTAAAAATTCTAATGATGAGCAAAAATAAAACATTTCTTTCATACTTTTACAACTTCGTGTATCAAAATGACTAATATCTAAATTTTCTAATTTTCTACATTCTTTAAACATAAAATCCATTCCTTCTACTTTTCCAACATTAAAATTTGGAATATTTAAACTGGTTAAATTTGAACAATATTGAAACATTCCATTCATATTAGTTACTTGTCCAGTATTAAAATTTTCTAAATCAAGATTTTCCAAAGATGAACATCCATTAAACATATATTCCATATTTTCCACAAGAGTTGTATCAAAATTATTAAATTGCAAAGATGATAAAAGTTGACAATTATTAAACATATATGCCATATTTTTCACTTGTCTTGTATTAAAAGATATTATATTTAAATCCGTTAATGATTTACATCCACTGAACATACTTGCCATATTTTGTACATTAATTGTATCAAAATTGTCCACTTGTATAGTTTGAATTGATTCACAATCGCAAAACATATTTTGCATATTTTCGACTTTCGAAGTGTCAAAATTGGTTAAGCCTGAAATAGAAGTTAAATTAGAACAACCTAAAAACATATTTTCCATATTTATTACATTTGGCGTTCTGAAATTATCTAAATCAAGAGAAACTAATGATGAACAATTACGAAAAATATTTTCCATACTATCTACATTAGTTGTTGTAAAAGTACTTGGAAATTGAATACTTTCTAAAGAAGAGCAATAACTAAATAAATTTTCCATATGCAATAAATTATTAGGTTGAAATTGATTTAAATTTAATGTTTTTAAACTAGAACAACCATAAAACATATTTTTTATATTTTGAACATTAGTAGTTTTAAAATCTGTTAAGTCCAGATTTGTCAAAGATTTACAATTATAAAACATATTTTCCATATCAGTTACTTGCGAAGCATCAAAATTAGGTATTTCAAGAGTCACTAAAGATTCGCAATTTTCAAACATTTTTTTCATATTTAAAGATGCTCTAGGATTAAAATTTGATAAATCTAATGAAATCAATTTTTTACAATTAAGAAACATATTTTGCATATATAAAGCTTGATTAGGGTTAAAATTTGCTATATTAAGAGATTCCAAAGAATAACAATTTTCGAACATGCTATCGATATTGGTAACTGGTGAATTTGTTAATTTTGGTAAATCTAATAATATTAATTTTTCGCAATTTTTAAACATGTTTTGCATATTAATAGCAGAAGAAGCCACGAAATTTGGCAGTTCAATGTTTTGTAAAGAAATACAATTTTCTAACATACTATTAGTATTTTGTAAAGAATTTGTTTCTGTGTTTGAAAATTCTATTGATTTTAAATTTTTACAATTATAAAATAATTTTTCCATATTTTGAACATTTGAAATATCTAAATTTGTTAATTTTACTGTTTCTAAAGAAACACAATTTTCAAAAGAATGACTCATAGAAGTTACTTGAGATATTTCAAATTTTTCAAAGTTTAATGTATTTAATTTTTTGCAATTGTAAAACATATAATCCATATTCAATAATGAATTTGCTTCAAATTTTGATGCATCTATTTTTTCTATTGATTTACAATTATAAAACATTTGTTCCATACTATTTACATTTGAAGTTATAAATTTATCATCAATAACAAAAAACATCAATTTTGAACAATTCCACAACATATATTTCATACTTTGAACATTATAAGTATTATAATACCTTTCCAAATTTACAGTTTGTAAAGAATGACAATTATAATACATATATTCCATATTTGTAACTTTATCATTTATTTGATGATCATTTTTATAATCAGTTTTATTTAATAATGGACAATTATAAAATAAATAAGAAACATCTTCTGCATTTTCAACTAAAAATTTCTCTATAATAGCTAAAGAAGTACATGAATCAAACATATGAGCCATATTATTAATAATAGTCATATCAAATTTATCGAACGATATTTGCTCAATAATAATACAATTCTTAAACATATTAGCAGCATTTAAAGGCAATTTTGGATAAATAATTTCAGGAGCTTCAGTAATTATAATATTTTGATCTTCAATATCAGTTCCTCTTGATGTTTCTAATTCTGTAGTTTTATCAGTTTCCGGGGAGACATTATTCGTATCGATATTTTCAAGGGTGTCTGGGATATTAAAAGAAGGCTGAAGATTTCTTTTTTTATTAATTAAAGGTAAATTTGAATCATCATTATTAGATTTTATTTCCTTATTAGATTTCTTATTTAATACTCTTCCAAATGCTGATGTATCATCCAGACGAATTTCATCCCATATTAAATCTATTTGATTCACTTGGTTCCTTTCGGAAAACTTAATACGCAAATAATTATCTATATAATCATATGAGCTACTAGAAATTGTATTAGCATTTAATTTTATTCTTTTCGGCTTTAGCATATTCTCTGTATTTATTATTTTATATAATTGATCAACGTTATATGATTTTCTTGTTTTTATTACAATTTTATACTCGCATTTAATACAATATGAAAAAATAATCAAATATAAAAATATATTAAATGGTATATTATTATTTTTTTTCATGATATGATTTGTTTTTATAGATGAAGAATGTTTAGATTTATTATATTTATCATGATTATTTTCTGAGCATTCCTTCATTTTATTATTTTTATAATTTTGTTTAATATCAGAAAATTTATAATTCTTTATTATTTCATTTCCATCATTCATTTTATTTATTTTAATAGAATATTTAATATTATAAATAAAAATAAAAATATAATTATTATTTATAATTTTTGATTGATATTATGAAAT
>OCVV012861173.1_pt1 | contig 13903 bp, 5 predicted proteins | sample 1539721 | NCBI WGS metagenome assembly OCVV01 (sample SAMN02144230, study PRJEB22623) | gut metagenome | biome: sheep rumen | host: Ovis aries | place: New Zealand
GGGGGGGGGAGGGTGGAGGGGGAGGCGGGACGGAGGCTGAACTCGCAGCCGCAGTAGAGTTGGTTGTAGAAGGAGTATTGGCGGAGGAGTTGGTTGCGGCGGTCTTGGAGGCCGGCTTTGCGCCAGTTTTGGGGCCAGAAGAGGGGGGAGGGGTGTTGCGGCAATGCCGCAACAGACATGACGGAGGAAGGGGAAGCGGAGGGGGAGGGAGCGCTGGGGGAGGGAGCGCTGGGGGAGGAAGAGGGAGCGCAGGGGAGGGGGAGGATGGAGGGGGTGGAGGCGACGAGTTGCTGGGCTTCGAGGCCGGCTTGGTTGATTTGGTTGAGGTTTTTCCAACGGGAGGAGGCGAGGGTGGTGGCGAAGTGGGAGATGTGGAGGGCTTGGGCTTGGAGGGCGGTGGCGAGGAGACGGATGCGGAAGCATTGCAGGCAGCGTGCTCCGCGTTCGGGTTCGTGTTCGAGACCTCGGATTTGCTGGAGCCAGGATTGGTGGTCGTAGTCGCCATCGAGCCAGGGGATGTTGAGGCTGTCGGCGTGGCGTTTGCTTTCGTTTTTGCGGATTTCGTATTCTTCGCGTGGGTAGATGTTGGGGTTGAAGTAGAAGATGGTGGGCTGGATGTCGTGCTGGAGCATCCATTCGACAATGGCGGAGGAGCAGGGGGCGCAACAGGCGTGGAGGAGGACTTGTTGGAGGCCTTCTGGGATGGTGATGGTGCTGTTTTGTTTCATGTGGGTGGTTTTGGAGGGCAAAGGTAGGAAAAAGAAAGGGAAATGTAAAGGGGGGAAGGAAAAAATGTGTAACTTTGCAGGGAAAAGGAGGGATATGGCGGGTAAACCGCCATGCGCAAGTGTGGTGATGGTGGGAGAGAGGAGGGATATGGCGGGTAAACCGCCATGCGCAGGTGTGGGGATGGTGGGGATGGTGGGAGCGATAGTAATAATGTGAATATGAATGTGGTTCGTTTTTTGAGGACTTGGATGCTGCCGATAGCGATGGTTATGGGTGTGGTTTCTTATTATATATATGTGAACATTCCGGCATTGGACGGGACGCATGCGGCGGTGAACAGGATGATTGGGTATGTGCAGCCGGCGTTGTTGTTTTGTATGCTGTTTGTGAGTTTTTGCCGGATGCGGCTGAGGGAGTTGAAGCCGAAGGGGTGGATGCTGGAGATGTTGGCGGTGCAGGTGGTGAGTTTTGTGGCGATGGGTGGTCTGCTTGTGTGGATGCCGGAGGTGCCGGGGCGGGTGGTGATTGAGAGTGCGATGGTGTGTATGATTTGTCCGACGGCAACGGCTGCTGCTGTGGTGACGATGCGGTTGCATGGGAATGCGAATGTGGTGGTGAGTTACACGTGTCTGGTGAATATGGCTGTGTCGCTGGTGGTGCCTGCGATGGTGCCGTTTCTGCATGAGGGGAGTGTGGGTGATGTGGGGTTTGAGACGGCTTTTCTGCTGATATTGGGGAAGGTGTTTCCGTTGCTGATGATGCCTTTGATTGCTGCTTGGATGGTGAGGCATCTGTTTCCGAAGTTTCATGCTGCGATTTTGCGGCAGCCGAATTTGGCGTTCAACTTATGGGCTGTGTCGTTGGCATTGGCGGTTGGCGTGTCGGTGAAGGCGATTGCGCATAGTGAGGAGAGTGTGTGGGAGTTGCTGGGAATTGCTGGTGCGTCGTTGGTGTGTTGTGTGGGGCAGTTTGTGTTGGGGCGGATGATTGGACGGCGACATGGGGAGGCTGTGGCGGGCACTCAGGGGCTGGGACAGAAGAATACGGTGTTTGCTATCTGGATGGGTTATACGTTTATGAATCCTGTGACGGCTTTGGCGGGCGGGTTTTATTCGGTGTGGCACAATGTGGTGAACTCGTGGCAGTTGTGGAGAGAGGGGAAGAGGAAGGGGGGCTGCGACGGCGTCGCAGCATAGAAGGACGGAGGGGAAGACGGAGGGGAAGAGGGAGGATGGGAGAGAAGAGCGGAGAAGAAGGGCGGAGAGGATGAGGAAGGACGGAGAGGGAAAGAGGGGGGAAGGGGTGTTGCGGCAGTGCCGCAACAGACATGACGAGGGGGAGAGGGATTGGTTGGAGGTGTAGCCCTCGTGTAGGGGAAGGCGTACCCCTCGACTACGGTGTGGTGTAGTCGAGGGGTACGCTTTTTATTTGCGGCCAAAGAGGCGGTGGATGAGGTCTGGGCGGTTCATCTGGCGGAGGAGACGGAGGATGGACGGACGCTCGGTGGGTTTGTACCAGAAGAAGAATTGGCGTTGGGCCAGTTTGTCTTTGGGGGTCTTGGCTGAGAAGACGGGCTGGAGGGTGTAGGGGTGTAGGCCAGTGTACCAGGTTTCGGTGGATACGGTCATGGGGGTGGGGGTGAAGTCTTGCACCTGTTCGAGTTGGAAGTTGAGGTCTTTGGTCTCGGCGGCGAGTTCGGCCATGTCTTCGGCTGTGCAGCCGGGGTGGCTGCTGATGAAGTAGGGGATGATTTGCTGGCGCAGGTGGTGGCGTCGGCAGATGTCGTCGAAGAGGCGCTTGAAGTCGTGGAAGAGGCTGAAGGAGGGTTTGCGCATGAGTTGGAGCACACGGTCGGAGGTGTGTTCGGGGGCTACTTTGAGACGGCCGCTGACGTGGCGGGTGATGAGTTCTTCGGTGTATTGGCGGTTGATGCGGTTGGTGTGTGGGTTGCCCGTGTCGTGGAGCAGGAGGTCGTAGCGGATGCCGGAGCCGATGAAACTCTTTTTGATGCCAGGGAGGGCATCGACGGCATGGTAGATGTCGAGGAGTTGGGAGTGGTCGGTGTTGAGGTTGCGGCAGATGTTGGGATAGATGCAGGAGGGACGTTTGCATTGGTGGCAAAGGTCGAGGTTGCGGCCGTGCATGGCATACATGTTGGCCGAGGGTCCGCCGAGGTCGCTGAGGTAGCCTTTGAAGTCGGGCAACTGGGTGATGGCCTTGACTTCGCGGAGGATGCTTTCTTTGCTTCGCGAGGTGATGAACTTGCCCTGATGGGCTGAGATGGTGCAGAAGGCGCAGCCGCCGAAGCATCCGCGATGGAGGCAGACGGAGAATTTTATCATCTCGTAGGCAGGGATGCGCTTGCCACGGTATTTGGGGTGGGGCAGACGGGCGTAGGGGAGGTCGAAGGAGCGGTCGAGTTCGTCTTGGGTCAGCGGCTGGTAGGGTGGGCTGACCACGGCAAAGCGTCCATCGACTTCTTGAATGATGCGTTGGGCGGCATATTTGTTCGACTCTTCTTCTATGTGGCGGAAGTTCTCGGCTTGTGCCCGTTTGTTGCGGAGGCACTCTTCGTGGCTGTGCAGGAGGATGTCGTCGGGACGGATGCCGCCGGGAATGTCCTCTTTCTTCAACAGGGAAACTGTCTGCTTTTGTGGAAAGCGCGCCATGAGATTGCGAAAGAGTTTGGTGTCTATCTCGCAGTCTTGTTCCACCAAGAGGTGGGCCAGGGAGACCATTGGCTTTTCGCCCATTCCGTAGATGAGGAGGTCGGCCCCGGAGGGATGGAGAATGGTGGGAAGAAGGCGGTCCTGCCAGTAGTCGTAGTGGGTGAGGCGACGGAGGCTGGCCTCGATGCCGCCCAAGACGACGGGCACATCGGGGTAGAGTTGCTTCAGGATGCGGGTATAGACGATGGTGGGGTATTCGGGACGGAGGTCGTGGCGGCCATCGGGCGAGTAGGCATCTTCGGAACGGAGGCGTTTGTTGGCGGTGTATTTGTTCACCATCGAGTCCATGGCTCCAGGCGAGATGCCGAAGAAGAGCCGGGGACGGCCCAGTTTCTTGAAGTCGCGGTAGTCGCCGTGCCAGTCGGGCTGAGGGACGATGGCTACATTGAGTCCTTCGGCCTCGAGAATGCGACCAATGACGGCCATGCCGAAGGAGGGGTGGTCAACGTAGGCATCGGCAGAGAAGAGGATGACATCGATGTGGTCCCAACCGAGACGTTCTATTTCTTTTTTGGTGGTGGGTAGGAAAGGCATGGGCGGTTTCTTTTTGGGTGGAAAACGCTGCGATGGCATCGCAGCAGACGGGACGGACTATTGGAGGAAGGTGAGGAAGGCTTGGGTGAGGGCGTTGAGTTTCTTGTGGTCGGTGATGGATTCGAGAGGAAAGCCCAGGCGGACAAAGCGGTGGGGTTGGGCTATTGCGGCACAGGTGCCATCGGGGTAGGTGAGGATGGCGAAGGCTTGGCCTTGGGGCGAAAGTATGGAGGGGGAGGGTACACAGTAGTTTTTGGGGTTCATGTTGCGGTAGATGTCGAAGGTGAGGCCGCAGCCAGAAATAGTTGATGGTTGAGAGTTGAGTGTTGAGAGTTTGGCTGCAACGGTGCCGCCAATGGAGGGGCCACCCGCGTTGGCTGCACTCAAGAGGAGTTTTCCACCATTATTGTAGTATTGCTCGACAAGTTTGTTGGTCTGTGTGTTGAACTGCTTTTGGGTGCCATAAATCAGGTCTATCATATGATAGTTGGATAGTGAGACCTTACCAGAGAGGAGTGATTGTTCGCTACATGAGGTGAAGGAATGCTGGCCGCTGAGCAGGATGGCTCTGCCGTGGATGACGGGATAGTCGAAGGTGTTGCCCATCATCAGTTGGCCCTCCAGTTCGTTGCCGCTCATGCCGAGTCCGTCGGAGGCTTCGCTGCCTGCTTTGGCGCGGTCGAAACTGCGCTGACGACCACAGAAGCCCGTGTAGGCTCCGTAGGGAACGCCGGGGTCGGCATCGAGATCGAAGCCACACGTGGTGGCTGTGTTGATGACTTGTGGACCTTCGAGCCGGGTGAAGGCATTGACAATGAGGACGGTGCCTTTGTTTTGGGAAGAGATGCCGCAGGAGAGCACTTCGGATGGGAAACTCTCGCCGCCTTCGTTGAGGGCTGCCACTTTGAAGGAATAAATTTCGCCGGGATTCAGTTCGATGGTGTGGGTGGTGCCTTTGACGACGATGCCATTGTCGAAACCTTGATAGCCACGGCGGGTGTAGATGATGTATTCCTTGGGTTTGGCTGTGGGTTCGAGCGGGTCATCGACTGGCGACCACGAGAGGGTTGCGGTGTGCTTCTGTTCGTTGAGGGAGATGGAGAAGTTCTCGACGGGTAGGGGTTGAATGACGTAGTTGCGGTGGTAGAGGGTGGCGATGTACTTGACGAGGGTTTTGTAGATGGAGCGCGAGAGGTCGAACTTGAAGTGAGGGTCGTAGGCCATGCGCATGTCGGCAAAGTTCTGGTGGGAGAGCATTTCGAGGATGCAGGCCGGCACCATAGGGGCACGTGCTTCGCCATAGTTGCGGTTCCAGAGTTGCCGCACCTGCCAGCCATACTTGCGTAGGTCGGTGTATAGGTTGGTGAGGAACATGCTGGAGAGGTCGCGTGAGACGTAGCGGTCGAGATTGGCTCCAGTTTCGCCATTGTTGAAGTCGGTCATGTAGATGGAGAGTGGGCCCACAAAAGAGTCGTCGGTGCGGACTCCTGCATCGGTGTGGAAGGCCACGGATAGGTCGATGGGAACTCCCATGCCTGTCTTGCGCTGTGGGTTGGTGACGGAGCCTCCCGAAAGGTGGTTGACTGCGGCAGAACGGGAATTGATGTCATTGTTGTAGTCGTTGGCACCAAATGGCTCAGTGTGAATGTGATAAGGGAATCCGTACCATTGTACACTGTATTTGGCGGCTTCGGCCCAACGAGGAAGTCCTGAGGGGCGGACATGGCCGTTGTGGCCTTCTGGCACAATGTTGCCCATGCCACCGCCGAAACGGACTGCATCGGCTGTGATGATACCTTTGTGGTGGCTCTGGTTGGAGAGCGATACCATGCCATAGTCGTGCTGGCCTTCGTCGAACTCGAAGGTGCCAAGATAGACCCATGTGCCTCCCCCCATCTGCTGATTCACATGAAATTCGGTCATGCCGCCTTTGTGATAGACGGTGTAGGTGGCATCGGGTATGGAGTTTTCGTAGGATTGATAGGAAACATACACTGCATAGCGTCCCTCTTCGGGAATGTTTGGCACCCATTGTGCCAGCCCTTCTTCCTTGAGCGAAGAGACGGCTGGAATGTAGCGGGCACTGCCATCGGTGAAGGGTGAGTCGCATGATTCATAAATCTCTTTGATTTGGGCGAATCCGTGCCGTTCTGTGGTTTTCCACTTGCTGCCTTTGTGCTTCTTGCGGAAGGATTCGATGTAGGTTCCGTTGCGGTGTGGGTGGTCGTTATCTACGATGACTTCGTGGGTCTGATAATCGCGTTCACGAGGGGTGAAAACCACCGCGCCAGCGTTTTCGAGCATGGGGATGATGAAGGGAATGACGAAGGTTTGTGAGAAAAGGTCTTCGGTAGTGCAGAAGAGGCGCGGACGTTGCCAGTACCAGTCGTCCTTGTCCTGCTTGTAGTAGCGTCCATGACTTTGCCAAAGGGCAATGTGGTTGCCTTCCAGTCCTTGGGCGGCGGTGTAGGGGCGCGAGATATTTTTCACCCAAGGCTCACCAGTGTAGGTGTTGTCCAACAGGCGCATGCGGTCTTTCTTCCCCTTGCGGAAAAAGTTGGGGACAAGGTCTTCGATGGGGCGTCCGTCTGTCTCGATGACGAGGTCGTAGTGACGTTGTATGGCGGGGAGGAAGGAACGCACCTCTTTGTAGATGCGCTCCACGACATCGGGTGTGAAGTGCTGTTCGGGGAAACCGCCCCCCATGACAATGCGGATGCTGCCGTTATTAGTGTCGATGTCGCAAGACACAACATTGGACGGCTTGATGTTGGCATCGTGGCGGGTGTAGTTGTTAGCCCACTCGGTCAGTCGGCTCTGAAAGGTTTGCGAGTTGCCGTAGCAGGGTAGAGAGAGCAGTATGATTAGGAGCAGATATCTCATGAATGTGTGGGGGTTATTGGTTCTTTGTATTAATGTTCTGGAAACCGATGAGTTTGTCATATCTCAGACCGAATGGGCGATGATAGACATAGACGCAGTATTCGTTCTCGGTCTGGTGAAAGTCGCCTTCGCAGGGTTGGGTGAGTCCGAAGGTGTCGCCTTCGCGCCTGTACATATATATATAATTATAAGACCCTTGTTTCAGGGGTGTGACCAACTCGTATTGATGGTCGATGAGGTTGTATTCCATCTTGTATTCCTCGTCTATGCGGTTGCCCGTCAGGTCGCCAAAGAGGAAGACCTCACCGCCAGGCAGTTGTGGCATCTGTAGGGTGAAATGAGTGAGGAAGTAATCGCTCTCGGTGTCGTTCTCTGCGTTGTTGCTGTTGCGGATGTAGAAGCGTCCGTTCTGGTCTTCGTCGTAGAAGTAGTTGATGCGCTGTTCGTCGGCAAAGAGGGTGGCATGATAGTAGTCGTTGTCATACTCCATGTGGTCCACATGCATGGTGGGCACATAGGGATCCAGAATCTCGAAACGGCGGTATTCGTTGCCTGCATCGAAGATGAGTGAGCGGTTGTGGTTGAAGATGAGTCGGTTCACCTGCATGAGGGTTGGTTGCAGGTTTTCCACATGTGTGTCCCAACGGCGGTTTTGCTGCACGATGTACTTGAACTCGTTCACAGGATTGTTGACCTGATATCCGCTATAGTTGACGGCGAAGTTGACCTGCTGATGGGTTTCGTAGGTGTCTATGTCTGTGTTGGCGGTCACGTCGATGGTCACGCCCACATGTGGCTCGATGATGGAGAAGCATGCTTGGGCAATGGGTTCGTCTTCGCCATCTTCGTAGATGCGGATGCGATAGTTGCCAGAAACGAGTAGTTGATTCTCGTTGTTGGGCAGCACGAGCGAGTAGTGGCAGTAGTTCATTTCTGTTCCGATGGCAGGTTCGTAGTCATCAATGCGTGAGTCGTTGAATCCTGTCATGTATTCGCTGGTTTGCAGGTCGCTTTCAGTCCAGTCGGCGTTGCAATGCGTGATGCTGTAGGTGTATCGCTGATAGTTCGGCTGCAAGTCGTCAAAACTGATTTCCACATAGTGTCCTCGGCTCATCAGCATCACGGGAGGGCGGCCCCATGTACCGTCCACCTTCACTTGCAGGGTCTTGATGCGTGGAGAAAAGCAGATGTTCTCTTGTGCGCTGATGGTGCAGAAGATGGTGCAGAAAAATAAGAAAAATCCAATCAGTCTTTTCATCGAAAACTCTTTTTAAGCCTCAAATTTAGTGCTTTTTCTCCGAAAAAGTCCTCTTTTCTATCAAGTTTCTTTTCTTTGTTTGCCGAATTGGGTGTATCGGGTCTGTTTTAGACCTTTGTGAGAACACAAAATGCCTACGTCAGTGAGCGGATGGGGTCAATAGTGAGAGTGCCCATGATGCGTCATTGCATTCTCTGCAGTCCCTCCCAACGAACATTCCAAGTGCCGTCGTGAGGAAAGCCCGGATTGTTCACTTCGGGGCATCCGTCCCAACCAGCACACATCATGGCGATGGCGGTGAGCAAGGCACCATTGCCTGGAAGGTAGATGCGCAGACGGTCGGCTGTCTGGAAGTTGTGGCCAGAGAGGAGGTAAGTGTTTTTAGTATAGTCGGACAGAAGGATGCGGATGGCTTCGTCGGGTTGGTTGAGCCGTGCGGCAGCCATAGCCGTCATGCCGAAATCCCATCCCCATGTGGTGGCCCAGTTCCAGTGCTGAAGAATATGCAGGAGGGTGGCTTGCATGGTGGTTGGAGTGTAGAAGGGAGCAATAGGTGTGCTGGAGGTGTTGACTGTGCTGGGGAAGAGGGCTGCGACACCAAGGATGGCAGGATGGTCGGAGTGGCTCTTTTTCTCAAAGTCTTCTTTTGAAATGCGTCTTTGACCGTTTTGCTCAGGCGTTTTGAACGGGTCAAAGTCTTTGGAGGTGGTTGCTTGGTCGAAAGGATGCAGGGGAGAACCTGCGGTGTAGATGCCTTCGGCTTGTGGTAGCGATGCTAAATGCAGGATGATGTCATCCCATTCGGCATGCCGGGGAAGCCCTTGGCGTTCGCGCCATGTCTGTGCCGTGACGAGTCCGTAGCGCCAGTAGGCCAGTTCGAAGGGGTGGTCGTAGGAAAAGTCCTTCGACATGGACTCCTGCATGGCGGTGGAACCTTTCAGATGATAAGTGTGGGTTGTAGAGTCGAGCGTGGCAAAGTCGGCCATGAAGAGTGCTGTTTCTTCCACCTGTCGGGCATATTTTGCCAGCGTTTCAGGTGTGGGTTGGGCACGATACATCTCTTCTGCCATGTAGATGTAGTGCGGTTGTTGCCAGATGAGGAAAGAGCCAGTGTTGGATGGTGCTTCGCCAGCCCAAGGGTCGGTCATTTTCATCCATCGAATGCCTTTGAACCCTTGCCTTTCAGCAATCTTTTTGGCTTCAGGATAAGCCACGTTGTTATACCATTCCAGCACTTGCTTCAGCACTTCTGGACGGTTCCACAAGGCAAAATGAACCATGTGCCACCACGTCATTTCGAGGTGTGGACGGCCAAACCAAGAGTTGTAGGTGAGGCCCGTTTCTTGTGGCGGTAGGCTGTTGGAGCAGTTGATGCGGGTGAGATACTGCGAAAGCACCACGCGGCGTTCCAGTTCGGGAGTGCGTGGGTCTGTGCATTGCGAGAAATCGACGATGGCTCCTTCGCTCCACCAGCGGTTCCACGAACGGATGATGGCACGAAGGTCTTGGTCAAAAACAAAGGATGTCGAGCGTTGCGTGTTGAGTGCTGAAAGTTGGGATGCGACATATTCGGCTTTGAAGGCAAGAACATTGTCGGTGGTCGAAAGGCGGAAGTGGTGGGGAGCGCACTCTTGCACAGTGGCCTCGCCTTCCCAGTTGAGCATGAGGTAGTAGCGTGTCGTGTCTATGCAGTGTTCGATGAGGGCGGCATGTGGTTCGGTCTTAACGATGCGTGAGGTGTGGCGTTCGGGCTTTGTCCAGTCGCTGGCGTCGTCGGCATGCTTGCCAGTGGGGTAGGGAAAACGGATGCTGACGTTCGCTCGTCCGTCTTGCAGCAGCGGTGTTTTGATGCGGTAAATCACGGCATCGTTGTTATCAAGGGCAGCAGTGGTCACATCAACTGACTCTCCGTCAGCACTGAAAGCACTCTCCAGCACTCCGTCATAGAGTTTCAGTTCTTGACGTATGTCCGTCAGTTCGTCCAGCGCAATTTGCTCTCCGTTCTCATGAGTCAGTTCTAAACCGATGGCACCGAGGTTGAGCCGGTGTGGATTGACCCGAAAGTAGTTGGTCGCCTCCTGCTGACGTCCCCCTTGTTTATACTCCACAGCATAGACCTCGTCGTGTTGGCGATGCGGAAAGCGGAAGGTGCGTTCCGTCTCTGCTCTCGTCATGTTTTCTGTGTTGGGAAAACTGTGCCAGCCCCAGTCGGACATCGTATTCAGAGGGATACCTTCGCGGTAGTCAAGCGGATAGGATTGCATGCCTGTCACATCGACGGTGGTGGCGAAGTGTCCGTTGCCAACAGAAAGCGCAGCCAAGGGGTCGGCTGCACTCACTTTGGGGTTGTTTCGGCTCACCACCGCCTTGCGGTCAATGGGCTTCAGCACGTTTTCTGTGTCATATCCCAGTGCCTCCATCTCCAGCGATGCCCAGATGAAAGGTCCCACACCCTTGGCATCGTTGTCGCGGATAGGTTCCGACAAGTAATACTCGAAGGAGCCATCACGTCGTCGGTTCTCTTTCACTTTAGGTGCAGCCTTCAACACCTTCTCGCTGACACCAGGGCCTAAGCCCGCCACTGCGCAACACTGGGTGAGCGAGAGGGTCAGGTCTTCATTCACGCGGATGAAGTGGTTGATGATGCCTCGATAGGCTTTGATGCCAGCATCGCGATAGGCGGCACCCACATAGCCCTTCCGATAGGCTTTCAGCAGCGCATAGGTGAACATGGCCGAGCAAGTGGATTCCAGATAGTTCCCCTTGCGGTCGGGGGCATCCATCACCTGATACCACACACCCGACTCTTTGTCTTGCCACTTGATGATAGCGTCCAAGTCTTTCTTCAGAATCTCCACCACTTCTTGTCGTCGGGTATAGTCCTCGGGGAGCGCGTCCAGCAGTTCGATGAGGGCCATTGTGTACCATCCCTGTGCACGTCCCCAGCAATGTTGCGACAGACCCGTCTGCTTGTCGGCCCAGAACATTTCGTGTGTCTCGTCCCATGCATGGCGGTTGAGTCCTGTGGTGGGGTCGAGGGTGCGCTGATAGGTGACCGCCACCTGATGCACTGCATCGTCATAGACCTTCCGGGCCTCATTCTGCGGCAACAGCATGGAGGCAGCGAGTACATGGTAGGGCAACCCCATGAAGATGCCGTCGAGCCACACCTGATAACTATAGATGGCTTTGTGCCAGAAGACCCCATCCTCCACCGTGCGGGGTTGCTGCTGCAGTTGCCTCATCATGGTTTGCATGGCCAGCCGATTCTTCTTCTCTGGCTTCTGCTGATACATCCTCGCCACGAAATGTCCCGTGCGGATGTTGTCGAGGTTGTAGTCTTTCAGTTGGTAGCCCCTAATCTCTCCACGGGCGTTAATCATCGTGTCGGTATATTCCTGACAATAGTCCATGATGGGCTGGTGACCATATTTCAGGTAGGTGTCCAGCATGGCCTCCAGTTCGATGCCCATCACATAACTCCATTTCGGCTTTTTCGAAAAGTCCAGCAGGTAACTCTTCGGGGTGCGCTGCATTTCGGAGGCAGTCATCCACTCGCTGTAGTGCTTGTAGGGCGGCTGTTGCAGGCAAAGCGACCCATTGACAAACACCCCGTCCAGCGTGATGTTGCGCGTCTTGCCCGTGATGGTGTTGCCCTGCCGCACTCCGTCGAAGCGGCAGTTGCGCACGGTGATGTCATGCACATAGGTGTCCTCTTCCAAACCAATCACCTGCACTCCGTATTTGGACTTCTGGCATGTGACATTCTCCATCAACACATTCCTCACCGTTGGGTAAAATCCCCGGCAGCACACCTCGTTGTGCTCATAGTCGAGGTTGATTTTCAGCACCGACTCTCCGCATTGGCCCACCTTGATGTCGCGCACGAAGATATTCTCTATCACACCTCCTCGGCAAGAGTTCGTCTTGATGCGCAGCACACGGTCCAGGTGGGGCGAGTCCATCGTGCAGTTGTGGGCAAACACGTTGCGGCATCCTCCGCTGATTTCAGAGCCGATGACCACACCGCCATGCCCATTCTTCATCTCGCAGTTTCTCACGATGATATTCTGGCTGGGCATGGCGCGAGTGCGTCCATCGCGGTTGCGTCCGCTTTTGATGGCAATGCAGTCATCGCCCGTGTTGAAAAAGCAGTCTTCGATGAGCACACGGTCGCACGATTCGGGGTCGCACCCGTCGCCGTTGGGGCCATCGTTGTTGATGTGCACACCCTTCACCGTCACATCGGTACACTTCAATGGATGGATGACCCAGAAAGGCGAGCGGAGCAAGGTCACATCCTCTATCAGCACACGCTCACACTGGTTGAAGCCGATGAGTTGCGGACGCATCCCGTCGGTGGCCCTAAAAGTGCGCAGCACCGACCGACGTCCTTTCCCGTCCACCATCGGCTCGCCGTCTTCACCATTCTTCAGCAGGCGAGAACGCCCGCCGAGTTTCTGGCTCACCGTGCCTTCCTTCCAGCCATACTTTGCGGCTCCGCACCAAGGCCACCAGGTCTCGCGGTTCCCGCCTCCGTCGATGGTACCCCGCCCCGTGATGGCAATGTCGTGGGCACGAAAGGCATAGACGCAAGGCGACAGATTGTAGCAGTCCAGGCCCTCCCACGAAGTCTCCACGATAGGGTAGAGCGACGGCTCAAACACAAACTCCAGCCTTGCCTCATCCTCCACCACAAGATTCACCCCACTCTTCAGTTCGATGGCCCCCGTGAGGAAAGTCTGTCCGGCAGGCACAGTCACCCTTCCGCCACCCCGTTTGGAACACTTGTCGATGGCCCGCTGAATAGCCTTCTGATTCTGTGCAGCCGATGCCGACGGCTTAGCCCCAAACTGGGTGATGGGATAGTCCTTCTCCAACAGTTCTGGCCGTTGGATGCTTCGTTCAATCTGCTCATACAGAGCCGCATCCCATGTCTGTGCCACCGCATGGAGCGGCAAAAACGCGGAGAAAAAAAGCAGGTAATAATAAGTTAGAAAGTTCTTCCTTGTCATGTCGATTGCGTTGTTTCGTTATGTGCCTATAAAATATCGTAAGCAGGAAAAATCAGAGACTCTTTTCCGTTTCGGTCGCAAATATAAGCATTTATTTCCAAATCAGCCACAGTTCAACATAAGTTTCATGATTCCTCAATTCTACCACCAATACGAAAAAGGAGTTTTTTACCGCAAGCGGCTTGTTTTTCCTTGGACGATAATTTCCAATAAATTAACATAATTAGAATAATTTTATCCACAAATTTTAATTATACGTGAGTTTTATGTAAAAATGTATCACTAAAACTTCTCTTATATCGAACCCAAGTTCTTTTACGTTTTTTCTATAGACAACATTGCCAACCTGTAGAAGTTGAAAATCCAATCGTACAAAATGACCAACCGAAAAAGCCTCCAAACAGGTGTGACTCAGACCTATCCCATAGGTGTGACTCACTCCTATCCCACAGGTGTGAGTCACACCGATTTTGACGCTACGAGCGTGTACAAATTGACCAAAAAGAAGTCCAGACAATAGGAACATTAAACACCCCATTTAATAAATAACTACACAAAATTATCTTATTGAAGTTTCGGATGTTCCGATGTTTTTTATCTAAACACGAATTACACGAATGAATACGAACCATGCGGATAGTATTCCTATCACTCGAAGCCGTGGGCGGCGACGAATTTCACGAACCATCCGGATGGTTTTCGTGTTCTTCGTCGCACAGAAGGTGCTTTGTGTGATAGTTTCTTGTGCTGCATAG
>OCVV011360263.1_pt1 | contig 13901 bp, 1 predicted proteins | sample 1539721 | NCBI WGS metagenome assembly OCVV01 (sample SAMN02144230, study PRJEB22623) | gut metagenome | biome: sheep rumen | host: Ovis aries | place: New Zealand
ACTTCCCTTCGGGGCTACTGTCAGATCATCCTGATTGCGATCTACGATGGAGTAGAACACCAGCATTCCCCATGTACAGCCAAATGCGAGCGCGGCTGCGATGATCCAATTTCTCTTGCGTTGTGAGATCGGTTGCTGAATCGATTCCATAGTGATTGTTCCTTTCAAATTAACGATTCAACATCAGTTTATCCAACTCGGCAGGCTTACCCGTCAGGTCATAGATCTTTCCGTCACGCATGATGTACATCACACCATCGCGGAAGAACTTACGCGGTGCGTTCGGATCCTCCGTGTGGTCAATTATCGTAGGCGTATCCACCTCCACTTTGCGGCGCAGGATTACATTGAGCGTGAAGCGCGTGTTGGTGTACAGTTGCTTGGTAGTCTCAATCGTGTAATTGCCGTACAGCAGGTTGGTAGTTATGCCGGTGACATTGTCGTGCAGATAAACCGCCTCGATCTCATCCAGCACATACTTGTCGTACAGGCTGAAAGTATATGTACCGGCATCGCGGCAATAGACGCCTACAGGTATCCATGAGTGCTCCGCCAGACTATCGCTGATAGCACGGAAGGCAAGTTGGTCGTCAGGCGTTTTGAAGTAAATCTGCGGACGAGCCGTATTGAATACCGTGAACTTCAGCAGGTCAAGGTTGAACTTGTACTCCTCGGTGAAGTCCGGACGCAGACGTAGGCTTGTCTTGTCCTTCTGGCCGTTGCCGTTGATGGTCAGACCGACAAATACGGTGTGATCCCTTGTCTCGCACGGAGCAGCTTGCAGCATTCGTTTGGGTGCCGGTGAAGACGGATACATATTGAATGTCATCTCACCTTGACCGTCACCTTGGATGAACACGGCTGTGAACGGCTTGATATCAGTAACCTCATTGATCCAATATTGGTCATAACCAACCTTGCCGTCTTTTACGACAGGTATCGTGACGTATATACCACCGGGACTCTCTGTCCAGCCGTCGTGAACAGGAGCTCTGCGCGGTGACGGATTAGTCGTGTTAGTGCCATCACCTGATGTCTGTCCACCGGTCGTCGAATTATCGTCAAACGCTGAGATAGCCATCTTACTCCACGGCGTCTGTGCACTGTACTGGCTGTACATGGACTGCGGTACATAGAGCGAGATCATGGTCAGGCTACTTATACCATCGAATGTTGTCGTAGTAGCGCTCACGTACTGCGCGGATTCGATTCGGAAGGTTCTCAATCCGGTGCAACCGGCGAATGCCTGCGAAGCGAGATTCGTTACAGGTGCGGCTATTATTACATTCGTCAGATTCGTGCATTGACCAAAGGCGTATTTGCCTATCTTCTGCACATCACCACCTATCTTGACATTCTGTATCAACTGACGGTGTCGTGCCCATGGCACAGCATCCAGACTTGTGAAGTCACTCATCTGCCCTGCACCGGTCAGTTCTATCGAACCATCTGCATACAGAACCCAAACTATACCACCTTCGGTCGTTCCGCTCTCAACAATCTCACCGGTATGCGTTTCGGTGCTGTCCGTAGGTTGTGTCGGATCTTCCCATGTCTCCCAATCATCAACCCAAGCGGAGTCTCGACGACTCGGGTGCTCCCAGTATGCTTCCACATTCGTTGTACCGGGCGTTGCACCGGACGTTACCTCAAACTTCGTGATATACGGGTGTGCAATGAGGTTCCAGTTGTGGTTGGTGTTACGTGCAGCACCTGTGTACTCATTGATATCCACCGTGTTCGTCACTTTCGTGCGTTCCTCGTTGGTGAGGTTCTTGCTTGGGATGGTCATCGGGAAGACGATCTCCTTCGGTTTCGTCGAACTTACCGCAATGGCGTATCCTTGACCAGCCTTCATTGTCCCTGTAGCCAACTTCCAGTGCCCCGGCACGCCGGAACGACTGCCTTCTTCGGCACGTGCCTCGGCATCATACTCCAGTAAGCGGTAATCTACGCCATTAACAGCAGGTATGCCGTTTGACAGGGTTATGTCTGCCAAATCGCAATCATAAGGCATTGAGAGGAAATAGTAACGGTCGTTGGTAATACGACGTGTCACAACCAATTTCTGTGACTCTGTCAACAGATTACCTTCCAACTTTGTCGTAGGCACATTATCCCCGTCAACACGATAAATTATAGAATTAACAGAGTAGTCACCCTTACCAGACGGCAAGTCGAGTGTACTACCCGGATAGAGAGTCAGGTCATGAATAGCATTACGTCCTGAAGCCTCTTCTCCTTTCTGCAGCGTTGCGCCACTAAACACTACTACATCGCACTCAGCGCAAGCAGCTGCCTCATGCTTGGTGAACAACTCGTTTGTCGTCTTGATCTCACCGGAGTGAACCATAATAGGAACACGTTTCTCCGTGGTTGCCTTTTCCACACCGCCCTCATATACTTTAATACGCATCATTGAGCACGACATCGTATCCAGTCCATCAACAGGAATAGTAATCGTGCCATCCGGATTCTTGTTGTTAATCAGATTTTCAACAACCGTTACGGAGTCAAATTGGGCATAGTAACCCTGGTAGTCAAATCCGCCCACATTACCCATACCAATACAAGTTTTGGAGTGTGTTTCACCGCTGCTCGAACCGGAACCAATCTGCAAGCCTGCCCACTCTGAAGAAAGTGTCGTAAATGCCTGAGCAATTTCTTCATTACATTCCGGTGTGGTACTATACACATTATTCTCAACTGCATTCAAACCGCTCTTAACCGTATTCTTACGAATCAGCAAGCAGCGGTTGGTACTCAAGCCATAGTCAGTTTCCACCTCTTCAGTCTGGTAGTTATCACCTTCCAGTGTATAGAAGCCTGCAGCATCATTAAAGTCCTGTTCTGCATACGTACAGGAAACTTTATTACTTGCATTAATTTGGCACAACTCTCCAGTTCCTGTTGCATTGGTAGTTGCACCGACAACATCAATAAACTTGTTAGCTGTCTTGCTATACAGGCCGACAGACATCGGTCCAGAGAAATTCAGGAAGTTAGCACCTGAAGGATTGGTCTCGTTATCAAGTATATACCAATTCTCATAGCCCTCTTGCTCGCTGGCACATTCTTCAGCCGAGTTTGCTGACGATGTAGCATAACGTATAAGGATTATCTCTTCATTTGGAGCTATGTATCCGGGCTTAATTCTACCATACGAACTTAAATCTAAAGTTAGAGACGCAGCATTTAGTTGTGAACGCTTCAGACAATAATGGCTCAAATCAATTGTATCGCGCGTTCCATTGTATATAGCCACGAGCTTGTTTTGATCATCAGCCTCAAAATACTTGGAGATAAATATACTATCAGCGTAATTGGTCGTTGTGCCACCTTTATTCTCCTGCTTATCCTCCACCAAAACAGTTGCCGTCAACTCATCGCCTGTGAGGATAATCTTCACGCCATCGGTCATCCACTCGACAATCTCCACTGCTGTTGAAATCGTATTGAACGCCACAGCAGCACTTGCACATGTCTGGTCTGGACCGGCGAACACTTTGAGGTAGTAGTTCCGGTTCTCTGTCAAGCCGGTAATTTCATCTCCACTGACCATATCAGCCTTACTTACCACCTCGCTTGTGCACTCTGCATCGCTATATACGCGCACTGTAGCCTTGTCAGCGTCAGCCGTCCAGCGCACAATAGCCGAGGTCACGTTCGGTGTAACCTTGATGTCTTGTGGCACATCGTCACAAACGGTTGTGCGGAAACCGCCGTTATATACTTGAGAGCAATCTGTTCCCGATGCGACAGCCTTCAACGTATAGGTATAATTCGTGTTGGTTGTCAATCCGGTGATTGTAGCCGTAGTGCCGCTTACACTAACTGAGCCACCTGAGCAGGTCACCTCATAACGCGTTGCACCCGTCACGTCACCCCATGTGATGGTTGCCGTAGTCGAACGGGCTACAACAGTCGGTCGTGGAGCATCCAGACAAGTACATGTAGCAGCAATAGGCAACAAGCACAGGTCACCATAATAGTTGGCATGACCGTAATTGCTCGTTGCGTAGTGACCAAACACGTTGTTCGCACCGTTATACATCACGCCACGATCCGTACTGGTAGCATTGATAATATGGTAAGTTGAGAAGTCAGAGGTTGAGAGCAACCAGTTGGTGCCGGACGTAGATGTCATTGACTTCATGTTCAGCCCCGTACTGCTTCCTGCGCCATACAGGCGTTTGTCGTTGCTAACCAGATAAACATTTTGATCAGGCGTAGCAAGTTGCGTGAGGCTATATACCGCCCGTGAGGGACAGGTAACCACCTCGCCATTCGTAACCGTAACAGGCAACGGACGCACGGTGGATGCTTCGCCTGACATTGTGCCATCCAGCACGTAGTAGTTAGCACCATCATAAGCGACTATGGCAAACTGCTCGGGCAGTGAACGTCCACGCAGAGTGATAGGATCGCTTTCTGTTGTGCCGTCGCTGAATGTCAGTGTTGCCACATGGGTTGCGCCATAGACGGTCGGCGTATAACTGATTGTATAGGTCGTATTGATCGCACCCGCGCTAATAGCGGTAGATGCAGGCGTGCACGTGAAGTGCGATGCGCCCGCGCCCGTGATGCTTGCCGTGAGCGTGCTACCCGTCAGGCTCGAGCCCTTGACAACGATAGCCTGCGACTTAACGGTCTGATCCTTCGTACTGGTCAGACGCTCTACCTCCTTAGCACGGATTACCGGACCGCAATACGTGCTGTAAGCAGAATAGGATGTCGAGCTACCATTTCGGTATAAATATACTCCATCCGAACTACCTGAGTACGTTCTAAATGTGGTATTCGTACTATAGTACGAGAAGAACCTTCCAGAAGAGCCGGCAACGTCATTTTGATGAGACGTACCATAGTGTGTGATAGTTAAATATGAAGCTGCGTCATTCAACGAACCGGAGGTTGAATTTGATCCAATAGCTGCATACTTGTCACTATCTTTGCTCTTAATAGAATATTTGGAGGCATTATCACCTGTTCCTTGCTCAAATATCCAAATAATCGTGTTGTCAGTAGTAGTAATCTGTTTGTTCGAAGGTGAGACATCTTTGCTACTGAACTCACCACCAGAAGCGGTATTCTTCATAGCTTTGTTATTGCCGGAATAATTCACTATAATATAGTTTCCGCTCCAGTCGGTTAATTCTTCTTCCACTAAGGTGTATGTATTTGAGTTGCCACCACCTGTAGTAGTTGCCTCAGCAAATACTGCATAGTAGGTTGTGCTGGAGGTGTGGTGGATGTCTGACATAGAGCTTAGACCGTTGTACAAGGTGGCGGGAGGGGTATCCGTTTCGTCCAATTCAGCTGTAGTCCAACCCATGAAAGTTTTACCACCGCAGACGCTTGTGCCATCCGGATCAGTCGGGTAAGCGTTAATCGAACCTCCCTGCGTAGTATAAGTCGTAGGATTGCCAGTTGTGTACTCTGTACCGTTGACAGACCATGTGACCTTGTTGTATATGTTGAGCGTGTAGCTTGCGGTAGCTTTGGCTTGGCAAGGATCACCTTCGTTCACCTTGTCCACCTTAGCCAATGTGGCTGTGATGGTGATTGGCTCATTCGAGCTTAATGCCTGCAGGATAGTTACTTTACCGTCGTTGTCCACAGTAGCCTTGTTGGTGTTACTACTGCTAAACGTCAACGCTGCATGCAAGTCGTTGCCAACAACCGTCAACGGGTTAATGAATGCGGCATCGCCTGCATACTTGGTGAGCGATGTCTGGTCAAACGTCAGCGTAGGTGTCGTACAGTCGCAGACCTTGGAGGTGACGTAATAAGTAGTAGCACCGCCATAGTTAACTGTTATGGACGTAAAGTTAGCAGCACCCGAGAATGTAGCTTCGCCCTCGCTTATGGTAAAGGCCTTGCTAGGGTTTGACGAAACAGAAGTAACATCACCCGACGAGCAGGTTACGGTTACAGTGTTGCCGCTATATATTCTCCATGTTTTGTCTGTATTCCACCAACGTCCTTGATAGTTTGCACTTCCCTTAGTTACATTAATTGTAACGGGAGAAATCGACACTTCCGGATGATTCGAGTCATGAGCCCAGCTATTGGCTGAGGCAATATCCGTAAAGTTAAAGGTTACCTCGCCACTACCTCCTGCGCCATCATCTACATGACGATATACCGCATAGTAGTCTTGGGCACTCGTGACATTAGTGAAGTCGGTTACCCACGTATGGGTAGTTGTGTTATCATCTGCCAATGTTGCAGTCCACCAGCCTACAAATGTGTAATCTTCGCAACCGGCGGGATCGGTGGCAGGTTTGGTAGCTGCTTGGCCGGAAACGATATTCTGTGTTGCGCCGATCTGCGTATCTCCATCGAAGAAACGAATAGCATAAACAGGCTTGGCGTTCATCGTCACGGAAATAGTCACATCGCTGGCAGGCATTGTAAACGTGTAGGTATTATCGCCATTATCCGTTACAACGGCACTACCTGCGCTTACGCTACCAATCGTGTGGGTTATAGCCGGAGTGACGGCAACAGTTACAGTGGCACCGAACTCTACCGATTGCGGCGAGGTTGACTGCCCATTGACTGTAACGGCAGACGCGCCTGTAGGCGTGCTGAACGTTACGTTGTAGTTTTTCTTTGTCCACAAGGCGTACAATGTGGTATTCTTAGTCAGAGTTACCGACTCATGGTCGTCGTAAGCCTTGCTGCCATCGGCTGTTGTTGCCCAACCGGCGAACGAGTAGCCCGTACGGGTAAAGGTGTTCGCAGTAAGTGCGGTGGCTGTATTGTAATCAACAACTTGGTCACTCATCGAACCCGTACCGCCGTTGGCATTGAAAGTAACAGTTACCTCTGTCGGGGGAGTACACGAGGTTGAGTAGTCGGAATATGTGGTGGAACTATTTGACTGCTGTTTGTACAAATATACTGGCGCATCAGCTGCTGTATGATATGCCCAACGATCTCGAGTTGTATAGAACTCTAATACTCGAGTGTTATAGGTAACTGATGTAAAAAGCCAATTACCACTGCTTACGCCATAAGTAAACTTGTTGGCAGTCGTATTATCTCCTAACTTTATGTTATAATAACTTCCGCTCTGCTCAATATAAAGATATTTGGATGTCGCATTGTAAATTGACGCTTGATTATTGCTAACGGCAATATTCCATATTATCGTACCATCTGTTGTAGATATTACATCATTGCTTGGCGTTACGGTTACATAGCTAAGATAATACGTGTCTTTCCATGTTGTACTCATGGCTTTGTAAGTATCTGAATGATTGGCTACTATTAAATAATTGCCGGTTGAAAATTCAGAAGTGGAAGTTATCTTCTTATAATTATTTGTTAGGACCGGTTCACCTGCACTTTCCCTTGCAAACACAGCATAGTAGTTTGTGCTGTTGTTGCTCGGCATAACCAAGCCAGACAGGCTGGTGAACAGGTCATCGGGAGCTTCATCGCTATTGTAATTGTTATGCGAGGTCCAACCCACAAAGACTTTGTCGTTGCAATCGATTGTCGGGTCGGATATACCGGCAAGTGCCTCGCCTGCATATTTTTCTTCTGGGGTCGGTGTGCCGGATACATACCAGTTGACCGTATATTTCGTATCCTCAACCATGATGACAGTGATAACCACATCCTTGTCAGGCATCGTGAATGACCAGTTGTTCCCCGAACCGCTAACAGCTACGCCACCATTGGCGGTCACGCTACCTATCGTGTAGTGCGCTGCCGGAGTTACCACGATATTTACCGTTGTGCCGTAAGCCACATTGTTCACAGGTGAGGTGGTGCTATTATTCACCTTAACGGTTGCACCGGTCGGTGACGGAGAGAAGGCCACCTTGTGGGTGTTCACCTGCCAAACAGCGTAGAGAGTAGTAGCAGCCGTGATAGTAATCGAAGCGCCATCGTTATAGACCTTTGCGCCACTTGCTTCTGTAGCCCATCCCAGGAAGGTGTAACCGGTGCGAGTGAATGCGTTTGCCGTAAGAGCGGTTGCTATGTTGTAATCGACTTGCTGCGTTGTGGTGGTACTGCTGCCGTCGTTCTTGTCGAAGGTTACGGTTACCTTGCCGTTGACCGTGAAGGTTGAAGATGTCACATCTTTCGGGCAGTAGCCATCGGCACCCGCCCAATGAACGGTGACGGTAGCTGTACCGGCACTCTTCGGCGTCACTTTACCGTCGGAAGCTACGGTCAGCACCGATTCGTCGCTTGAAGTGAACGTACGTGTGCCGTGTCCTGCGCCAACGGTTGGCGCAGCAGTAGCACTGCCGCCAGCGGTCAGAGTGTAAGACGCGTAGGTGAATGTCGGGTCATCCCATGCAGTACAGCCAACAGGCGTCGTTGTATCCTCGTCGGGATCGCTATCACAGGTTGTTGCGGTAGCGTTGGCCACGACAGAGGTGGTGTAACTGAGACCGTTGACCAGACCAGTGATGACGCAGGTGTTTGTCGAGCCGGAGTGCGTGATGTCACCTACCTCCACATCGCCGCACTCGGTGGTGTAACCTGTGCCTTTGCTGATGGTTACGGTGTAGCCGTTTGTTGCGTTTGTAACGTCACTCCAGGTCAGGGTTATTGTGCCATCAGACGGAGTAGCGATAACTGCCGGTGTGGATAACTTACCCGAGCAGTTGCAATCCTCCGGTTCGCTGGCGTAGTAGGTTGTGGTTGTTGAGCCGCCGCCCTCAGCAATTACCGTAATGGATTTGATATAAGCGCGCTTAGAAGATGTTGCGACGGTAATAGTAGTAGTGTTACTTACCGCAGTTGTTGCTGTGAAAGTTAAGTTACCCGCAGTAGAATTCGGACTTTGAGCACTGCCGACAGCAGTAGAACCGGCAGTCACACTTAATGTACCGGAATCTGAACCATATTTCTTTGCGTTAACAACAACAGATTTAACATTGGCTGCTGACGATAGAGTTAGCGTGATTGAACCAGTTGCACTGCCCGAACCTATTTTCACTCCAGTAGTTCCTGCATACACTTTTGAACCAGAGTAGGACGATATACCTGACGCAGAATTTACCAATTCACTTATTGAAGAGGATTTATCTGCTGTGCCATCCGAACTTGCATCACTAAACGTCACCGATGCCACAGTACTTTCCGCCATCGTTGCGCGGTGCGGTGCACTGCCGGCGGATTCGGTCTTGGCATAGACGGCATAGACTGTACTTGCTGAAGATACTGATGTTATATAACTCGGTAAAGTGGTTGTTTCGTCCACCTTACTTGATGACCAGCCGTCGAATGCCCAGTTAGCACAAGCATCAGCCTCGGTATTCTTGGCAGGCAGGGTATATGTACCTGTTTGACCGGAGATCGCCTCAGTGGCGCCATTGCGCGAGAGGATAACTGTATAGGTAGTAGTTACAAGCGGAGTGTAGTCTTCGAATGTCGGGGTAAGGCTCGACAGAGTGACTGTTTCACCGCTATGTTCGCCCCAAATATATTCCACCAGTTCAGGGTAATCGATGAACGGGTTACGGTTGCCCTGTTTGGACTGAATACCGTCGTTGCGGTCTATCTCTTTCTGCGAAACAGGATCCTCGCGGTGCCACTTCAGGAGAAGTGCCACGCCGTAACCGGTCAGACCATAGTAGTGCGCTGCATCGTACGCTGTATTGAATATTTGCGCACCCTCGGCAGTTGTGAACTTCTGGTAGTCACCGTTTGCCCACTTGATCATCGTGCCGAAATAGCCACGAGCAAAGTCACCCTTGAACTCGTCCATCGGTTCGAAAACCGTAGATGCCGAACACGATTGCGTCGACGAACCCGATTTGTTCAGTATAGAGTTGGAGATTGTTATGCTCTTCGGCGTACCTTTCTTGCAGCCGGACTGCGAAGTGTACGATGCCGATGACACTTCACCGAAAGCGTACGCACTACGCATGTTATTCACATAGCCATCAGTCGGCACTACGTGGAAAAGGTCTGTACCGGGAGTGCCGGCTTCCTCCGAGCCTCCAAACCAACTCTTGGGGATAGAGTGCTCACGGTTGTAGGAGTCACCTTCCTTGCTATAGTTCGCACCTTGAGCAGAGCCACCGCAGGTGTAAGACGTAGCATTACTATACATATCCCACACCTTGCTGGAGGAATTGAGATCTATATCGCAATATACAGTCCATAGCCCTTTATAGGTCAATCCTGTTGTGTAGCCTGTTTTGGCTACCGAATGTACGGCATTAAACAGGTCAGCACCGCTCTTGCCGTTCACCAAGGAGTAGTCGTCACTGGTTACGGCATATAGGTTACCCACGGCACACCACACGGTGAACACAAGGGCGAAAATATATTTAGAAGTCTTCATAACTGTTGTGTGTTTCATGATTAAGACTTAATGGAATACGGCATAATAGGTTGCATCGGCATTGACGGCTGTACCGGCAGATATATATGTCGGTGCTGTTGCGCCGGTGTAGTGCTCTTCGGTTGTCCAACCATCGAAGACAAAACCTTCGTTAGCTCCCGGGGCAGGATCAGGCAATACGAGGCTTGCGCCCTCAATGTATTGCTCCAACTTATAAATATCGCCGCAAGCGTACCACATAACGGTGTGTTTGATAACCGGCGTACAAGTCAGTGTGTAGGCTGTATAAGTTGAGCCTCCACCACCGGCACTGGCTGCGTAGTTGATTTTAATCTCATCCAGATAACCGGCACCAGTACCATTTGCCAACACAAAATAATCCGCATTGGCTGCTGAGCAGTCAAATGTATATACATTGTCTGAATAGGTCGGCGTGATACTCGTACCACTTGTCGGATTTTCCGACGAACCAACCTTTACAGTAAAGTTCTTATTTCCATCGCTACCATTGTAAGTAAGCACAATCGAAGAAATCTTTCCGGGGAATGTTTGAGTATTGTACATCGTTCCTGTACCGCTGCTATTTCCCGAGGCACGCCATTGTAATTTGCCACTATTTAGATACATCTGCTGTACCTTGAACTTATATCCCTCAAATGTGTATTCTGTAAACGTGTTTGCAGAACCATACGAGGTAGGAAGGTTCTCCGTACTTGTCGTTATGGTTACCGAACCCGCATCTGCCATCATAGCACGTCTTGGTGCACCACTGCCGGAAGGTGTAGCGAATACGGCGTAGTATGTGGCATTGGAGGTGACTGTCTTGGTGCCGGCTTCGGTGAAGAGGTCGGAAGGCTTGGTGCCACCGGTTATGCTGCTTTGTGCAGTCCAACCGACGAATACTTGCGATTCCTCGCAGTCGGCAGGGTTGGTGGGTAAGGTCAGTGCATCGCCGTCGAAGAAGTTCTGGGTGGTTGTCTCGCCGTTCACACTCCACGTGACGGTACGAATAACCTGCGCCTTGGTGACGGTGATGGTATAAGATGCCGATGCAGCACAGTAGTCGCCACTCTTGGCTACCGATGCGGTGATGGTTACTGTACCTGCTTTGGCTTTGAGCGTCACAACGCCCGAACTATTCACCGTAGCAATCGACTCGTCGCTGCTGCTATATGCAACGGTCTGACCGCTGCCCTTGCCGGTGATAGTTACTGCCTGTGTATAAGATGCATCGTCCGTTGTCTTGGCTACCGAGGTGTTCGTGAATGACATAGACGGCGTATTCGGGCAGGTGGTACAACTTGTAGAGAATTCGCTATAGGAAGCGCTACCGGCAGTGATGGTCACACCGCAGACGTAGATAGAGTTCGTCGAACAGTTGACGGTGATCTTCGGTTTGCCGGACGGTTTGGTGCTTGAGAAATCGAACGTCAAGTTACGTGCGGTTGTACCGCCTGTGCTGGTGACATTTTGGCTGAGGGATTCGCCTCCGACTTCTATCTTAATGGAGCCTGCGCCCGAACTTGCGTTCGTGCAGTAGCTGACAATAACTGTAGAAATATTGCTATAAGACGTCGGGCTGGTGGCATTGGCACCTGTACCTTTGGATGTCACTTGTACGCCATTATTCATAAATCCAACGCCGTCTTGACCGGAATCCCAGTTTCCTTGCGTTGCTTCCCAGGATTTGTTGATAAACGTATAGGCGTGGTTACTGCTACCACTGCCACTGACATTGGCATATACGGCGTAGAAGTTCGCTGCATAAGCGTCACCCGTCTTGACGTAGGTTGGTGCGGTAGCATCACTCTCGTAACTGCTGTTGGTACACCAGCCGACGAACTGACGGTCTGAACTACAGTTAGCCGGCGAGGTAGGCAAGGTGATAGTTCCGTCTGTGGACACATTCGTTGCATGCACGCTTCCGTTGGCACGCCATGTGATTGTTCGTCCGCCAGCTACGAGGATCTCCACATCGCCGGTAACGGAGTTGATGGTGAACTTGTTAGTTGAAGAGTTGTACGTGAATCCTGTACCGTAAGTGAGTGTCGTGCCACCCATCTGCACATCCCAGCAGGCTGCATCAGCAAGTGTGTAGCCGGAAGAGGGAGTGATGGTCAGTTCGAGTTTGTTGCCTTTGTTAATCTCGCCATCGTCAGGGTACGTACAATTCTCGCCATAGAGAACATAATCCCATGTCAGTTTCTCGACGCCACCGTTGTACTTGAAGTTGATATTTCCCGATGACTCTGTAATATCCGTTAAAGCGCAACCGGTGAATGGAGTCCAGGTCTTCTTGCTCTTTGATCCGGGGAAGGGGTCTGAGGCTTGTCCGTAGTTTTTGGTTTTGCCATCGGCTGGGACAATGGTGTAGCGTAAGGTGCCAGCTGTATTGTTCAAGTCATTGCTATTCCAACGGGTACTATTGTAGGTAACAGTCCAGACGATCATTCCATGACCGGGCAGATACTGGTCATAGCCTGACTGCTGGCGGTTCTCAATATAATATACGGTGCTACTACTGGTGCAAGCCACACGCGAACTACCGCCAGTAATCTGGTAAGCATCGTTCCATGTGGTGGTCATCGTGACGTTCTTTACCTCATCTTTGGCGAGGAATTTAGGCGTAGCCCAACCCATGAAATACTTGTCGAAGATGCTATATAGTGGCGGGTACATACCTGAGCCGTTATACGAACCTTGATCCATCAGCGTCCACTCGCCCGGCGTAACGCCGTTGTCGGAGTTTGTTCCGTAGTCGGTATCGTAGTAGTCCGGAAGACCGATTACGTGGCTGAACTCGTGCGCGAAAGTACCCACGCCGTCGCTGTTCGAACCTGACTTGCCCGACAACTCGGCACTACATGCGTAGTGACCAAGATACTTGTTATTATACTTGAGCGTACCTGTCACGTTACTGCTGTATATCTCCCAACTATGCGGCCAGATAGTATTTGCCGGAGCGCCTGCAGCCTCGCCGTAACCGGCATAGATAACGTAGATGTTATCCACTTTGCCGTCGTTATTCGTGTCATAGTTGGCGAAATTACAACCATCAGCAGCAGCCAATGCACAAGCATCCACAACCATCTGATCCGGGTGCTGGTCATTGCCATCACTATCATTTCCACCGTAATATGCCATATTATTCGGCAAGGTGTAGGGTCCGAACACGTCAAATACAGGCACATAATTACCTCCGGATGAGGTTCGGAAGTAATCCTGTACCGAAGGCAACGAACCGTTCAGCAGGTTTTGGAAGAACGCCTTGTTGTGCGACGAGTTCATCGACTTGTCGCTGAAGTTCACCAACAGCACCAGCAGTTTGGTAGGCTGAATTGCTCCATAATCCGCTTTGGCGCGTCGGGGCTGTTTGGCGTTTCGCGCCGCAATGCGTCGCGCTACGACCTGCTCGCCGGTAGGAGCCTGTTCGTTGCCAACAACGAATGTGCCGTCGGGTTGCTCGACGGCAATCTTGCCGTCTTCGGTCTCCCAATAGTGATAGAACTCATCACCGACCTGACGGATAGTGATGGTTGTGCCATCTGGCTGCGTGCGGGTCTGCCAACCGCGATAAGCG
>OCVV011164047.1_pt1 | contig 13893 bp, 12 predicted proteins | sample 1539721 | NCBI WGS metagenome assembly OCVV01 (sample SAMN02144230, study PRJEB22623) | gut metagenome | biome: sheep rumen | host: Ovis aries | place: New Zealand
AGATTGAGGAAAACCCTCAACTTCAAGCACAAGCTCCATATTCTACTTATAGTTTACGTTATGCATTTATCGTATGCTCTATCATTCCTATCATCGTTATTTATCCTAAATTGCAAAAATATTTTGCAGCCGGTGTTAACGTTGGTGGAGTTAAGGAATAATAGAAAACTAAAATTAAAGATTCATTTATATTTTTAGTGAAAAAGAAAGGAAACATTAATTAAATGAAACAAAAGAAATTCGCTTTAATGGGCGTTGCAGCAGTAGCTGCAGTAGCATTAGTATCTTGCGGTAGCAATGGTCAAAAAGTTAAAACTACAACAGTAAGACCTACATCTATCGAAACAGACACAAAAGGTCTAGATATCTATGTTAACTACCAAGGTAAACAAGGTATCACATTACAACAAAAAGATAGCTATGTAAATAAAGCTGATGGTAAGACTTATACTAAGGGTGATTTACTTCCTACATGGGTAGCTTTCCAAACAGCAACTAAAACAACTTTCCGTGATGCATCTAAATATGCAACAACAAAAGATGATGCAACTCAAACTGCAGTAAAAGCAAATGGTTATAAATCAGAAACTGATTCAAGTCAATTAATTGACTTATACTATCAAACAACTTCAGCTATTAATACAATGGGTAAAGCTGGTGAAGCAAAAGACTTAACTCAATATTTAAACATTATGCCTAACTTCAAAGCTTTCTTAGAAGCTAACCCAACAATTAAAAAACAAATTACTCAGTCAGGAAAGATTTACTACACTCCATATTTCGATGGTTATAACGCTGTTGAAAGAATGCACATTATGGATGTAAATCTAGCTAAGAAAGTATTAGATTCAACTTCAGGATTTGATACTGAAACTACAAACGGTGGTGCAAACCCAAGTGCTAACGTAGTTCAAGGTAAAGGTGAAGTTAAACCATTCATCGATGCTCAAAATAACTATCCTGACAAGACTACAACTATCGCTGTATCAGTAAATGGCGAAGCTAAGTCTATCAAAGTTAAACAAACTAAGAACATCGTTTTACAACAAAACGAATTATTAGCTACTGGTTGTACAGGTAAACAATTAGCTGAACAATTACAAGCTTACTTAAAAGAAGCTTATGGCGATTACGTTGGCGAAGGCAAGACTTTTGCTAAATTATCAGACATTTTCGTATCTGAATCAGCAGCATACAACACTGATGAATTAATCGCTTTAATGCGTGTTGTAAAAGCCAACCCTAAACTAATTAGTGGTAACGCTAATGAAGAAATCGAAATCCTTATCCCAAGAGAAGGTAAAGCTAACCGTGTTCAAAACATTATGCATATGTTAAACATCTTCGGTATTCAAGGTATGGATACTGAAAAAGAAGGCTTATTCTTCGATGCAAATGGTAAGATCAATGATGCATACGCATTAGAATCTACATATGAAGGTTTACAATTATTATCAGCTATGTATGATGAAGGCTTAATCCTAACTGACTTCAACAAGTCAAATGGTGGTAAGAGCTATACAGCTAAATATTTAGGTAAGACTACTGATGATGCAGCTTATGGCTTCATGCTATATGACTTCTCAGCTACTCAAGCTCAAATGAACACTCAAGATGAAGATGGTATCGGTACAAAAGATTCAGCTCGTAAGGGTGCGTTCAAAGATACAAAAGTTACAGGTGTTATGCCAGTATTACCTCCAGTAACTTGGTGGGCAACTGGTAAAGATTGGAAATATGACCAACCATTATCTAATCATACTGGTATGACTTTAACTAGAAGATCAACTTCTAACCGTACATTAAAGACTAATGCTTGGTGTATTCCTGCAACTTCTGATAACCCAGAAAGAGCAGCAATCCTTATGGACCACTTATTCTCTAAAGAAGGTCAATTAACTCAAGACTTCGGTCCAAGAAGCACTAACTACTGGAAGACAATAAATGATGATGAATTTATGATTTATAATGGTATGCAAACTCCTGAATTCTCTACAAAAGTTAAAGAAATGATCGCTGATGCAGCAAATGAAGGTACAGACTTCTGGACATTCATGAGAGCATATCTTGGTTCAACTCATGGTATCGGACATGTTCGTACAGCTGGTATTAACTATTTAGCAACTAACGCTTATGGTAAGATTGGTACTAAGAACATTGAAAATGCAATCGCTGATGGCGTTGTATGTCTAGATATGGTTGATAAGAATGGCGTTGGCAAATATAGCTATGATAACTCAGTTCCAAGTGCAGGTTATGGTTCAGAATCATCAGCAGATGATTATGCAGCAGTAACAGCTTTCTGGAGCCAAGATAAATATAGTGATGATGCAATCGGTTGGGCTGCAATCGTTGTTGCTAAAGCTGGTACAATCACTAAGACTTCAACTCAAACTATTGGTAAAGACGCTTCTCAATCTAAAGTTGATTATTCTTATAGTAAAGTATATCAACAATTAAATGCAAGAATCAAAAAATACTTGTACGACTTAGTTTCTGGTTATGATGAGGATTTAGTTCCTGATTACGTTTTAGTTCCTACAGTTTAGTTCCTGCATACGTTTTAGAAACTAAATAGTAGTAAAAACATTTGAAATTTTTAATTCTGGGTTGGGCTTTGCCCAGCTCAGAATTAAAAAGTGAAGGAGGAATGTTAATGAATTTACTAAAAACTAAATCTAAACTCATTATATTCACTTTTGGAATTATTGTAGCTTTATCATTAATTTTGACTATTGCGTTTATGACTCAATATTCTAATTTACATGTTATGTATGAAATTAATGGTGAAACTGGTGAAGTTGAAATATTAGCTGAATCAGAACAAAAGGTTGGTACATATGTATTAACTAATAGATATTTATATAACTATTTACGTTCTTCAATTAAAATGCCTGGACCACTTGATGGTGTAGAATTTGAAGATGCAGCTCAAACTATCTATGCTTTCCAAACAAGCATGAATGGATTTAATAATTTCATTTTAGCTTGCTTAGTTGTTGGCTTACTTATGTTTGCAGCACTTCTAATTTTTGCAAATAACTCAAGAAACGTATATTATAAGAGTAATCTAATAGTTGGTATAGCTGCTCCAGCAGTTGTTTGTGTTATGAGCCTAGTTGCTGTAATTTGGGACATAATACTAATGGCTAATTTCAATTCAAATATTGACTTATACAAAGTAACTACAATCATGGAAAACTTTGATATCGCTGCTATCGAAAAGACTAACATGCGTACTCAAATGGAATATCAAGAAATGATTGATACTTACGCAAGTGGCATTAATAGCTTAACATTTGTATTAACAATGATTTATTTCATCGTTGTTATTGCTGCATCTGGTGTAGTTGTAGCTCATACATTGTTAAAATATAATGGTACTGCAGCACGTAGAGAAGAAATTATAAAGAGAGCGATGGTGACTGAATAATGGATGAATTAAAAGATTTAGAAGTTAACGAAGTTAAACCAGAACCTGAATATGATTTCGACGAACGTGAAATGATGCGTTATCGTACAAACGGTCTATCTTATAAGCTTGGCTTAGGTGGAATGGCTTTCAGCATGTTTGGAGCGTTTATTTGCTTAAACTCTATGAATCCAAATAGTTTCCAAGTCATTTTGATTATTTTGCTTAACGTTGTTATATTATTAGGTGGATTCCTAGCAGCTGAAAAAGTAAAAGCTTATTCAAGCCAAGGCGCAATTGCTCAAATTGTATTTGGTGGCGTTTGTGCAGCAAGAATTCTTTATATCCCATTAATTCTTGTAATCAATTATGCAAAATATATGAGCTCAGTTGATTATAATGAAGAAACAGGAAAGCTTGTATTCATCGATCAAGCAAAAGCAGAAGAAGCAAAGAACTATCTAGGTGCAACTGTTATATCTAAATATGAAGGTACAGTAGCTAATGCATACTTACCTGCAAGTGGATATTTTAGAGGTATCTCAGCTATGGTATTATTTGCTCTTGCAGCAGCTTGCTTTATCGCAGCTGGTATCATCGGCTATAAGAGAGCAAAAACTCTTGAAAGCTATATGAATAGCTTAGCAGAAAATAATTAGGAGGGAATTATATGGCATCTGATGTTATTTTAAGAGACGTTAATAAGATTTACCCTAATGGTTTTCATGCGGTATATGATTTCAATATCGAAATTGAAAAAGGTGAATTTATAGTTTTAGCTGGTCCTTCTGGATGTGGTAAATCTACTACACTTAGAATGATAGCTGGACTTGAAGAGATATCAACTGGAGATTTAATCATTAATGGTAAAAGAGTTAATGATGTTGCTCCAAAAGATAGAGATTTAGCAATGGTATTCCAAAACTATGCGCTATATGCACATATGACAGTTTACCAAAACATGGCTTTCTCTCTTACTATTAGGAAAAAAGACCCTGCAGAAATTCATGCTAAAGTTATGAAAGCTGCTGAAATCTTAGGTCTTGTTCCTTATTTAAATAGAAAACCAAAACAATTATCTGGTGGTCAAAGACAAAGAGTTGCCTGCGGTCGTGCAATTGTACGTGACCCAGTAGTATTCTTACTAGATGAACCACTATCAAACTTAGACGCTAAACTACGTGGTTCTATGCGTAAAGAATTAATGTTACTTCATGATAGATTAAATGCTACATTTATTTATGTAACACACGATCAAATTGAAGCCTTAACTTTAGCAACTAGAATCGTAGTTATGAAGGATGGCTATGTTCAACAAATAGCTACTCCAAAAGAAATGTTCGATAACCCAGAGAACTTATTCGTTGCTGGTTTCATTGGAACACCTCCAATGAATTTCTTCAAAGGTAAAATCGATGATAAAGTTGAATCATTCATTCATAATGAATCAGGATTAAAATTAAAACTTACAGCTCATCAAAAAGAAATCTGCAAAGATTATGCAGGTAAAGATGTAATTATGGCTATTAGACCAGAATATATCTATATTGATGATGCTCATTTAAAAGAAAATCCAAATTCACAATTTGATATGAAATTTGATTTAACTGAATTCTTAGGTGCATATCACCTTATCTATGGATATTTAGGTGAAACATCTTTAATTTCTAAAGTATATACAAGAGAAGCAATTGAAGGAAATCAAGTTAAAGCTTGCTTTGATATGAACAATGTACATTTCTTCGATGTAGATACTGAAAAGAGAATTAGATAGGAGGAACTTATAATGCAAGAAAATGAATTAAAAGAAGTTCAAGCTGAAGAAGTTGCTTCTAACGCACCAGAAAAAGAAAACTCAAAAAAGTCTTTCATAAAAGAATATTTTAAAGGTATGAAGTATGACTTCATTCAATCTTTTAAATATAATAATATGAAACTTGCTGGATTATTAATCCTAATACCAGGAGCAATCTTCGGATTCTTCTTAGTATTCCATACTGTTGTTGTTAACTCAATTTCAGTTGACTCTACAGCTGGAACTGATTATATGGCAGATTTATCTGGCTTTGAACTATTCATAATGATGCTATTTGCAATCCTTAATATATTTACTGGATTCTCTGTTATGAACAAGAGAAATCTAGGATCAGTTATTGCAGCATCTGTAACATCAGTGCTTGTTGTTGCTGCAGGTGTTATGTATTTCGTTACTGTATTTAGATGGATGGCTGGCGTTAATGCATACTTTAATAGACTAGATGAATTTACTGCAGCACTTGAAGCACATGGTAAAGCAGGCGGACAAGCTCAACTTGAAGCTTATGCTAGACCATATATGCTTTTAGCAAATGGTGTAGAACAAGTTGAACCATTAACAGGACAATCTTGGTATGTATATGCTATTCCAGCAGGAAAACGTGTTTCTGAATATTTTGATTATAACTTCGTATTATCATTCTTATCAGTTGGAACTTGTATGATATGTTCAATTATTGGATGTGTACTTGGTTTCAAGAACTATGATAGAAATTACCAAAAGGTCGATAGATAATGAAGAAGGAAAAGCAAGCTATAGATAAAGAAATTGAAGAATACAATCCTTATCAAATAGACAAGCTTTCCAAAATTCCTTCATGGATAGTAATTGGTATTTTGAAATACTGGGCAGCTGCGGCTGCCGTTTTCTTTATACTAATAGGCGGCATTGATATTGGTATTGATTTTTCAGTTATAGAAGATCAAGCTAAGGCAACTGCAGAATCATCTTTAGCTTTAAGCTTTAAGATTATTGTATTAATAACATTAGGTCTAACTTTAATGTTTACATATATTGTTAGACCTATTGTAAGGTTGCTTTATAACAGAAGAAATAATACATATAGATATAATATGGTTAATATTAAAGGTATATTATCTTTAGTATTAAACTGGTGCTATATGTTCTTTATTTCATTTACTTTATTCTTAGTAATTGTTTATTTTGGATATCGAGGTTGGATTCCAAACCTATTCGGAAAAGGCAATTATGGTATTGAGCCATTTAGCTATGGATTATTCTTTATGATAATCGATACTATAATGGTAATAATTAAAGATTTACTTTGGAATTTAATTCAAAGAATTAAATACAATAGACAAATTAAAGGAGCGTAATTTATGGACTTTAGACAGATATTTCTTAGTTCTACAAGTGTATCTTTTGAACTTATCAATTATGATATTGTTAATACTAAAAAATATACTGTATATTTAAATGATGAATTAGTATTAGAAAATGATAAGAATATCTTCTCACTTTATAATCTAATTCCAAATACAGAATATGAAATATTAATAATCCAAGAAAATGAAGAAGCTAAAAAGACATTTAAGACTCTTGATGAATACGTTTCTTTAAATGTTAAAAGATTTGGAGCAAAAGGTGATGGTGTATCTAACGATACAAATTATCTTCAAGCTGCAATACTAGCGTGTCCTGATAACGGAAGAGTATTTATACCAAAAGGTACTTATCTAACTGGTCCATTATTCTTAAGAAGCAATATCACAATTGAACTTGATAAGGATGCAAAATTACTTGGAGATACAAATAGATATAATTATCCTATATTACCTGGTGTATCATTTACATCAGATGAGAAAGACGAATACAATTTAGGCTCATGGGAAGGTAACCCTTTAAATTGTTATGCAAGTATTATTACAGGTATAAATGTTAAAAACGCTAAACTTGTTGGTTTAGGTATCATTGATGGTAATGCTAATAATAGTGATTGGTGGAAAAATCCAAAACTATATACAGGCGCATACCGTCCAAGAGGATTATTCTTAAATCACTGTGAAGGGGTAGAAGTACAAGGCTTAACTTTTACAAATACACCTTCATGGAACTTACACCCATATTTTTCTAACAACTTAAAATTTGTTGATATGAAACTAATCAACCCTAAAGATTCACCTAATACAGATGGATGTGATCCTGAATCATGTACTGGCGTTGATATCTTAGGTGTATATTTTTCGGTAGGTGATGACTGTATCGCTATTAAATCTGGAAAAATATATATGGGTAGAAAATATAAACTACCTTCAAGTAACTTTAACATTAGAAACTGTTCTATGAACTTTGGTCATGGATCTATCGTTTTAGGTAGTGAAATGAGTGGTGGTATAAAAGATATCACAGTTTCCCAATGCTTATTTAACCAAACAGATAGAGGACTTAGAATTAAAACAAGAAGAGGAAGAGGTAAGGATGCTATAATTGATGGTATCACATTTGAAAACATCAAAATGCAAGATGTACTTACTCCACTTGTAATAAATATGTTTTATTTCTGTGACCCAGATGGACATACAGAATATGTTCAAACTAAAGAAAAATTACCAGTAGATGATAGAACACCTTATATTGGTAAATTTAATTTTAGAAATATAAGATGTGAAAATGTTAATGTTGCGGCAGGAACATTCTATGGACTACCTGAGGCACCAATTAAATCTATTAATTTAGAAAATATTTATTTCCATTATGCAAAAGATCCTATAGAAGGACGTCCAGCAATGATGGATAACTTATCACCTATGAAAGGTAAAGGATTAATATTTTCTAATGTAGGTGAAGTAACAATTAAAAACGTATCATTTGATGGTTTAAATGATGAAAAATTCGAGCTTGATAATGTAGGTAAATTTAAAGAAGAATAAAAATAAAACAAGACTTTTAAGTATTATTTTATACCTAACAGTCTTGTTTTTTATTGCCTTTTTTATTAAAAATTATTTCTAAAAATGCAAGAAAAAACATTCAAAATATGGGGTGCTAAGGCTATTTTTTATCATGTCGGTTTTTTCTTTTTCAAATCGTATTTATATGATATATTAAAAGTGCCTGTATACTATTACAGGAACATTTAAAGGAGGAGAAGATGATGTCAACCATCATGCGTTCGGAGGAAACTTTGAGCGTGTAATGTCAGGAGGTACTCCATATGGAGTATTTGATTATACTAGTAATCATACTTATTATGATTCTATGTATAATTCAAGTAAATTCTTCTAACAAGAAGTAATTTGGATCACTGACATTATCTCTGTTTCCTCTAAATGAGAAAAGGGACTGTTAGCGCAGTCCCTTTTCGTTATTTGGATTCCTGACATTATCGTCATTATCATTATACATAAGAAATCATTATTTGTAAATAGGAAAAGGAAAACATTATCTACCTATAATATACGTAATATAATAAAAATATAAATAGGATATTTTCTTTTAAGAAAACGTATTATTAACTAAAAATAGTTTTATTATTATGATATAATAAAGCGAGGTTTTTATTATGATTAGAAATGATATAAAAGAATTTATTAATACAATTCCAAAAGATGTTACTTTAGTTGCGGCAACTAAATATGCAAATATAGATGATATGTTAGATTTATTTAATGCTGGAGTCATTAATTTTGGTGAAAACAGAACTGATGCATTCTTAGATAAATTCAATCATTTATTTGAATATCCTATAACATGGCATTTTATAGGACATCTACAAAAGAATAAAGCTAAAGATATTATTAATAAAATAGAGTATTTACATTCTTTAGATTCGCTAGATTTAGCTAAAATTATAAATAAAGAAAGAAAAGAACCTCTAAAATGTTTTATTGAAGTATCAGTGAATTTAGAAGAATCAAAAAATGGTGTACCATATTTTGACTTAGATAAATTTTATGAAGAAGTAATAAAATACCCTAACGTTAAAATAGTAGGCTTAATGATGATGGCTATTAAAGCTGATAATGAAGAAAATTTATATAATCAGTTTAATAAACTAAAAGAGTTAAGGGATAATTTAGAATTAAAATATAATACTAAATTACCATATTTATCTATGGGTATGAGTGATGATTATAAAATAGCACTTAAATGTGGAGCTACTCATATAAGATTAGGTAGAATATTATGGAAGAACTAGAAGAATTCTTAAAAGAAGTAATTAGAGACTCTAAAGAACTTAAAAGTGGTGAATATATAATTACTCCATTTTTAGATGAAACTTATCAAAAAAGATTAGAAGACTCATTTAAATATAATAAAAGTATTAATATTCTTAAAAATGGTGGGATTATAAATTCACTCAGAAATAGAGTAATTATTTCTAAAGATAGTGATGATATAAATTTTGATATTGAAATCTATAAAATAGATTACAATAAGAAATTTGGTGAATTATCTCATAGAAGTATATTAGGTTCTTTAATGAGCCTAGGTATAAAAAGAGAATGTCTAGGCGACATTATATGTTATAATGATAACTGGTATATAGCTATTACAAAAGAAATAGCTAAATATATAAAAGAAAACTTTACTTCAGTTGGGAAAGTAATGGTTGATTTAGTTAAGACTGATGAAGGAGTAGAAAATGTAATTACCTTAGAATATAAAACTTACTTTTTATCAAGCTTAAGACTTGATTTAGTAGTTAAGGAGGCCTTTTATATTCCAAGAAATCTAGCTCAAAAAGAAATAGAACTTGGTAAAGTATTTGTTAATCATTTACCAATACTTGATAGTGACTTTAAACTTAAAATTGGGGACGAAGTCAATTTAAGAGGTAAAGGTAAAATAAAGTTAGTAGAAGAATTAGGTAAATCAAAAAGTGATAAATTAGTAATAAAGATAGGAAGGTATGTATAATGAATATTAGTGGATATAGAATTGGTATATTATGTGCAATGGAAAGTGAATTTAGAATTATCCATGACGCAATTGAGGGTATGAATCCCGAAAGAGTAATGGACTGTAAATATTATATTGGTAAGATTAATAATGCTGAAGTAGTATTAGTAAGATGCGGTGTTGGTAAAGTTAATGCAGCCGCTGCAACAACAGTATTAATTGACCACTTTGAATGTAATTTAATTTTAAATAGTGGTATAGCTGGTGGTATTAGACCTACTAAGACTAGAGATTTAATTATTGCTGATAGACTAATTTATAATGATGTAGATATCGTTAACTTTGGTTATAAATATGGACAAATTCCAGGCATGCCTGAATACTTCCATATTAACCCAAGCCTACTTATATTCATTAAAAGTATCTTAAATAGACTAAATATGGATTTTAAGTGTGGCGTTATTGCCTCAGGTGATAAATTTGCAAGAAGCTTAGATATCATTAAAGATAATGAAGAAGGAATCTTAGCTGTTGATATGGAAAGTACAGCTGTTGCTCAAGTTGCAACTAAGGCAGGAGTAGATTTCTTAATTGTAAGATATATTTCTGATATAGTTGGTGAAGAATCACAAATAGAAAAATATGATGAATTTGAAGAGGAAATGGCAGATAATTCAGCTAAGGTAACCCTAAGCTTAATTAATGCCTTAGAATAAAATGAAGTATTATGCCGTTAAAGCAAATGAAGGAAATAAAATATTTGAATCTTGGGATGAAGCAAAAGAATATATAAAACTATCTAGTGGAGTTAAACATAAATCTTTTACTAAGGTAGAAGAAGCTAAAGCATTTTTAGATGATACTATTTATAAAGATGATGTAGTAGGTATTAAAGCTTATATTGATGGGTCATATAATAAAGATACTTTAGAATATTCTTTTGGTGGAGTATTAATTTTAGATAATAAAGTATATAGATTCAAAAAAAGATATCCTAAGGATGAATTTTCAAGTTATCGTAATGTAGCAGGAGAAATTAAAGGAGCAGGTTATATAATTAACCACTCTATTAATTTAGGCATTAAAGAATTACACCTTTATTATGATTATATAGGTATTGAAAAATGGTGGAATCTTGAATGGAAAGCAAATAGCTTAATAGGTAAGCTATATCAAGATTTTGCGAACAAAAATAGAGATAAGATAAATATTATATTTCATAAGATAAAGAGTCATACAAATGATTATTATAATGATTTAGCTGACACTCTCGCTAAAGAAGCATTAAATATAAAATAGGAGATAATTATGCCATTTAAGCTAGTTTCAAACTATAAGCCCACTGGAGATCAACCAAAGGCCATAGAAGATATTGTTAATAATTTTAATAGTGGTATTAAAAGACAAACATTACTTGGTGCAACTGGTACTGGTAAGACTTTTACTATGGCTAATGTTATTAAAAGTCTTGGTAAAAAGACTTTAGTACTTGCTCATAATAAGACACTAGCAGGACAGCTTTATAATGAGCTTAAGGCATTATTTCCTGAAAACCATGTTGAATATTTCATTTCATATTATGATTATTATCAACCTGAAGCTTATGTTGTATCAAGCGATACATATATTGAAAAAGATGCTCAAATCAATGACGAAATAGATGAGCTTCGTCATAGCGCAACAGCAGCATTAATGGATTATGATGATGTTATAGTTGTCGCATCAGTTTCTTGTATTTATGGTATTGGAGACCCTAGTGATTATAAAGATACAATGCTTAATATCAGAGTTGGTGAAGAATATAATAGAAAGAAACTTTATCAAAGATTAATTGAAATGCAGTTTGAAAGAAATGATATTGATTTTAAAAGAGGTTCTTTTAGAATTAGAGGAGATGTCCTTGAAATCATTCCACCTTCAGAACATGCTAAAGGTATAAGAGTGGAATTCTTTGATGATGAAATAGAGCGTATTAGAACATTTGATGTCTTAACTGGACAAAAGCTTGATGATGTTGCATTTGCAAATATATTTGCTGCAACACACTTTGTTACTAATAAGAGTAAGCTTGATGAAGCAATAAGAAGAATAAAAGAAGAATTAAAAGTAACTAAGGATAAGTTTTTGAGTGAAAATAAGCCACTAGAGGCAGAACGTATTGAAAGTCGTACTAAGTATGATGTTGAGATGCTTGAGGCAACAGGGTTCTGTAGTGGTATTGAAAACTATTCTAGACACCTTGCTTTAAGGGAAGAAGGCGAGACTCCAGCAACCCTAATTGATTTCTTTGGGGATGACTTCTTACTTATAATTGATGAATCCCATGTTACACTTCCTCAAGTAAGAGGTATGTATAATGGTGATAGGCAAAGAAAACTAAACTTAGTTAATTATGGATTTAGACTACCAAGTGCCTTAGATAATAGACCTTTAAAGTTTGAAGAATTTGATAAGAAGATTAAAGATGTATTATATTTATCTGCAACACCTGGAGATTATGAAAGCCTATATCCTATTACAGAACAAATCATTAGACCTACAGGATTACTTGACCCAATTATTGAGGTAAGAAAGACAGTTGGTCAAATTGATGATATATATGCTGAAATTACAAAACGTGCAAGTATTAATGAACGTGTATTAATCACAACTCTTACAATCAAGATGAGTGAGGATTTAACAGCTTATTTAAAACAACTTGGTGTAAAGGTTGCATACCTTCACTCTGAAATAAAGTCACTAGAACGTCTTGAAATCTTAACAGATTTAAGAAGCGGTAAATATGACTGTTTAGTTGGTATAAACCTTTTAAGAGAGGGCCTTGATTTACCTGAGGTATCTTTAGTTTGTATACTGGATGCTGATAAGCAAGGTTTCTTAAGAAGTGAAAGATCTTTAATTCAAACAATAGGTAGAGCTGCCCGTAACTCAAATGGTATGGTTATAATGTATGCTGATGAGGTGAGTGATGCTATGGATATCGCGATAAAAGAAACAAAAAGAAGACGAGAAATCCAAATGGCATATAACCTAGAACATAACATTACACCTAAAACAATTGTAAAAGAAATACCAAAATCTATTACAATTTTATCAGCATATAAGAATCAAGATATTTCTAAGGTTCAAAAGAAAAAGTTAACAAAAGAAGAAAAGATTAATTTAATTGCTGAACTAGAAGAAGAAATGTATTTATATGCTAAAGATCTTAATTTTGAGGCAGCAGCTCAAATTAGGGATGCAATCTTTGAGCTTAAGGCAGAAAAGTAGGTATTAATTATGGATGAAGTATTAGATTTAACTATTGAATCATATGATTCAAATGGTTATGGCGTTAGTCATGTTAATAAAAAAGTAATATTTGTTCCAAAAGCGTTAAAAGGTGAATATATTAAAGCTAAGATTATTAGTGACCATAAAAAGTACGCTTTTGCAGAAATATTAAAGATAATTGAAGAGTCATCATCTAGAATTACTGAAGAATGTCCATATGCTAAATTCTGTGGAGGCTGTGATTTTTTTCATATGCCATACGAAGAAGAATCTCGTATTAAAGAAGATTCAGTAAGGATGACTTTAAGAGAATTAAAAGACTATGAATTCTTACCAATCAAAGCTGCAGATAATATCTATGGATATCGTAATAAAGTAATGATGCCATTTTGTAAAGATGATGAAGATGATATTATCTATGGATTTTATGAAAAGAATAGTCATAAGATAGTATCAATTGATAAATGTTTAATATCAGATGATTTATCTAATGAGATAACTCATTTTATTGAACGCTATTTAAGTTTAT
>OCVV012857088.1_pt1 | contig 13893 bp, 11 predicted proteins | sample 1539721 | NCBI WGS metagenome assembly OCVV01 (sample SAMN02144230, study PRJEB22623) | gut metagenome | biome: sheep rumen | host: Ovis aries | place: New Zealand
ATTCAACAATGCTGGACAGATACTGAATCATGAGTTGTATTTCACGCAGTTTAGGCCTGTCGGTGAGGCTTCACAGGGACCTGACGGGGCACTTGCTGCTCAGATCGAGAAGCAGTGGGGGAGTGTTGATGCCTTTATGGCTGAGTTTGAGGCTAAGGGCGCAGGACTGTTTGGCTCTGGCTGGGTATGGCTCTCGGCAGATAGTGACGGCTCTCTGGTTATCACGCAGGAACAGGGAGCTTCCAATCCTGTGGTGAAGGGCTTAAAGCCGTTGCTGACTTTTGATGTATGGGAGCATGCCTATTACCTAGATTACCAGAATCGCCGTGCTGCTCATCTCTCTGCTCTCTGGCAGATTGTGGACTGGAAGGTAATCGCAGCAAGGTATGAGTGACTCATGGGCTCGAATAAGCAGCATAGCCGAGCGTTGACGTATTCTTTGCCGTGCGAAGCGTACTAAAGAAACGATTATGTTTTTTCCTTTGAATTGCGAATAGTGATGTTCTGAGTAAGCATCCAACCCCTTTTTAGATAATATATAAAAGCGCTGGTTAGTATGAGGCTAATCAGCGCTTTTTAGTGTAATTTTGGATAAAATACGTGGAAAATTCACGGAAAAAATGCAATATTTTGCTTATTTATTTGTTTTATTATATAAATAATAGTATTTTTGCATCGCATTTTATGAACTTTACTTTGTATTATTTATGATAGAGCGGTTTACTGTAGAAAACTACAGATCGTACAAGAATAAGGAAGTACTATCTTTTGTGGCTTCCAATAAGGAAAAGGGTAGTATATTACCACCTGAATGGTATAAAACGATTGATGGGAAACGAATTCTTCGATTGTTGGTGTGTGTCGGACTGAACGGTACTGGCAAATCGAAAATGTTTTCTGCGTTGAACTACTTGCGTATGATAGCAACAAGTAGACCAGAGAAGCCATCAGACCGCCCTGAATATCGTCCGTTTCTCTTAGATGATGATTCAAGACAACGCCCATCAGTTCTTTCATTATCATATTATGTTGATGAAAAGAACTATTTCTATAAGGTTGTCATTAGCAGTGACAGGGTAGAAGAGGAAGAGTTGCGACTGGCATCTACTAACGAGCGAGTGTTCATCAGAAAGTATAGCGAGGAGAAAGATACGGTTCTGATAAATTTTGGGCCAGCTTGCGATATGAGCAAGGCTTCTCAGCGACTGCTTGTTACGAATGTGATACAAAATGCTACCGTTTTGTCGGTATTTGGTTCTCTTAATATAGAAAGCCGAGTGCTGAGAGAAAACTACGATTATTTCATTGATCGCGTAAGTTTGGTAAGAAGGGGCGACCAAAGTCTTGCAGACAGATTGCAGACAGGAGACCCTGAAAGGGATAAAATGGTGAAGAAACTGTTGCTGAAATTGCTGAAGGACGTTGGAACAAACATTGTGGATTTTGAAATTGATTCTGCGAGCCTTAGCATTTCAGACCTCATTAAGAGCGGTGCGCCTGACGTGGTAATTAAAGCGATGCAACAGCAATATCCCTCGGGAGTGATCTCGCATAAAAACCTTCGGTTTATACATTCAACCGCAGACTATGGAAAGAGAAGTCTGGATTCGGGTGTGGAATCCCTCGGTACGATGCATATTATAAGGTTGCTGGTGGTAATGTATGACATTGTGATGGGGCGTAAATGCAGCTGCATAGACGAAATAGATGCAGGTATACATACTAAGGCATTGGCTTTTCTGCTAAAGATGTACCTCTCGATAGCAGAGGACTGCCAGATTGCAGTAGCAACCCATGACCTCTCGCTGCTGAGTTATCCAGACCTGCGGAGAGATGCAGTGCGTATGTTTGAGAAAGATAAGAACGGGCACACGTATATAAGAAAGCATGAGTATGTACATAACTCTATGAACTTCCTGAATGCATACTACAAGATGCTTGACCCGAAACTGGATTCGATACTGAAAGATGTGGAACTGTTTGTGGAATACAGGAAGCTGATAAAAACCTTTTTTGAGGAATTGAATAAGGATGGAAGCGTGAAAAAATAGCGCATCATTTTTGGTTTCTTAGTGTTAAAATTGTGATATTTCTTAATTTTCCGTGATTTTTTCACGGAAAAATTTGGAAATACAGAATTTCTTTGTATCTTTGCAGCCGAAAATCTATTTAATTTTGACGACATGATACAGATAGACAAAGAAACACAGGAAAGACGAAATGCAGAGTATAACAAAATAGCAAGAAAATACCCTGCATATCTGAGTTTGGCTATACCTATTGTATTAGGGGTGGCTATGGGCGTAAAGGATATAACAGGAACAGGTATGTGGATAAAGGGGCCTACCTGCCTGATGTCGATTTCGGCTATTAGTGCAGCGTTATTCTTCTTGCTAAGATTTTCATTTCAATCAATAGCGAAATTCTATCCGGAACGAATATTCTTCTGTGATCGACTGAAGCCGACAACACGTATCCTTTACAATAATGATAAGGCCTATACAGATGAGAAAAAGGCAGATATCAGAAAAAAGATATTTGCCAAAAATAATATTGACCTTCAGAAATACAAGCCAAAAACGTATAAGAACAAAAAATACGTAATGCGTGTTGATGAGGCTGCGAAATGGCTGCTTGATGTGACAAGGTTTGATGAAATACTCTTTGAGAAGAATTGTCTCTATGGGTTTTGGCGCAACTTGACAGCTGCGCTACTGGTTGATGCCATTTTTGTGTTTGTACTGGCTGCGATAAATAAATGGTATTATCCACTGCCGCTTGGCGTGGACCTTGTGACGATTGGCATAATAGTATTGCTACTTACAATACTGGCGACATGGGTGGCCTATTGTAATGGCAAGATTTTTGCTAAGAAGATGTATGATGTGTTTATGAACATGAATGATGAAATGTTTAATTAAAGATTCAGAATATGAGTAAAAGTAAAGTTAAGTTTTATCCGGTAGATAATGGTGATACCGTGTTAATCAAGGTCGATAAGACCACCATTCAGATTGATGCTAACATTAGAAACAACGATGATTGTTATGATGTTATGAGTGATTTGCTAGATGAGTTAAGCACTGATAGTGAAAACAGATACCATCTGGACTTGTTCATGCTGACTCATCCCGATGAGGATCATTGTCGTGGTATAGACACCAATTATTATTTAGGTGACCCTGAGAAATACTCGGACAAAGACAAGGAGAATGACCTGGTTATTATTGATGAGTTGATGGTAACTCCGATGCTTTTTACTGATGCTACTAGTACACCTGCAAAAGCGTTGAAGAAGGAGGCAGAAAGACGTCGCAAATTATGGGACGAGAACTCTTCGGAAAAGACTAAGGCTGGTAATCGACTTGTAATCATCGGTTATGATGGAGACAAGAGATATGAGAATGTGACTTCGTACATTCCGGGCGAAACGATTAAGAAGGTGAATGGCAAGTCAATGACACTGCTGGAATTCTTTGTGCATTCTCCGTTTAAAGATAGCCTTGTGGAGGGTAGAGCTGAGGCCGACAAGAATGAAACGTCCATTGTGATGCAGGTTAGATTTAAGAATGACAGCACGGATACCGAACCATCAGCATTGTATCTGTTTGGTGGTGATGCCGACCATTATATCTGGGAGGAGATTCTGGACCAAAGCAAAGCACATAATAATGACAAGAAACTGGATTTTGATATCTTTATGGCACCCCATCACTGTTCATGGACCTACTTCAATGATGTACCGTATAAGAAGGGAGAAACGGATGAACCCGTAGAATCGTCGAAGAACTTAATCAAAGAGCACAAGACGAAGGGGGCAGTAATAATCGCCTCGTCGAAGCAGATTAAGGATGATGACGACAATCCTCCTCATTATCCGGCCAAAGAGGAATACGAGAAACTGATAGGAACGGATAAGTTTATATCTCTGGCAGAGGAACCTGATACAAAGAAGCCCAAGCCAGTGGTATATGAGGTTACTTCTTGCGGATTCCAAAGGAAGGATAAAAATCAGCAGCAAGGTTCAGCAGGTGCGGCACAAGGTAGCTCAAGTGCAACAGGTAGGAAATCTGCGTATGGAAGTAAGTAAAGATTTTCCACAATTCACACCGTGTACACTGGCGGAAGTTCCGCTATGTGTTCAAGATGATGTCAAAAGAGTCGCCAGGATGAATGGCGTCTCTTTTGATAACATCTATTATAGGTATCACGATTCTGTAGTAGTTAGGCTGGAATTGTCACTTGAACTACCGACAAGGTATGACGAAACGACTGCATTGGTAAGGGCAGAAGAGCCCGTGTTTGTGGAATTCTATTCTGATTATCCAGACAGAGTTCCTCGTGTGTTTATCGGCAGGAATGACTTCGATTTTGATCATACACCTCATATTTATTGCGCGAATGACGGTCTTAGACCAATCTGTTTGTTTCGTGGTAACGGAGACGAGTGGTTCGCCAATATGGAGATTGAGGACTTTGTCAAACATCTTAGGTCGTGGTACGATGATTTAGCTTCTGGCGTGAACATAGAGGATGGTGGCGAGTTTGAACCACTAAGGCTTGAGGGGTATACGGCAACCATGTCGTATGACTATGAACAACTATCGGAGGAGATTGATAAGGCTGATAAGGGGAAAACATACAATCCTCTACTGCTTGGACGATGGTCTGAAAAGAAAATAGTCAGATTCACTAAAGATAACTCGTGGCTTCTCTATTCGTCCAGGTTTGAAAACCCTAATAATGCACTAATAGGATTCACCTGTTGGAGTGCTTCTGACAGTCCATGTGACATATATGATGTTGTACTGCCTAAATCGTATTCGGAACTGAAGGAATATGCTAGTAGGCATGGCGTGATTATAGAGACAGCTGTTGATTGGATTTTAAAAATTTTGAAAGGCAATGCCGCTAGCTTTATTGTAATTCTTGCAATAAGGCGAAGTAAAAAACTAATAGGCGTAAATTCTTATTATCAATTTGTAAACTTTGAAATAATACTCGGTAACGACGCTGACGGGAAGTATGTGTTGACTCCAACTTCGAGGGTAAATTTTCATAGTCATGAATCGCCTTTCACAACAAAGAAGGCGCATGAGATATCCAACTTGAATCCGGAGATAAATCCTTCGCTTGTCATTGCTGGTTGTGGTGCTCTTGGGTCAAAAATCGCGATGCACTTAGTTCGTGCAGGTATAACCAATATTTTGTTTTGTGATTCCGATTATTTGAGTGAACATAATCTTTGCCGACATGTACTTCTTGATAATTCAGTTTATAAGAATAAGGCCAGTGAGATGAAGAGTGCTACTAATCTGATTTACCTTCACGAGCTGACTCAGGCTGACGCTAGCAGTAAAGGAATTAAAACGATTCTGGAAGATGCGGAGTTGATGAAAAAGCAAAATCCTGACTATATTCTTGATTTTACTGCATCGAAGTTAGTCCATAACCAATTGGTAAAAATCGAAAGCAGACCACCTGCAATAAGTGCTGCAATTTATGATAATGGTAAGTTCGGGTTGTTGATGTGTGAAGGAACTGAAGGTGGGGTAAGGCTGGATGACGCGATGGCTACTGTTTATGCTCAATACAAAACTGATGCCTTTGTGTCTAACTATCTTATGAAAGAGAGAGGTCTTGCGCAGGAACCGGCCTCTTTGTTAAACGTGGGGCTTGGCTGCAATTCGGAAACGTTCATCCTCGCTGACGATATAATCTCTTTGTATGCGGCATCCATGAGTATTACGCTTAAAGATATCTTTGCGGGAAATCATGCTGATGGCGGTTGTTGGATGTATATATCAGATGAATGTGGAGGCTTGAAGGTTCATAAAATTGAAGTACCACAATATGATTGTTATGATGTGGACACGTGGCATGTTCGTATAAGCGATAAGGTTATTAAGGATATTATGGAGCAGACCATGGTGGCTGGTATATTAGAAACTGGCGGCTATCTTATAGGTCAGTGTAATCTTAAGACAAATACGATACATGTGGTAGATACTATTGAGGCTCCGGAAGATACGATACATAGGGGTGATTACTTGGTGCTAGGCAAGGCTGGGGTAAAGAAAAAACTGTCGCAGATTGAGCGTAGATCAGGGGCAACGTTTGGATATGTGGGTGAGTGGCACTCGCATCCTAATGGTCCTGACGATTTTAGCACTACTGATTTTGAAGAGTTTGCCAATAAAGCAGAAGAAATGATAGCCGATGGCGCTACAAAGCCCATACTTGAAGTGCTGGTGTCGCCGGCAGGTGTGAGTTGTGCGGTGTTGGCCTTGGTATAGTTGAGCTTTCGTGTGTTTGACGTAAGAATTATTAAAAAGTATTGGAAGGAAGAGATAAGATTGAAATAAAGTTTGTATTTATGCTACAAATTCCTATTAACATATTTGAACAACATTTGACTGACTGGTTCTCACAACAGTTTCGTTCTGACGAAACAAGTGATGAGGACAAAAAGGCTGCACAGTTCCTTCTGCGATTGTCGAAGGCGCAGATGGTTGAGCGTAATCGGGGAGATGAATATCCTTTTATTGAGGAGATGCAGATTTTGCCAGATGAATTTGATTTGATAGAGCAAAACAAATGGTTGGAATCTGAGAATATTGAGGTTAAGGCGTATTGCCTGGATGTATATGCCAGACAACAAAAAGACAAAAGAGAAATAAAACGGCGAGCATCTGATGCATATCTTGAACTATATAAACGGGTGAAAACACCATGGTATTTAGTCCGTTCTGTTATTGTTAGATACTATCAGAAAGGTTTTGATCAGGAGTTCTTAAAAGAGATGGTAAGGTTATGCCCCCATATTCATGGTAGCTGGCTGAAGTATGTATCAGAAAAACTAGCCAGGGACTGCAAAGACGACATTGATGGTTATGCATCTACCTTAGAAAACATGATTATCTCATTGGAGAATAAGCATAGTTGGCATGATGCTGTAGATGTATTTGATGCGCTATATGCACTAAAAAAGATGTCACGAGAGCAATATCATCTAAAACGTGCGCTACTATTAGAAAGACATTTTGATTATAGGGTGGCTACTCAAACTGAAACAACGTACAATATGAAAGTGGATATTATCCAAGAGGCGCATAAGGAAATTAGTAAGATTAAAGACAACTATCCTGAACAGTATGAGCAGATAAGGAACAAGATGATCGATGAACAGAAGGAGTTTGCGGAGAAATTGCAAATTTTCGGAGTCAAATCAACTGATAAAATCCCGCAAGAATTGGTAGAGATTGTAGAAAAGAACTTGCAGAAGGAACCTATGGACTCTGCGGTGAAGTTGATATGCGCCGTTCGGTCTATCAAGTTCCCAACGCCAGGGAATGTAAATAAACTGTGCAAGGCTCTTGTTAAATCAGCGCCGATGCTGTATATATCATTTGGAAGCTCTGTTGCACTGGGCGAAAATGGTCAGACGATAGGAAAAGCAGATACAGAGGAATCTTTAAAGATAACCGCACATAAGCGACTGCGAAATAGGATACGTTATACCGTTAAGTGCTTGATAGTGGATTATCTAAAGCGGGGCTTACAGCTAAACGAAGATTCTCTTGGGACTAGGCTGATGAAAGCTTGCAATGCTTCGTATATTGAGGAATCTAGAAAGGTGCTTTGGGCTAAAGGTATTGCTGAAGGTTGCAAGGGGGATATGATTACGGCTTCACATATCTTGATGCCTCAGATAGAGCGGGCTCTGGTTTTGAAAGCACAGCTGTATTGTGGCGACTTGACCAACTATGAGCGTGAACATCATGACCAGATAACACTTGAAAGAGCTCTTACTGCACTGAAACCTCACTTGAAAAGTGTATTGTATGATGAACTACGGTTTTTCCTTAACCATGGTGCAGATGCGAATTTTAGGAATCAGATTGCTCATGGTTTGATGGACCCTGAGATTATATTGGAGCAGGGTATCTATCTTTGGTGGCTGGCCATTAAGATGGTATTCTGTGAGAAAGAGATATTTACGAAGAAAAGAAACAGGAGCTGATGGCTCAGACTGAGGTGATGAAGGATGCTATCAGGAAGTTGTATAACTGGGAGTAGGGGGATTGTTAAAAAAGGTGTTGAAGTGATGTGGGTGCGGGAAATTTTGTATATTTGCGGTTGAAAAGCGGCCGAGTTTTGATTGCGATGGAAAAAGAGAGAATTGAATTTGTTTAAGTGTAAGATATGAGGAAACAGCAATATATTTTTTATTTAGACCAGTTCTCCGTTAGTGAAATGGTTTTTGGCAAGGGTATATGGGAAACTATACGCACCCTATTAGTTAATGCAGTAGAAAGTGGCAAGGTAATTTGTCCAATACCGTTAGAGCATTTTATTGAAACTGCTGGTTTGGAAAGGAATAAAGCAATACAACAAGACCAGTTCTTTAAATCAATTTCACATGGGAGGTCTTTCTACCCATGGGAATATATTGCTGCAAATGAAATCATACTTTACACAAAGTTCAAGAAGAACAAACGTATCTTAGCTAGTTACATTAGAGACCTTAATGGTGATTATGACCTAGAAAATGAGACTACATATCAGAAACACCGTCAGATTAGAGAAGAGTTTTTATCAAAAAAGGATAAGGAGATTTTAAACTATATTCGTCAACTATCTCGTGATAACAATGGGGGAAATGTAGATAAAGCATCGATGTCAAAAGAAGAAAAGAAAGAGAGAAGAAGGCAAAGAAATAAATTAGAGGCAAACATGGAATTTATGAAAGAAGCACTTGCATTCCATAATGTAAAACCTTACATTGATCTTTTCAGAGAAATCTGCATAGGGAAGAAACTGCAAGCAAATTTGTTGCATCTCCGTCGTCCAGAAGAAATAATTGCTATTATCCTTTGTCAAAAACGATTTACAGGTCGAAACTTCTTTTCCGCTTCAAATGAGTTTCAGAAGAACCTATTTGCAAATATTCCATCACTAAACACTTATTACAGCCTCAAAACATATTATTCCAACAATCAGATGGTAGAAAAAGCCAATGATGATATAGATTGGGAGCGTATCGCGTCAGGCATTTTTATTTCAGACATAATGCTTATTGATTGGCGTCAGAAATGTGCTATTCAAGCCATGGGGATAGACAAGAAATACAGAACCGAGCTATATTCCAATAGATATGATGATGTAATCACACTCAAAGACAAACTGGAACAGATAAACATGGAATGAGAAAAAATCTATCCAGCAACCTCTTTCTTCGATAACAGCTCAAAACAGCTCCGTGATCCGTTTGGGGCTCGACCCCAAGACCCCATAATTAGAAAGGTAACCGATAACTAAGTTGCAGCACTCGGTTAGCGGTTTTTGTTTATATATCGGGATACGTGGGCCATAAGCCCATCACATGAAGACTTCTCAATAGGTGATTTTTATAATGTAGAAGGGAAAATGGTGGTTCAGGTGCGCCAGGCACCTCATGAAGTTTTGTTGCCTGCGTCGGGCGAAATTCAGTCAGTAGCATCGGACAAAGGCAACCCAGCGGGAAAACCATTGGGCACGGGGAAGGAGAAAAGGGCAGCGATAAAATCGCAGGAAAAAAACAAAGAAGAAAACCCTGTGCTGACGCGAAGGGAACGGTGGCTTTCTCGAGGGGGAGATGCTCGTTTTTGAAGAAAAAATGGACGGAATGTGTGATTTTTGTCATTAGGCTTGGGAGAGAAGAGAATTTTTAGTATATTTGCGGTGTGAAGGCCGAGATGGTGTCGCGGCATACGAGACAAGAATGAATAACAATATGACACAAGAGGAGAGATGGAATATACGGTATGAGGAGGTGATGAGGTTCCTGCAGGAGAATCATCGGAAACCGTCGCGGTATGTGGCGGAGGAAAGGGATCTTCGGAACTGGTGGAAAGCTACGAAGAAAAAGATGAATGCGGGGGAACTGAAGCTGGAGCGAGTAGAGCTGTTTGAGAGGTTGCTGGCGCTGGCGGAGGAGAATAAGCATGTGAATCAATATGTGTAAGATGTAAATAACGGAAAGTCTGACTGCGATGGAGAATATTGATTTAGACCAGAAGTTGGAGTATAAGGGGTATTGGTGGTTGCCCTCAGATCCGGACAAAAGAGTGGCTGGGGTGCTGACGTATTATCCCAATGAGAAGATAGTGCTGGAGTTGTTAGGATGCTTTGGCGAATATTCTCTGGCCATATTGACAGGTAAAGACGAAGAGGATATTATCTATGGAAAGACGGCAGAAAGCAAGGAGATAACGCTGATTAATAATATCAGGTCGCTGAGTCTTAATTTCAGCGCGGACTTCCCCATCGTGCGGTACACTTGCAACTATATGGTGATAGGGAAGCATGTGGAAGGATTGGACGAAAAACGGAGTTATTGGGCTACTGCGAGAATACCAGAGTTGTCGTTTTGGTGTCAGCCAGAGGCTATTACGACGACCATGTTCTTTGACAAGAATCATAATTCGACAATGACAAATTTGGCGTTCAGTACAAAATTTAGGAGCATGAAGGATATTATCAACAGCGTTGGGGTTAACGAGAATACGACAGTAAAGATAAAGAAGGCTGTGCGATACAATGGAGACCACTTCGCTCCAGAGGTTGAGCAGTATTCCTATCTTGAAATCCGTAAAAAGAGGAAGGTATCGATTAAGGAGATTGTATCTGATATTTTTATGTTTGAGCAGTTCCTTTCGTTGGCGACGCTTAGCATTGTAAAGAGTTCAAAGATTACGTTGTTTGATAAGAGCACTTACCAGCAGGAAGGGAAAACTAGATTTTATAGGGAGATTCACTTTATACATGCTTTCAGGGAGAGAATCAATCTGCAAAGTGCAGACTCGAACATGTTCAGGAACCTGTTTGATTATCCGACAATTAAGGATGTTTATCCAGAGATAATAACAAAGTGGTATAATGAGTCAATAGAGTTGGCTCCTATACGATATCACTTGATTAGCAGTCTGGAGAAGAAGCTGCTGTATGGGAGTGTTGATTTCTTAATCGTGATACAGGCACTGGAGGGGTTCTGTAGGAGGTTTAGAAGCAGGAAGTATAGGAAGGTGCATGGGTTGCCGGAAAGAGATTATTCGGACTTGTTGGCCATTATGGATAGCCTGTTAGATGAATTCGGTGATATTGAGCTGATACGGAAATGCAAGATTGATAAAGAAGCAGTTGTAGATTCACGAAACTATTACTCGCATTTTATGCCTAAGCAAAAAGATTCAAAGGTGCTTGATGGGTATAAGCTATATGAACAGACAGTGAGGTTGAGGATATTGTTGGTATGCAGCGTGCTGTCGTTGTTTGGATTTAGTAATGAAAGGATTAATGAGATATTAAAGAAGAGTGATTCGAAGGTGTTGCAATTGAGGTGAGAACCTATCACCGGGGCCAGGCCCCAGTGATAGGTTTCATCCTTCGACAGGCTCAAGAACCAAAGAAAAAGAAGAAATGACGCAAGACGAGAAGTGGTTGATGAACTATCAGGAAGTTAAGGATTTCATTGAAACAAATAAAAGGAATCCGTCGAAGCATCGTATTGAGGAGCATGATATGCTGAATTGGGTGAAGGCAAATAGGAAGGTTCTTAATGCTGGGAAGATGAAGGCGGAGAGGGTTGAGAAGTTTGAGAAGTTGCAGGAGTTGATGGAAGGGTGCAAGAGGAAGAATCAATACGAATAGGTTCTTGCAAGAAAAAATAGCGGAACAGGATTCAGAAATGGGTGATGGCCCGTATTCTTTTTTTGAAAAAAAGTTGGCGATATTATGATAGTTCGAGGAAAATTCGTATCTTTGCGTCGCTATTAAAGTAATGAGATGCAAAAGTTTAGAGATCAAAATAAAATTAGAGAGTTTCTGAATGACATCCTTACCAAAAAGGAGTCTGAGGACTTGGAGTTTAAACATGCTTCAGGTGGATTCCCTGGCAGTTTCTGGGATACTTATTCCGCATTTGCTAATACAGAAGGGGGAACCATCATATTTGGAGTAGAGGAAAAAGACGATGGGTTTTATCTGGATATTATTTCAGACGAGACTGTAGATAAATACAAAAAGGAATTTTGGAGTAACGTTAATAATAAGTCGACGGTAAGCTGTAACCTGCTAAAGAATGATGATGTGGAGGTTGTGAAATACAATAGCTACAACATCATGTTCTTTCACATTCCCTGTGCAAGCAGGGAACAGAAACCTGTATTTAGAACTACGAATCCTTATAATGGATCCTTTAAACGGAATTATGAGGGTGACTACAAATGTACAGAGAAAGAGGTACAGCGGATGTTTGCAGATGCAAATGACTCAAGACCTGCAGACAGTAGAATTTTGCCCAACTATAGCCTGAATGACATAGATAAAGAGTCGTTACAGCAGTACAGACAGTTATTTGCTACGGCTAGGCCGAACCATCCTTGGTTGGTAATGGACGATATGACATTATTGGAGAAATTAGGTGGATACCGAAAAGACAGGGAAACAGGTGAAGAGGGATTTACTCTGGCTGGTCTGTTGATGTTTGGAAAGTACGATTCCATCACGGACAATGCTTGTGCACCTGATTTCTTCCCAGACTATCAGGAATGGCTTAACAATGATCCGGATGGTAGGTGGTCGGCAAGAATCTATCCTGATGGGACGTGGGAGGCAAACCTTTTTCAATACTATAGAAGGGTGTTGCCGAGGTTGCAGAGTTTTCTGCCTAATCCGTTCCGACTGGAAGGAAACACCCGCAAAGAAGAAACAACAGCTCATGTGGCAGTACGTGAGGCCTTTATTAATCTGTGTGTACACTCCGATTTTTCAGTGAATGCCAATTTGATAGTGAAGCATGTGAAGAATATGTTTATATTCACAAATCCTGGTTCTATGCTTATTACGAAGGCTCAATATTATCATGGTGGGCAGAGTGTATGTAGGAACAAATCATTGCAGAAAATGTTTATGATGCTCGGTGCTGCAGAGAAGGCAGGTAGTGGTGTGGATAAAATATTGAAAGGTTGGAGCGATGCAAACTGGCGTACTCCTTTTATTGACACGACCTGTCGTCCTGACGTGGTGAACCTGTATTTGCCAATGCTTTCTTTATTGGATGCGGAAGTTAAGGAGGGGCTTATAGAGTCGTTTGGTAAAAGTGTGGTAAGAATAGAGCATAATTGTTTGCAGACATTGGCCCTTGCTTATACTGAAGGTTATGTGACAAATGAGAGACTAAGATATGCCCTGAATATCCATAAAGCGGATATTTATAATTTGCTTAAGGATATGTGCGGTAAAGGTTATTTAGTGGCAGAAGGTCATGGAAGGGGTACTAAATACCATATTCCGCAAGTTCGTAAGGCTTCCGATGTAAGTGATAATCTAGGAAGTAATCTAGGAAGTAATCTAGGAAGTAATCTAGGAAGTAACCTAGGAAGTAAACCCAAAAGAAGATTGGGTAGAGATGAGCTTAGAAAGGTTATATTGGAAGTGTGTGATGAATGGGTTTCGCTTGATCATATAGCAACTGTCATTGATAGGAATTCGGATTATTTACTTACGAGTGTTATTCCTTCTATGTTAGAAGAAGGGCTTTTGGAGCGTATGTATCCTCAAATTCCTAAACATCCTTACCAGAAATATAAAAGGAAGTAAGATTAGAAATTATTATTGTGACACAGGAGGAGAAGTGGATGGGGAAGTATCAATAAGAATCATAAACTCACAAGGGGAATGGGTCCGGTTGTGAGGTATTAACTTAAAAGTACAACGTTATGTTTACATTAATCCAATTACCGTATGCGATGGAGGCGCTGAAGCCGGTGATCAGTGCTCAGACGCTGTCGTTCCATCATGGTAAGCATCTGCAGGCTTATGTCGATAATCTCAATAAACTGCTTCCGGGCA
>OCVV011312523.1_pt1 | contig 13888 bp, 11 predicted proteins | sample 1539721 | NCBI WGS metagenome assembly OCVV01 (sample SAMN02144230, study PRJEB22623) | gut metagenome | biome: sheep rumen | host: Ovis aries | place: New Zealand
AGCGATGCCCTGGTGGTGGAATGGTAGACACGGTAGACTCAAAATCTGCTGCCGGCAACGGCGTGAGGGTTCAAGTCCCTCCCGGGGTACGAAACGGTGGTCCTGCGGCCACCGTTTTCTTTTTGCACTGTCCCACGGCGGCACCATGCTTCCGTTTTCGATGCCCGAAAGTACCATTTGGCGGCCATTTATGCAGAGATGATGCAGAGATGATGCAGAGGGGATGCCTAGATGATGCCTAGATGATGCCTAGATGATGCCTAGATGATGCCTGGAGGATAGTCTGCCGGCGGGCGTTTTTTTCGCTTTTTTTTCGTGCCGGGCAATAATTAGGCGGGGCTGACGTTATGAAAATGGATAACAGAAAAGTATACACGCTATGAAACAGATTGTTATACTGATAGTCTCCCTGCTGGCCGGCCTGACGGCGACGGCCCAGACGCCGGCGGGCAAGAGTACGGCCACGGTGGGCGGCACCTCGGTGTATACCGTGGTGGAGCAGGATCCGGAGTTCGACGGCGGCATGGAAGCCCTGGTGCCGTGGCTGGGATCGCACGTGAACTATCCGGCCGAGGCCCGCGAGCAGCAGGTGGAGGGGACGGTGTTCGTCACCTTCGTGGTGGAGACCGACGGGTCGATCTCGAACGTGCGGGTGGTGAACCACCGCGACGCGATGGCGGTCCTGGAGCAGGAGGCCGTGCGCCTGGTGCGCGCCATGCCCAAGTGGAAACCCGGCAAACAGCAGGGCAAGAAGGTACGCGTGCAGTTCACCCTGCCCATCCAATTCCAGTTGTAACGCCATGAGAGTCATCATTCTGGGCACCGCCTGGCCCTACCGCGGGGGCCTTTCGGCCTTCAACGAGCGCCTGGCACGCGAATACCAACAGAACGGGCACGAGGTGGAGATTGTGACCTTCACGCTGCAGTACCCGTCGTTCCTCTTTCCCGGCAAGACGCAGTACAGCGACGAGCCCGCCCCCGAGGGGCTGAAGATCACGCGGATGCTGAACGCCATCAACCCCTTCAGCTGGCTGAAGACGGGGCGCTACATCCGGCGCCGCCGGCCCGACCTGCTGATCACCAAGTTCTGGCTGCCCTTCATGGCGCCGGCCTTGGGCACGGCCAACCGTGCGGCCCGCTGCACGGGGATGAGCCGCATCAGCATTCTGGACAACCTGGTGCCGCACGAGAAGCGCCCGGGCGACCGGCTGTTTGCCCGCTACTTTGTCCGCTCGGTGGACGGCATGGTGGCCATGAGCCGCTCGGTGCTGGCCGACGCCGACCTCTTCGACCCGCAGCACCGCAAGCCGCGCACCTTCTGCCCCCACCCGCTCTACGACCACTACGGCGACCGCCTCGGGCGCGAGGAGGCCCTGCGCCTGCTGCAGCTCGACCCCAGCCACCGTTACGTGCTCTTCTTCGGCTTCATCCGCGACTACAAGGGGCTCGACCTGCTGCTGGAGGCTATGGCCGACCGGCGCCTGGCGGAGCTGGACGCACGGCTGATCGTGGCGGGCGAGTTCTACGGCGACCCCAAGCCGTACATGGACCAGATCGAGCGGCTGGGCATCGCCGACCGCGTGGTGCTGAAGACCGACTTCATTCCGGACCACGAGGTGAACCGCTACTTCTGCGCGGCCGACCTGGTGGCGCAGCCCTACAAGACGGCCACCCAGAGCGGTGTGACGCAGATAGCGTTCCACTTCGAGCGGCCGATGCTGGTCACCCGCGTGGGCGGCCTGCCGGAGATCGTGCCCGACGGCGAGGTGGGTTTCGTGGTGGAACCCCAGCCGCAACCCATCGCCGACGCCCTGGTGCGCTATTTTGCCGAAGGCTGGGAAGAGCGCCTCACCGAGGGTGTGCGCCGCGAGAAACAGAAGTACCTCTGGAGCCACATGACCGAGGCGATAGAGAAGTTAAGAGTTAAAAACTAAGAGTTTAGAGTTATATGACCATCAGAAGCAAAGCACCGTTGCGTTTGGGGCTGGCCGGCGGCGGCACCGACGTGTCGCCCTACAGCGACCTCTACGGCGGCGCCATCCTCAACGCCACCATCAGCATGGCGGCCTACACCACCATCGAGCCCACCGACGACGGGCGGGTGGAATTCCTGGCCCCCGACAAGGGGCTGCACGAGGTGTATGAGAACGCCACCGAGGTGGATACCGACGGCTACTTCATCCTGCACAAAGGGGTGTACAACCGCATCGTTCGCCAGTTCACGCACCGGCCGCTGTCGATGCGCATAGCCTCCTTCGTCGACGCGCCTGCCGGCAGCGGCCTGGGCACCTCGTCGACCCTGGTGGTGAGCATCCTGGGCGCCTATGTGGAGTGGCTCAAGCTGCCGCTGGGCGAGTACGACATCGCCCGCCTGGCCTACGAGATCGAGCGCATCGACCTGGGGCTGGCCGGCGGCAAGCAGGACCAATATGCCGCCACCTTCGGCGGGTTCAACTACATGGAGTTCCTCGGCGACAACGTCATCGTCAACCCGCTGCGGGTACGCCAGCGCTACATCGACGAGCTGAACCACAACCTGCTGCTCTACTGGACCGACACGTCGCACGTCAGCGCCGACATCATCCGCGAGCAGCAGCAGAACGTGAAGGCCAAGAAGTCGTCGAGCATCGAAAGCATGCACCGCCTCAAAGAGCAGGCGCAGCAGATGAAGGAAGCCCTGCTGAAAGGGCATGTGGGCGACATCGGCGAGATACTCAACTTCGGATGGCAGCACAAGAAACAGATGGCCCAGAGCATCAGCAACGAGCGCATCGATGCCATCTACGAGGCGGCGCTCGGCGCCGGTGCCTCGGGCGGCAAGATCAGCGGTGCCGGCGGCGGCGGTTTCATGTTCTTCTATTGCCCCGGACTGACCCGCTTCGCCGTGCACGAGGCCCTGAAACGCTTCGGCGGCGAGACCAAGCGCTACGACTTCACCTCCGAGGGACTGAAGACCTGGACCATACAATAACACCCACTCCTTATGAACCGAATACAAGAATCGATAGAACAGAGCATCGCCGTCAAGCAGGCGATCTTGGCCGACAGCGCCCTGTTGGAGCGCGTCGGCGAGGCCGCCCGGCTGATCGAGGGCAGCCTCCGCGCCGGAGGCAAGATCCACTTCTGCGGCAACGGCGGCAGCGCGGCCGACGCACAGCACCTGGCCGCCGAACTGAGCGGACGCTTCTACTTCGACCGTCCGCCCCTCAACGCCGAAGCGCTGCACTGCAACACGAGCTACCTCACCGCCGTGGGCAACGACTACGGCTACGAGTACATCTTCGCCCGCCTGCTGCGCGGCACCGCCAAACGGGGCGATGTGCTGGTGGGCATCTCCACCAGCGGCAACAGCAAGAACATACTGGAAGCCTACAAGGCAGCCCAGGAGATGGGCGTGCACATCGTGTCGCTGACGGGTGCCACGGGTGGCAAGATGCGCGACTGCGGCGGTCTGCTGCTCAACGTGCCGAGCACCGACACCCCCCGCATCCAAGAGAGCCACATCATGCTGGGCCACATCATCTGCGAGTTGGTCGAAACGGCCATGTTCAAATGAGAGAGGCCATCATACTGGCAGGAGGCTTCGGGACCCGTCTGCGCACCGTAGTGAGCGACGTGCCCAAACCGATGGCTCCCGTAGCGGGACGGCCCTTCCTGGCCTACCTGCTCGACGACCTCGTGCGGCAGGGTTACCGCCACGTCGTCCTCGCCACCGGCTACATGCATGAGAAGGTGGAGGAATACTTCGGGCTGCGCTACCGCGACCTGACCATCGACTACGCCCACGAGGCCACTCCCCTGGGTACTGGCGGCGCCATCGTCAACGCCCTGCAGCACTGCACGGAGGAGCGCGTCACCGTGCTCAACGGCGACACCTTCTTCCGCATCGACCATGACCTCATGCTGAACGCCGACGAGTCCAGGTGCCGCCTGATGATCGTGTTGCGCCATGTACCCGACGCTGGACGCTACGGCACCGTAGAGACCAACCCCCAGGGGCTCATTACCGCTTTCCGTGAGAAAGACCCTTCCGCTAGGGCTGGGTTGATCAACGGCGGCATCTACCGCCTCAACCGCACGCTTCTAGCCCCCTGGCCTGTGGGGCAACCCTTCTCCTTCGAGAAGGATGTACTCCAACCCCTGCGCGAACCCTTCCGCGCCTACGTCTCCGACACCTTCTTCATCGACATCGGGGTGCCGGAGGACTATGCCCGCGCCCAAACCGAACTTCCTCAGTTTGCCCTATGAAAGCGCTCTTCCTCGACCGCGACGGAGTGCTCAACACCCTGCGGCGCAACGACTACGTGAAAAGCCCCGACGAGCTGGAGGTGCTGCCTGGCGTGCCGGAAGCCATGGCACTGCTGCGCCAACAGTTCGGCCGCATCTTCATCGTCACCAACCAGCAAGGCATTGGCAAGGGGCTGATGACGGAGGACGACCTGGACGCCATCCACGCCAAGCTGCTCGCCGCCATCGGGCCGGTGGACCGCATCTACCACTGCCCCGAGCTGGAGCGCGCCCACAGCTTCCGCCGCAAGCCCAACATCGGCATGGCACTTCAGGCCCGTCACGATTTCCCTGACATCAAGCTGAAAGAGAGCGTCATGATAGGCGACAGCCGCACCGACATGCTCTTTGGGCGCCGGTGCGGCATGACGACGGTGCTGGTTGGCGACAACTCGGACGTGGCGCTCAGCGACCCGTACCTTGTGGATTTCCGCTACGCTTCGCTACTCGACGCAGCACAGCAGTCGTGGTCGTGACAGTGACTGCTGCTGGTCTCCAACTCAAGCGTGCTGTGATGGATACCCATCTCGTCGAGTAGGTGCTTCACCCGGTCGGTGACCTCCTCCAAGCGGTCGGACGAGGGAATGACCACATGGCAGGTAAGGGCCGTCTCCGTGGTGGAGATGGGCCAGATATGGAGGTGATGCACATTGAGGACACCCTCCTGCGACTCAATCTTCTGCTTCACATCGTCGACGTCGAAGCCCTCGGGCACGGCGTCGGTGCTCATGCGAAGACTCTCGGACAGCAGGCTCCAGGTGCTGACCAGGATCACCACTGCGATGACGAGTCCGATGATGGGGTCGACTATTGTCCAGCCGGTGAGGTTGATCACTACACCGCTGACCACCACACCCGCCGAGACCAGCGTGTCGGCCAGCATGTGGAGGAAGGCACCACGCGTATTGATATCGTGCTGCTGTTGACGGCTGAGAGCCCAGGCTGTGAGGCCGTTGATAACGATACCCACGGCGGCGGTCCAGATAATGAGCGTGCCGTTGACGTCGGAGGGGTGCATGAACTTACGCACGCTCTCCACCATGATGGCGCCTACAGCGACCAGCAGGATGATGGCATTCAGCAGGGAGATGAGCACCGAGGCCTTGCGGTAGCCGTAGGTGAAGCGGCGGGTGGCATGACTGGAGGCCAGCTTGAGGGCCACCATGGCCAGCAGCAGCGAGAAAACATCGCTCAGGTTATGGCCCGCGTCGCTGAGCAAACCCAGCGAGTGGCCGACAACGCCTGCAATGACCTCGACAATGACGAAGGCGAGGTTGAGCGCCACGGCTACAATATATATAGTAGATAGGCGCTCGATGGCGTGGTGGTGATGGTGGTGGTGCAGACCATGATGCTCGTGGCCGTGCTCATGGTCGTGGTCGTGATGGTGATGTTCGTGTGTCATAATGCGTAGTTTTTTGTTCTTAATTTCGTTTTGCAAAATTACGAACTTTCTCTCAATCGCACCCCTCCCCACTGTTGGTGAAAGCCAGTGCATCGGCCACCAGGAAGATACTGCCCGTAACAAGCACCATATCATCCGCTTGCGCCGACTGGCGAGCATCGGTGATGGCCTCCCCTACCCGCTCGAAGGCGCGCCCTTTGATGCCAAGGTCACCGGCGGCAGCCACAAGGTCGTCGACCGGGAGGGCTCGCGGTACACCGGGCTGAGTGAAGCGCCACGTGAGGGTCTCGCTGGCCGACGGTCCGCGCCCCTGGACCAGATGCTCGTTGAGAAACTGGAGGATGTGGCGATAGTCCTTGTCGTTGACGCAGCCATAGATGACATGCAAGCGGCGGTGAGGCGTGTTGCTGATGCCCTGCAACATAGCCCTGATGCCGGGTTCGTTGTGGGCGGTCTCGCAGATGGTCAGCGGGGCGTCGCCGATCTTCTGCCAGCGACCGTGCAGGTGAGTGTTGGTCACCACACGGGCCATTCCGCGCTTGAAGGCTGCGGGCGACACCTCGAGGTCGGTGGTGCGATGCAGCACCTCGACCGATTCGAGCACCGTGACAATATTCTTTTTCTGGTATTCGCCCGTGAGTTCGGTGGTGTAGCGGCCGATGTCGTCGACCTGGTAGTGGCTGTCGGCGAAGGTGATGGGGGCATGGCGCTGGGTAGCAACCTGCATAAACACCGGCGCCGTCTCGGGCTGGGTCTCCCCTATCACCACCGGCACGCCCTCCTTGATGATGCCGGCCTTCTCGGCGGCGATCTTCTCCAGCGTGTCGCCCAGGAACTGCGTGTGGTCGAGGCCGATATTGGTGATGACCGAGAGCAGTGGCGTGATGACGTTGGTGCTGTCCAACCGTCCGCCCATGCCCACCTCGACAACGGCGATGTTGACCTTCTCCCTGGCGAAGTAGTCGAAGGCCATGCCCACCGTCATCTCGAAGAAGGAGAGGTGCAGCTCGGCGAAGAGCCCGCGATGCTCCTCCACGAAGGCCGTCACGGCCTCCTTCGGGATCATCTCGCCGCCAATCCGGATGCGTTCGCGGAAGTCGACCAGATGGGGCGAGGTGTAGAGGCCCACCCGGTAGCCCGCCTCCTGCAGGATGGAGGCGAGGAAGTGGCTGACGGAGCCCTTGCCGTTGGTGCCGGCCACATGGATGCTCTTGAACCGGCGCTCGGGGTTGCCGAGGGCGGCCATCATGTCGATGGTGGGCTGGATGTCGGCCTTATAAGCGGCAGCGCCGATGCGATGATACATCGGCAGCTGCGCAAACATATAGTCTAATGTCTCCTGATAGTTCATTTGTTGGGGATGGTGTAGGTGAGTCCGAGGGTGAAGAGGCCGCGCTGCGAGGGGTAGTTGGCCCAGAGCCAGTAGCGCTGGAAGGCCAGGTTGTCGCCCCGCAGGAAGAAGGAGAGCGCCCGGTTGTGGCGGTACTCCACCTGGGCGGCGATGCCGTAGCGCAGCGGCAGCTCGCCACGGTCGGAGTCCATCTTGCCCAGCAGCTGCCCCTCGAGGTGGAAGAACCACTTGTAGTGGTAGTTGAGGTCAATGCTGAGCAGGGCGTCCCAGTCGGGCCTATAGTAGCGGCTCCACACAGGCTCGACGGCACCGAGGTCGGTGAAGGTGTAGTGGTAATAGTGGCCGCCGGCGCGGAGGGTGATCATCTCATCGTTGACAAAGGTGAGGTCGCCACCCACCGTGAGGCGGTTGAGGTTGTTGAAGACCACCTCGTAGACGTTGTCCAGGCCGTAGCGCGGGCTGAGCATGAAGGTGGGGTCGTTGCTGCGCAGCGAGTAGCTCACCTCGGCGTTGGCCTCCAGCTTGCGGTTGAACGACCAGCGGGCGTGGGCCACGAAGTCGTAGTGGCCCGTAGAGGTGGCCGCGAAGTCGGGCACCACATAGGGGTTCACCAGGCGGATGCTGTTGAGGCTGACGGCCTCGAAGCCGCCCGTAGCCGCCAGGCTGAGCACCACGTTGCCGTTCATCAGGCTCTTGCTGACGGTGACGTCGGGGAAGAGGCGGAAGCGCGTGGAGGCAGCGGGGTCGCTGAGGCCATCCCATCCGAGGGTGACACCGGCATGGATGTTCAGCCCGCGGAAGAGGAAGACAGCGTAGGGGTTGAGTTTGACGATGTTGCCCACCGAGAGGAGCGTGTCGGCCGACGGCGCCATTGCGTAGCCCAGCGGCACCGAGGCGTCGGGGTGGCTGTTGCGGTAGGCGTCCCACTCGGCGTGCAGGTAGGCTATACCTTTATATTGGTTCAATATATTAAAGCCATAGTGCACATCGCCGCTGAGGTTGAGATTCAGCTCGTTCTGATGCCAGAAGCCCCAGAGGTCGCTCAGGTGCACATCGGCGGCATAGCCCAGCTTGCGGGCATCGAGTTCCATATTCTTTACACCCACATTCCAGGTGGCCACATTGTAGGAGGCGCGGTAGTCGCCGAGGCCGATGTCGTCGCGCGACTGTCCAAGGACGGCCTGCAGGGTGCTGTCGGTGAAGCCGTAGTAGAGGTTGTGGTCGTGCTCGTAGCTGAGGTCGGTCGAGAGCTGCAGCACCTCGCCGACGATGTACTTGCCGAAGAGGGTCACGCCGGTCTGCCCCTGCTGCACGGGGCCGTACTCGGGCAGCTTGGCCAGCTTGTCCCACGACGAGCGGTGGTTCACCCGGATGCCGTAGGTCTTCAGCCGGTCGCGGGTCGAACTCCAGTAGAGGTCGGCCAGCGGGCTCCAGTAGTTGCCCATGCCGAGGCGCAGGTAGTTGTTGTAGAGCTTGGTGGCGGGCTCGCCGATGATGCGCGCGGCGCGGATGCGCGTGGGGTCGTACATGGCACGCAGGCGCGTGGGCGCGATGCTGTAGTGGAAAGCATGCTCGATGCGCGACAGGGTGTCGGTCACCTGCGCCGGGAAGTTGAGCTTCTCGGCCTGTTCGATGACGGGGGTGTAGGAGCCTTTGACCACGACGCTCTCGTTGTAGGCGTCGTCGTTCTGGGCCTGGGCGCCGGCCAGCGGCAGCAGCGCCAGCGCGATTATGATCGATTTCTTCAACATATAGTCTGTTTTTTCGTTTCTTCTAACTTCTGTTTTCGCTCCTTTTCCGAAGCCTCCGGGAGGCATTTATGCCTAGATGATGCCTAGTTGATGCCTAGTTGATGCCTAGTTGATGCCTGGATGATGCCTGGATGATGCCTGGATGATGCCTACAATTCAATGGTGATCTCTTCCTCTTCGTTGGGGGCGGGGGCGGGTTGCTCGGCGGCCACGATGGCGGCGTACTTGTCGCGGGCCACCTGGGCCAGGTCGTCGTCGCCCTCGTAGTTCTCGTAGATGCTCTGCAAGGTCTGCTTGGCCTGGAGGCTGTTGCCGCGGGCATAGTAGATGTCGGCCCAGAGGATGAACGAGTAGGCCAGCCAGTAGTCGGACGAGGCGTCGTTGACGATGTTCTCGATGATGCGCTCGGCCTGCTGGTACTGCTGGCGCTGCATGAAGATCTCGGCCTGGCGGCAGCGGGCCTCGCCGTTGTACTCGCCGTTGGCCGAGGCGGTCAGGGTGGCGTAGTGGCTGAAGGCCGAGTCGAGCTGGCGGCCGTCGAAGCAGACGCGGGCCATGGCCAGCTGGGCCTCGTCGCGCATCTCGGCGGTGGCCTTCTCCTCGGCGGCCAGACGGCGACCGGCGGCCATGATGTCGTCGGCCCGCTGCAGCGCCACGGCACACCGCAGGGCACCCACCTCGCCCTGCAGCAGGCTGGCGTCGCTCTCGGCGCCGGCGCTGAGGCGCTGGTAGAGGGTGGCGGCCTTCGCATAGTCGCCCAGGGCGTAGGCGATGCTGGCGGCCTGGGCCAGCGAACGCTCGGTGTACTGGTTGCGTCCGGCCGCGGCCACCGCCTCGTAGTGCGGCAGGGCCTGGCCGTTCTTCTCCTGGCGCAGGTAGCAGTCGGCCAGCAGGTAGTGGGCCTTGAGGGCGAAGAGGCCGGTGGGGAAGCGCTTGAGGTAGCCCTCGAGGGCGGTGGTGGCGGCGCCGAAGTCGCCCTCCTGGTAGCGCTCCTCGGCGGCGAGGTAGGTGGTGGAGTCCTGCGTGGCGGTCGAGATGGTGACCTTGGTGGTGCGTTGCACGTAGGCGAAGTACTCGTCGACGCGGTTCTGGGCGATGTAGATGTTCTTGACGGTGCTCAGGGCGTCGCGGGCCTCGTCGGTGCCGGGGTACTGGGTGAGCAGCCGGTCGAAGGTGCGAAGGGCCTCGTCGTTGCGGTCGGTGTTGTAGAAGATCAGGCCTTGGTTGAGCAGGGCGTTCTTCACATAGGCGCTCTGGGGGTACTGACGGACGAAGTTGTTGTAGTAGGTCATGGCCATCTCGTTGTTGCCGCACATCATGTAGGTGTTGGCGATCTCGAGCATGGCCTTCGACTTGAGGGGCGAATTGCTGTAGCGTTCGAAGATATAGTTGAGGTAGGTCAACTTCTGGCTGTTCTTGCCCTGGGCGCCATAGGCGAGGGCCTTTTGATAGGTGGCGTAGTCGGCGTCGCGGCCGCCGGCGTTGATCACCTGGTCGTACATCGGGATGCAGTCGGCGAAGCGGCTCTGCACGTAGAGGCAGTCGCCCAGACGGTTGTAGACGTCGTTGCGCATGGCGGTGGTCTTGCTGTCGGTGCCGGTCAGGCGTCGGCTGAGCTCGCTGAAGGTCTCCTGGGCGTCGGCGTAGTGTTTCTTCTTCATCTGGAGGTAGCCGTAGGTGTAGCGGGCCTCGTTGGCGTAGGGCGAGGTGGAGGCGTAGGAGGAGAGGAGGAGGCGGTTGATGTTGCGTTCGGCCTCGCGGTTCATGCCGTTGCGGTACTGCCACTCGCCGAGCAGGTAGTTGGCATCGGCCGTGATGCGGGGCACGGCGTTGACCTTGACGGCCTTCTCGTAGAGGGCCACGCCCTGCTCTTCCTTGCCGCTGTTGCAGAGCTCGATGCCGCGATTTAGCAGTGCACGCTGGTAGGCCTGCTCGAGGGCGGCGTTGCGGTCGGGCACCTGCTCCAGCAAGCGGATGGCTTCCTTGTAGTTGTTGGTCGAGCAGTAGAGCTCGGTGAGGATCTCCTCGGCCTCGGTGCGGTGCTTGCTCTTGGGGTATTTCTTCAGGTAGCTCTCGAAGCTCTTGATGCTCTCGCCCATGGCGTTCTGGTTGAGCTCGCAGCTGAGCTTGGCGTAGTTGAAGAGGGCGTCTTCCTTGATGCTCTTGCTGAAGTCCATCTTCGAGGCCTGGAGGAACATGCTGCGGGCCTCCATCTTGCGGTCCAGCTTGACGTAGCAGTCGCCCAGGACGTAGAGGGCGTTCTGCGCAACGCTGTCGTTGCAGGTGGTCTTGCGCTCCAAGTGGCGGGCCGCGTCGGCATACTGGCCCAGCATGTAGTAGCTGTAGCCCACCTGGTAGTCGTTGTCCTGCGGGGTGCAACTCTCGGCCTTGGCCTGCTCTTGCTCCACAAGACGGTACTGCTCCAGGGCGCGTGCGTACTCGCCCCGGTTGAAATAGATCTCACCGATCATCTGGTGTATCTCGTTCATCTTGAAGGCATCCTGCTCGGCCATCAGCTGCGGGGCCATGGCAAGGAGCTCATCGTCCTTGCCGAGGTAGTAGTAGATGCGGGCGATGTAGGAGGGGGCGATCTTGGCAAACTTGCGATCCTGCTGCAGCTCCTTGAAGTTCTTGAGGGCCAGGTCGTACTGACCGTTCATGTACTGGATGTGGGCGTAGTAGTAGAGGCTCGAGGCGCGGTACTTGGAGCGCCCCTCGATCTGCTGCGAAAAGAGCTTGGAGGCCCGCTGCAGGTCGCCCCGCTGGAAGTAGCAGTAGCCCATCTTGAAGTTGTATTCGCTGCGGTGGTTGTACTCCACCTCGGTGGGTTCGACGTCGCGGTAGTAGGTGAGGGCGCGCTCATAGTCGCCGCGCGAGTAGTGGAAGTTGCCCAGGTAGAAGCGGGCCATGTTGCAGCGCGAGCTCTGCGGGTAGAGCCTTAGGAACTCCTCGAGGCGGTAGGAGGCGTCGTTGTTGTCGAGCATCTCGGAGCAGACGGCGGCATAGTAGGCGGCGTCGCTGACGGTGAGCCAGTCGACCTCCTGGGGCCGCACCTGGTCGAAGATCTGTTGGGCAGCGGCGTACTTCTGTTTCTGGTAGAGGTCGGTGGCCTGGCGGTAGAGGTCGCGGAGGCGTTCACCGGAGGTCTCTCGCTGGGCCCAGCCGCCGAGGGTGGCGCCGAGCAGGAGGAGGCTTATGAGGGTCTTTTTCATATCGGGTGGATGATGAGGTTACTTTTAATCAACAAACTCGGGTTTTTCGGGGGGTGCGGGCGCCTTCTGCCACGGGGCGCGGAGCAGGAAGCCGCTCTCGGGCGTGGGGGTGACGCTGTAGGGCTGGCGCCCCTCGGGGTCGAAGAGGAGGAAGGTGGGGTAGCTCACGACGCCCATCTGCTCCAGCCAGCGGTAGTGGCCGTCGAAGTGCAGCCACGTCCAGCTGTAGCGCGGGCCCCGCTTGTTGTTGCGCAGGAAGTGGTACATCTTCTGGAACTCGCGGTCGCAGGCCACCGAGACGAAGACCACATCGGGGTTGTGCGCGTAGACCGAGTCCTTGAAGTGGGCCAGCGTCTCGATCTCGCGGAGCGAGTTGGGGTCGCCGACGCGCACAAAACTGAGGTAGATCCACTTGCCCTGCAGGCTGTCGAGGCTCACCAGGCGGCGGTCGACGTCGGGCAGCGCGGGCGCGAAGCGGAAGGGAGCGCCGGCGACAGCGGAGTCGGTCGCCGGCCGTAAGCCTTCGGCCTGCAGCAGGCGCTCGGCCAGGCGGCGGTGGTCGCCCCACTTGGAACGTGTGGCCAGCAGGGCCAGCATGCGGCGCACGCCGTCGGCGTCGTAGTCGGGATCGTAGAGGCTCTCCTTGAGGGCCACCAGGGCGGCCAGCTCGCGCAGCTGCTCGTCGTAGAGCAGCGGCTCGGTGCCCAGCGAGTCGAGGTAGCGGTCGAGGTCGGCGCTGTAGACCCACTCCACCAGGCGCTGCTTGCTCACTTTGCGCATGCCCTGGCTCACCATGCCGCCCAGCACGTCGAAGAGGGTGCGCATGTAGCACTCGTCGTGGTAGAGTATGGGCTGCGGAAGCACGCGGGTGAGCATCTGGCGGCGGCTGGCGAAGCGCATGCCGAAGCGCATCTGCGCCAGCGAGAAGTAGCGGTAGCGGTCGAAGAACGAGGTCGGCAGCGGCCTGACGCTGTCGGCAGCGGCGCTGTCGGCCGTCGCCCCACGGCGCTCCACGCGCCACTCGCCGGCACCCACGGCGCGCTCGAGCGAGTCCATCCACCGGCGGTCGGGCCGAAAGCGGGGGTCGAAGTGGATGCGGTTGGCGGCGAGGAAGGTGTCGACCGCCTCGTCGAAGCGGAGCATGCGCACGTTGAGCTCGTCGGCCGGCAGGTCGAGGAACTCGAACGGCAGAGCCACGGGATCGAGGTGGACGTTGCGCTCCTCGTCCTGCTCCCAGCGGAACTCGGGCAGCCACAGGCGGTAGGTGCGGCCGGGTTCGGCGTAGAACGACTGGCTGTAGCACTCCACCTGCAGCACCACCAGGCGCGGATAGGTGAGATAGGTGCCGAGGCGGAAGGCCCCCGTGCTGTCGGCACGGGCACTGTCGAGGAGGAGCTCACGCATGGTGAGCATGTCCTCGTAGGCAAGCAGTTCCACACGGCGGCCGGCCAGGTTGGCGCCGGAACCCACAATTTCCACATTGACCTGGGCGCCCACGGGGGCGCAGGCCAGCAGCAAGGCAGCGATCAGCAGCAGTCGTCTCACGGAGTAGTCATTATACAATTAAACTGCGCATATAACGCCGACAGTCGACATATTATTGTACGCACGGGCAAGAAACATATCAACAGCGCCCTGTTGACAGCCGGGACCCTGCCGCCGCCGGGCGCTGAGGCCGCCGGGCGGGGTGTCCGCTCCTGTCCGTCGGCGGACACGGTGTCCGCCCAAGTCGCCTCACAGCGGACACCCCTTTCACCACTATCCCTCAGCCACTTACACCCCTTTCTCCCTACCTGCTCCCTGATGACTCCCTGATGACTCCCTGATGACTCTCTTAAAACCAGGGCAAAACCCTTGCCCTGTAAGCGTTTTGCGAGTTTTC
>OCVV010094513.1_pt1 | contig 13885 bp, 8 predicted proteins | sample 1539721 | NCBI WGS metagenome assembly OCVV01 (sample SAMN02144230, study PRJEB22623) | gut metagenome | biome: sheep rumen | host: Ovis aries | place: New Zealand
CAATGAAATGTGAAAATATAAATAAAAAAGTTATTGTCGCTACTAGTTATAATGCTATGGATGTTATAAGGGAAGTATCTGAATATGGTGTTAATTATTATGTACTTAAACCATTTGATATGAAGGATTTAGAAAAGAGAATATTAGATATTGTAAATAAGGAATATGATAATAAGGTAATAGATGTGGAGTATAATAATATTCAATCTTCTATATCTAGAATATTACATGAGTTAGGAATTCCATCACATATAAAAGGATATCAATATATAAGGGAAGGAATAAATATATTATATGATCATCCGGAGACTGTAGGAGGTATAACTAAAGAGCTATATCCTGAATTAGCTTCCAAATATGATACGACTGTATCTAGGGTAGAAAGAGCAATAAGGCATGCAATTGAAGTTAGCTGGAATAGGGGTAGTTGGGATTTGATGGAGGAAATATTTGGACATAGTGTTGATGTAGATAAAGCAAAGCCTACAAACAGTGAATTTATAGTTACTATTGCAGATAAACTACGATTAGATTATTTTAAAGTATAATAAAACCTAGACATATAAAGTTTGTCTAGGTTTTATTTATCTAATAATCTATATAAATTTATAGTAGGTTTATTAAATAGTCTAGCTTTAATATTTGTTGTTCCTATACCTTTTGATATATATAAATCAGTATTATCTAATTTATAATATGTTCTTTTATATTTTCTATCTTTTACAGGGGTTAGTATTTTTTTTATTCCTGGAATATTTACTTGACCATTATTAGTATGACCTGCTAATATGAGTTGATAATTATCATGGTTAATTTGTGATACTATGTTAGGTTCATGTATTAACAATATATTATAATATGTTTTATTTTCGGTAATAGCTGTTTCAATTTCATTTACTTTTTCACTTATATCTTTGCTATCATTTCTAGTAGACAAACCACCTATTAATAGTGGATCATAATCCCCATTATAAATAATATCGTATGTATTATCAAGTAATTTAAAATCTATTTTTTTTAACAATTTTTCAAAGTAATCTTTATTTTTTAAATCTTGATCACCTGTTATAATATATCTATATTTACCATTAATACTATTTAATATATTTGCTAATTCGTCAATATCACTATCTTTATATTGAACTTCAATATCAAAAATATCACCTGTGATAACTACTATGTTTGGTTTACTTTTGTTTAAATTCTTTATTGTAGCTTTTAGTTCGCTTTTACCGATTGTAGTATTGTAATGAATATCAGATAGATGTGCTAATTTATATCCATAGAAAGATTTAGGTATATTGCTGTTTACTATATTTATTTCTTTTACTACTACGCTTGTAGATTCAATATATCTTGAATATAAAAAAGTTAAAAGTGTAATTGTAAAACAAAAAAATATTATTTTTAGCCAAAACTTTCCTCTCTTTTTTTCTTCATTCATAGTTTCACCTTATTATTATTTTAGCATATATAAAATAAAAAAAGAATAATAAAAACTTAATATTACTATATAATACAATGTATTAACATATTTTTTGTTTTATTTTTTTATATTATATGTTATAATATTTGTGTTTATAAAAACATTGAACAAGAGGAGTAAATTATTCTATTTACTAGAGAGGAAAAGCAATTGCTGGAAGCTTTTCTTAAAGAAGATAATTGAAGGTAGCTTGGGAGTTGTATATTTGAAATTTAGTAGGGTATATCGTTAACTGCGTTATAGGTTTTAAGATAGTTTTTACTATGAAAAAAGGTGGTACCACGATTATTCGTCCTTTATGGAGATAATCGTGTTTTTTTATGGAGGTGTGTTTTGTGTTAGAAGAGGAGTTTGACAAATATGCAAATAAATACGATTTATTAGATAATAAATTAAATTCTAAGTATAAACATTCCTATAGAGTAAAAGATTATATGGTTAAATATGCAACTATGTTAGGATGGTCAAGAGAGGATATAGAATTGGCTAAGATAATTGGATTATTACATGATTTCGGAAGATTTGAACAATATAGAATTTATCATGATTTTGAAGATAAAAAAACAGTAGACCATGCTGATTTAAGTGTAAAAGAATTATTTGATAAAAATGAAATAGTTAAATTTACAGATAGAAAACAAGATTATGATTTAATCAGGTTTGCTATTAAAAATCATAATAAACATCATATAGAAGAATGTAATGATTCTAGGTATATTAAATTTGCGGAGTTAATTAGAGATGCTGATAAGGTCGATATAATGTATGTATTAAGTAAAGAAATACATGACCAGGCTACTGATGAAGGATATAATGATGAAATAATTAAATGTATTAAAGAGCATAAATCTGTTTCGAGAACATTGACAAAAAATATAAATGACAGAATATTAGTTAAATTTGGATTTGTATTTGATATATACAATGACATAGTTTTAGAAGATTATAAGAAATTTTTTATAGATTATTATAATGATATTGAATATAAAAATATTTTTAAGGAAGTATATGAAGAAGTAATTAAATATATTGATGAAAGGATTGATAATTATGCTAGAAACTAAATACGACCATAGAAAAGTAGAAGAGGGTAAATATAATAATTGGAAAGAAAAGGGATATTTTAATAGTGGAGATTTAAGTAAGAAACCATATGCTATAGTTATACCTCCACCAAATGTAACAGGTAAATTGCACTTAGGACATGCATGGGATACAACATTACAGGATATAATGATACGATATAAACGTATGGATGGATATGATGCTATGTGGCTTCCAGGTATGGATCATGCTGCTATTGCTACTGAAGCAAAGGTTGTTCAAAGATTAAAAAGTAAAGGTATAAATAAATATGAATTAGGAAGAGAAAAATTTTTAGAAGAGTGTTGGAGTTGGACTAATGAGTTTTCAGATAATATAAGAAAACAATGGGCTAAACTTGGACTATCTCTTGATTATACCAGGGAAGCTTTTACATTAGATGAAAATTTAACTAGAGCGGTTAAACATGTTTTTGTAACTTTATATAATGAAGGATTAATATATCGTGGAGAAAGAATTATTAACTGGGATCCGGTAGCAAAAACAGCACTTTCTAATGAGGAAGTAATTTATAAAGAAGATGAAGGAGCTTTTTATCATTTAAAATATTTTATAGAGGATAGTGATGAATATTTAGATGTTGCAACTACTCGTCCAGAAACTTTGTTTGGTGATACTGCTGTAGCAGTAAATCCAAATGATGAAAGATATAAGCATCTAATTGGTAAAAAAGTTATTCTTCCTGTAGTAAATAAGTTAATTCCTATTGTTGGTGATGAACATGCTGACCCAGAATTTGGTACAGGCGTAGTTAAAATCACTCCAGCTCACGATCCTAATGACTTTGAAGTAGGTAATAGACATAATCTTGAGCGAGTTGTAGTAATGAATGAAGATGCTACTATGAATGAAAATGCTGGTAAGTATGTTGGGATGACTCGTGAAGCTTGCCGTGAAGCTTTAGTAAAAGATTTAGAAGAAACCGGTATACTTATTAGTATAGAAAAAATGATACATAGTGTTGGACATAGTGAAAGAACAGATGCTGTTGTAGAACCATATTTATCAAAACAATGGTTTGTTAAAATGCGTTCTTTAGCAGATAGAGTATTAGAAAATCAGAAGGATAAAGATAAAAAAGTAAATTTTGTTCCTCCTAGGTATGAAAAGACTATGAATCATTGGATGGAGATAACATATGATTGGTGTATTTCTAGACAATTATGGTGGGGACACCAAATACCAGCTTGGTATAAAGGTGATGAAATATATGTAGGTATGGAAGCGCCAAAGGAAGATGGTTGGATACAAGACAATGATGTTCTTGATACATGGTTTAGTAGCGCTTTGTGGCCTTTTGCAACTTTAGGCTGGCCAAATAATACAGAGGATTATAATAGATATTATCCAAATAATGTATTAGTAACAGGGTATGATATTATTCCATTCTGGGTAAATAGAATGACTTTTCAAGGACTAAAGTTTACTGATAAAAGACCTTTTAAGGATTGTTTGATACATGGACTTATTAGAGATGCACAAGGTAGAAAAATGAGTAAATCTTTAGGCAATGGTATAGATCCTATGGATGTAATTGATGAATATGGATGTGATACATTAAGATTTTTCTTAACTACTAATTCTGCACCAGGTATGGATTTAAGATATGATACAGAGAAAGTAAAATCTACTTGGAATTTTATTAATAAGTTATGGAATGCTTCAAGATTTGTATTAATGAATTTAGAAGGATTCAATGAAAGTAATTATACACTAGATAATTTATCTTTAACAGATAAATGGATATTAACTAAATTACAAGAAACAATTAAAGAGGTAAGAAAAAATATGGAAACATATGATTTTCATAATGTAGGTAATACGTTATACTCATTTATATGGGATGATTTTTGTAGTTGGTATATAGAATTATCTAAATCTGATATGTCAAATACAAATAAAAGTGTACTTCTTAAAGTATTAACTTGTATTCTTAAAATGTTACATCCATTTATGCCTTTTGTAACAGAGGAAATATATTCAATATTACCAATCAAAGAATGTGAAAGTATAATGTTAAGTACTTATCCAAAAGAAGAAAATTATATATTTAATGATGAAAAGGAGATAGTAGACAGAATACTTGAGGATATTATTTCTATAAGAAATATGAAGGCAATAAATAATATAACTAAAGATTCCAAAGTAAAATATACAGTAGAATCTTTATATGAAAATATATATTGTTCACAGTTAAAAATAAAAGATGAAAATGTTACACATGATGACTTAGATATTTTAAGTAGTAACTATAAATCTAAATATATTGATATTACTTATTATTACGAAGGAAGTAAAGAAGATGATTCTAAACTATTAGAGGAAATAAAAAAATTAGAATCATCAATTGAACGTAGAGAAAAGTTATTAAATAATGAAAATTATGTTAGTAAAGCACCTGCAAATATAGTAGAAAATGATAGAAAAAAATTAGAAGAAGAAAAAGAAAAACTTGCTATATTAAAAGGAAAAATTGATTAGTTATATAAAAATTTAGCTATATAGTTAATTCTATATAGCTTTTTTATTTTAAATTTGATATACTTATATAGAATAGGGAGTGAGTAATATGACATGCAAAAAGTGTGGTACAGAAGTAAATGATACATTAAAATTTTGTCCAAATTGTGGAAGTTCATTAATAGAAAGTAATACTTTGGGAGAAAATTCTGTTAGCAGTGTGGCAAGTGCACCTGTAACTGAACCAACAAATAATATTTTTGGTAATCCATCAGTTACATCTACACCAGAATCACAAACAAATTCAGCTGCAGGACAACAATCAGTTGTACCTCCAGTTCAGCCAACTGTTAGTGAACCAACACCAAGTGTTCAACCAAGTTTTAATATTCCAGAACCAACACCAAGTGTTCAACCAATTAGTCAACCAGCAAATAATTTTGGACAACCTAATACATTTACACAACCAATTTATGGAAATCAACAATTTACACCACAAAACAACAAGAAAAATACAGGTTTGATAGCTGTTATTGTTGGAATAGTAGTTGCAGCAATTGTATGTGTTGTTATTATATCTACATCAGGTGATAAAAAAGATAGCAATACATCTAATAGTAATAGTAATACTACAAGTAATGTTACAAGTAATACAACTAGTAATACAACTAGTAACACAACTAGTAATACTACAAGTAATGTTACAAGCAATACTACAAGCAATACTACAAGTAATACAACAACAGCAAATACTGTTACATTTAAAGGATTTGTATTCCAAGTTCCATCAGCATATACAGTATCATCATCTACATCTCAATTGCAATTAATTGGAAGAAATAATAGAGATGTTGCGGTAATTAATGTTCAAGATGGAAATTATGATACAATTAAAGCTTCTTCTAGCACAATTCAAACATATATGAAAAATGCTGGATACAATGTAACAAATATTAAAAGTGGTGTTTATGGTGGTGTAGAATTTATTACTGCAGAAGTAGATCAAAGCGGTAAGAAAATGATATTAGCATATGCTAAATTATCTACAAATAAAATATTTATGGTAGTTACTGCTAATACATCATATACTGTTGATTATAATCCATTAACATATTTTGGAACAATGGTATCAACTGCAAAAGCAGCATAGTATTATTAAAGAAAATTACTAGTAATTTTCTTTTTTTGTGCTTTAATAAATGGTATAATTAATATAGGTGATTTACATGGTAGAAAAAAGAATAGATGAGTTAATTAAAATTTTAAATAAGGCAGCATATGAGTATTATACTTTAGATGTTCCTACTATTACAGATCAAGAATATGATGACTATTATGCTGAATTAGTAAAATTAGAAACACTTCATCCTAACTTAGTAAGAGAAGACTCACCAACTGTTAGAGTTGGATCTAAAATAATTGATAGTTTTGAAAAAGTAACTCATGAAATACCAATGATGAGTTTAGATGATATTTTTAATGAAGAAGAGGTAAGAGGTTTTGATGAAAAAGTAAAAAAGGTTATAGAAAAACCTTCTTATATATGTGAATTAAAAATAGATGGATTATCTGTTTCTTTATTGTATAGAAATGGTAAGCTTGTTAGAGGTGCTACAAGAGGAGATGGAACTACTGGTGAAGATATAACGCATAATGTTAAAACAATTAAAACAATACCATTATCTTTGCCAATTGATATAGATATAGAAGTACGTGGAGAAATATATATGCCTAAATCTTCATTTAATAAATTAAATGAGGAAAGAAGGAGAAAAGGTGAAAAAGAATTTGCTAATCCACGTAATGCAGCTGCCGGTTCTGTTAGACAATTGGATTCTAAAATAGCAGCAGAAAGAAATCTTGATGCATTTTTATATCATTTGCCAAATGCATCAAATTATAATATAAAAACTCAAGAAGAAGCTTTAAAGTATATGAAAGAGTTGACTTTTATAGTTAATCCAAATATTAAATTTGCTAAAGATATAGAAGAAGTAATTAAGTATATAAATTATTGGCAAGAAAAAAGACCAGAACTTCCATATGAAATAGATGGAGTAGTAATAAAAGTTAATGACTTAAGTGATCAAAGAAAATTAGGATTTACTGCTAGAGTTCCTAAATGGGCGATAGCTTATAAATTTCCAGCAGAAGAAGTTCTAACAAAATTAACTAATATAGAGTTTTGTGTGGGAAGAACTGGTAAAATTACACCTAGGGCTGACTTGACACCTGTGCATTTAGCTGGTTCTATAATAAGTAGTGTAACTTTACATAATGAAGATTACATTAAAGAAAAAGGTATAAAGATAGGTGATGTCATTTCTATTCACAAAGCAGGAGATGTTATACCTGAAGTTGTAGAAGTTAAAACTGAAAGAAGAACAGGTGATGAAATAGATTTTAAGATGATTGATACTTGCCCTATATGTGGAAGTAGCTTAGTTCGCAAGGAAAGTGAAGCTGCATGGTTTTGTTTAAATGAAAAATGTGATGCGAGAAAAATAGAAGGTTTAATTCATTTTGCTAGTAGAGATGCAATGAACTTAGAAGGCTTTGGAGATAATATTATTGAAGATTTTTACAATATAGGATATTTACGTTCAATTGATGAATATTATACGTTAAATGAACATAAAGAAGCTTTGAAAGAATTAGAAGGCTTTGGAGAAAAAAGTATACAAAATTTAATTGATACTATAGAAAATAGTAAAAATAATTCATTAGAAAGATTATTGTTTGGCCTTGGAATAAGGCATGTTGGAAAGAAAACTGCTAAGATATTAGCGCAGAATTATAATAATATTGATAATTTAATGAATGCTGATTATGATTCTTTGTGCGCTATTAGTGATATTGGGGATATAATTGCACGAAGTGTTTATTCATATTTTTCTAATGATGAAAATAAAGAATTAATTGAAAAATTAAAGTCATATAATGTTAATATGATATATAATGGCAAAGAAATAAATATGAGTACTCTGTTTAGTGGAAAGACATTTGTTTTAACTGGAACATTAAATATGCCAAGAGATGAGGCAAGAGAGTTAATAGAAAATAAAGGTGGAAAAGTAACAAGTAGTGTTACTAGTAAGACTGATGTAGTTGTAGTTGGTGAAAATCCTGGTAGTAAGTATGATAAGGCTTTACAACTAAAAATAGATATATGGAATGAAGAATTATTCGTAAATAATTTAAATTTATGATATTATTATAGTAGTGATTAACTTAAAGAAGGTGAAAAAATGGAATGCTGGAATAATTTTAGTGGAACAAAATGGAAACAAACAGTAGATGTAGATGATTTTGTCATTAATAATTATCAAGAGTATATAGGCAGTTCTGACTTCTTGAAAGGAATCACAAAAAGGACATCACGTGTTTTGAGTAGATGTCAAAAATTGTTTGATAAGGAATCTAATACAGGAATATTAGATATTGAAACAGGATGTTTTTCTGGTATAGATGCATTTGATAATGGTTATGTAGATAAAAAAAATGAAGTTATTGTAGGACTTCAAACAGATGAACCATTAAAAATGTGTATTAATCCTTTAGTTTCTTTAGAAACATCTTTAAAAGAAACAAAGAATAATGGATATAGATTTGACAAGTCTTTAATAGAACAATTTGATGAATATTTAAAATCTTGTGAGAGTATGATTGATGGTACTTATACAAGTGAAATCAAAAAATACAAAGAGTTAAATTTAATAGGTGGATTACCTGATAATTTTGATAGAGGATTTATAATAGGTGATTATCGTAGAATAGCTTTATATGGAGTTAATTATTTAATAGCAATAAAGAAACATGATTTAGAAAGATTGAAAAGAGATATAAATTATTCTATAGTAAGAACTAGGGAAGAAGTAGTAAAGCAAATTGAATATTTAGAAAAGTTAAAAAATTTGGCAAGCCATTATGGGTGTGATATATCTAAACCAGCAAGAAATGCTAAAGAAGCAATACAATGGATATATTTTGGATATTTGGGTGCTATAAAGGAAACAAGTGGTAGTTCTATACCAATAGGCAATAATACTGCATTTATTGATATATATATTAATCGTGATATAGAATTAGGTATTTTAAGTGAAGAAGGAGCTCAAGAATTAATAGATCAATTTATTTTAAAGTTGAGAATGGTAAGATTCTTAAGAAGTGAAGATTATTATAACTATTATCCTGGTAATAGTCCTATAATAACAGAAACAATAGGTGGAATAAATAATGAAAAATCATTAATAACAAAAACAGCATATAGATTTTTAAATTCTTTAGAGAATATAGAAGATTCACCTTCACCTAATATTGTAATATTGTGGTCTAAATATTTACCAAATAATTTTAAAAGATATTGTGCTAAAGTAATGCTTAAGTATAATATTTTAAGTTTTGTAAATGGTGATATATTACAAGAGAGTAATTTGTGTGTTACATCTGGTTCTTGCTTATATAAGATAGGGAAACAAATTGAATACTCTGGTGGAAGCTGTAATTTACCTAAAATACTTTTATATGCAATAAATGGTGGAGTAGATGAAATAACAAAGGAGAAAGTTATTGATGGTATAGAACCTGTAACAGGCGATATATTAAACTATTCTGATGTTGTTAGAAATTTTTCTAAGTGTTTAGAAAGAGTTATTTCTGTCCATTCTGATGCACTTAATATTATTCATTATATGCATGATAAATATACATATGAATCTAGTATAATGGCATTAAACGATACAGTTGTTGAGAGAACTATTTCTTTAAATTTAACTGGATTATCTACTTTGGTAGATTCATTATCTGCTATTAGATATTCAAATGTTAAAGTTAATAGAGATGAAAATGGTTTGGTAACTGAATATGTTTTAGAAGGTAGTTATCCAAAATATGGAAATAATAATGATGAAGCGGATAAGTTAACAATAGATATAATTAAATTATATAGTAAGTTATTGCAACAACATCATTTTTATAGAAATGCTAAAATAAAAATAGGAACATGTACTTATTTTTCTAATGTATTATATGGTAATAATACTGGTGCTACACCAGATGGAAGATTTAAAGGTATACCATTTTCTGTTGCAATTAATCCAGTAAATAATATTGATGAAAATAGTGCATTAAAAACTTTAAAAAGTATATTAAAAATTCCAAATGAATTATGTAATGGAGGAATTATAGAAACAATTAATATTGATTATAATGCTATAGGTTCAAAAAGAAGTGAAAGAGCTGAAAATTTAATAGGTTTACTTGATAGTTATTTTGCACAAGGCGGTAATCATTTAGAATTTAATATTATCGATAAAAGTATATTGATTGAAACTTCTAATAATTCTAAAAAGTATGATAGATTAATTTTGAGAAATAGTGGAATGGCTATTAATTTTATAGATTTAAGTGAAAAACAACAAAATGATATAATTGATAGAGCATTCTATAGAGGTTTATAATATGGGAAAAATAGAATCTATTAATCCCATGTGCTTTGATAGTGGCCCTGGGATTAGAGTTGAAGTAATATTATCAAGTGAGTCTGGGATAGAATTATCACCAAATGAATTAGTAGATAGAATTCGTAAGTTTAGACCATATTTTGGCCCAGATGGTGGTGGTGTAACTTTTAAAGGATCTATATTTGAACAAACAAGTTTTTTAATTGATACATGTCAATTATGTCATAAAGCAGGAATAAATACATGTATAGAAACAACAGGTAATGATTATAATGAAAGTATTGATTTGTTGGATTATATAGATATTGTTATATTAAATATAAATAGTCTTCCTTTATATAATTATAATAATGTAGATTTACAGTATTTGATGAATACTGATAAATTAGTTAATAAATTAAATGAAAAAAATTCAATTATGTGGATAAAACAGATAATAAAAAAAAATATAAACGATAAGGAAGATTATATTTACGCATTAAAGAAATATATTAAAATGTATGATAACATAGAAAATGTAATATTATTATCTGATGATGTTGAATCCAAAATTATTGATAATTTTTATGAACTAATAAAAGAGGTGTGAAATGAAAAAGAAAACTAAGGTTTTATTAATACTATATTTTATATTTGTTGGAATAATCGTTTTTACGAGTAAAGATGTACACAATTTAGTAATGGATGTATCAAATTCTAATGCAAGTTCAAATACGGGTGCTAAATTGCCATTAGATTATGTAGGATGTGGTTCAGCAGAACATATACCAAAACCTATACCACAATTAACTACAATAGCATATACCATTTTGGTTACTGGTACACCACTTGTTTTGATTGTATTTTCCATAATAGCTCTTGTAAAAGCAACAGCAGGTGGAAATGCAGATGATATAAATAAAGCTAAAAATTCTGTTATAAAAAAGTTTGTAGCAGCTGGTATAATTTTTGTGTTAGCTGGATTATTTCAATTTATATTAAATAAAGTAACTACAACAGAAGATGATAAAAATACAGTAACAAGTTGTTTAAAATGTTTTTTATTCTATAGTAGTACAAATTGCCCAACATCAGATAGTGGTAATGATGGAGTAAAGAAAAAATATAGAAGTCAAATAAATGATCCTGTTAATACTTCAAATAAGAATGGTTATGTTATGTACATTGGTGATTCTAGAACAATTGGAATGTGTAAAATAGATAAGGATGAAGCAGTAAATGTTGGATATTGCCGAAGTAGTAGTGATATAGTTAATGCAAAAGTTGGAGCAGGATATGATTGGTTTACAACTACTGGTGTAGGAAATGCTGATACAATAATAAAAAGATATAGTCATCAATATAAAATACTTATATTAATGGGAATTAATGATATTTGGGATGACTCAGTTAATGAAGCAGGTGCTAGAAAAGTAGCTGATAAATATTATGACTATATTAAGAATAAGGCAACTAATGCTAGTTGGAAAAAAGCAAAGGTAATAATAGTTACAATTACAAAAGTACAAAATGCAGAAAAACAGAAAAAGGTTTCAGCATTTAATGATCAAATGAAAAAAAGATATGCTGCAGATAATGCATCTAATATTAAATATTGTAATTTATCATCAACAGAGTTTGAATATGCTTCTGATGGATTACATTATACTTCAGAAGGTTACCAGAAGATGTATGAAGCGGTATCTAATTATTGTATTAGCCAATCATAAAAGGTATATTTAAATATACCTTTTTTTATGATATAATTTTTTTAGGTGATAATATGAAAAAAACTATTACAGTTGATGGAAATGAAGCATGTAGTTATACATCATATATGTTTACAGAAGTAGCAGGAATTTATCCTATTACTCCTTCAAGTCCTATGGCAGAACATGTTGATGAAATGAGTTCAAATAGGATTAATTTATTTGGAGAACCTGTTAAAGTTGTAGAGATGCAAAGTGAGGGAGGAGCAGCTGGTTTTGTACACGGTTCATTAAAAGCTGGATGTTTGACTACTACATTCACTGCAAGTCAAGGATTACTTTTGATGATACCAAATATGTATAAAATTGCTGGTGAGATGTTACCTGGTGTTATACACGTTGCTGCAAGAGCTCTTTCAACTCATGCACTATCTATATTTGGAGATCACCAAGATATATATGCATGTAGAGCTACAGGATTTGCTATGTTAGCATCATCTTCTGTTCAAGATACGGCGTATTTATCTGCAGTAGCACATTTATCAAGTATTAAAGCAAGTTTACCATTCATGCATTTTTTTGATGGTTTTAGAACTAGTCATGAAATACAAAAGATAGAAGTATTACAAGCTGTTGATTATGCAGAAATGTTAGATGAAAAAGCACTAAATAGGTTTAGAAGGAGAGCTTTAAATCCACATAATCCTAAAACACATGGTACAGCACAAAATGAAGATATATATTTTCAAGCTACAGAGGCAAGAAATATATATTATGATTTGTTGCCAGATGTAGTAAATAATTATATGGAAAAAATAAATGAAAAAGCTGATACAAATTATAAACCATTTAATTATTATGGAGATGAACAAGCAACTAAAGTAATAGTTGCTATGGGATCTGTATGTGAGACAATTAAAGAAGTAATAGATGTTAAACCAGGTGTTGGTTTAATAGAAGTTCATTTATATAGACCCTTCAGCACAAAATATTTATTAAATGTTTTGCCAGAATCAGTATCAAAAATTGCTGTTTTAGATAGAACAAAAGAGGCTGGTTCAAATGGTGAACCACTATATTTAGATGTAGTAGCTGCATTAAAAGATAAAAATATAGAAGTAGTAGGAGGAAGGTATGGATTAGCAAGTAAAAATACTACTCCATCAGATATAAATGCAGTTTATGAAATGTTAGATAATCCAGTTAATAATTTCACTATAGGAATTATTGATGATATAACAAAATTAAGTTTAGAGCCAATAGAAATAGAAACAAAACAATCACACGAATGGTTATTTTATGGCTATGGTAGTGATGGAATGGTTAGCGCCTCTAAATCGATAATTAAACTTATAGGTGATAATACAGATAATTATGTACAAGGATATTTCCAATATGATTCAAAAAAGAGTGGAGGTGTTACTTGTTCACATTTAAGATTTAGTGAGGAAAAAATCCGTTCTACTTATTATGTGTCTAAACCCTCATTAGTTGTTATAACTAAAGATAGTTATTTAGAAGAATTTGAATTATTAAAAGATCTCGATGAAGATGCTACTATTATAATTAATACTACTAAAAATGAAGAACAAATAAATAGATTAATTAATTATAATTTGAAAAAGTTATTTTTAAAGAAAAATGCTAATATACATATAATTAATGCATATGAACTTGCTGAACAA
>OCVV011320498.1_pt1 | contig 13885 bp, 10 predicted proteins | sample 1539721 | NCBI WGS metagenome assembly OCVV01 (sample SAMN02144230, study PRJEB22623) | gut metagenome | biome: sheep rumen | host: Ovis aries | place: New Zealand
TGGACACTTACTGTACAGATTTGGTCGATTAACTCTTGCCAGTTAAGCATATTTGGGAATCTTATTTATTTAACGTCTGAAGTTATCAGGCTTTTGTAGTTAAGTAGTGAGTAGTTAAGTAGTTAAGCCAGTACCTCTTTCGCTTGTTTTCTGCTTCCCAAGCATTCGGCTTTACTACTTAACTACTTAACTACTGGCTACTTCATGAGCTTGAATTATTGATTCTGAGGCTGTTCTGGCGTTTGAGGCTTGGGCGAAAGCATCTCCAACGATTCTGCCCATATCTCCGTAACGGTACGACGAATGCCGTTCTGGTCGTCGTAAGTGCGTGTGTGAATCTGTCCTTCGATGAAGAGTTTGTCGCCCTTATGCACGTATTTCTCGACCACTTCTGCCAGTTTGCGCCAAAGCACGACGTTGTGCCATTCTGTACGCTCAGGCACTTCTGTTCCGTTCTGCAACGTATATCCGCGTTCCGTCGTTGCCAGTCTTACACTTGCCACGCAGACACCTGCGTCAACATATTTAACCTCGGGGTCTCTCCCGACGTTGCCTATTAACATTACCTTATTCATATCTTTCCTCCTTTTTCTTTGCAAAGATATAAAATAATTCAGAATTCTCAATTCACAATTCACAATTATTTCGTAATTTTGTGCTCACAAGCTAACAATATTATGAAACATCTACTCTTATTCCTCCTTATGTTTTTGCCTTTGACGGCAAATTGTCAGACCTCAGACGCACAGAAATGTCAGATAAGATGGGGCACCTTCAACATCCGTCTCCAGAACGATGGCGACGAGCGAGCCGGCTTTGGATGGAGCGTTCGAAAGGACAGAGTTGCCAATTACATTAAGCGGAACCACATCGAAATCGTGGGTATGCAGGAGGTTCTCCATGTTCAGCTCGAGGACTTGCTTGCCCGTCTGCCTGAGTACGACTACGTTGGGGTGGGGCGTCACGATGGCAAACAGGGTGGAGAATACTCGCCTGTCTTCTTCCTGAAAGATAAGTTCGAGGTCCTCGAGAAAGGTAATTTCTGGTTGAGCGAAACGCCAGATGTGCCTGGCTCGAAGGGGTGGGACGCAGCAATAGAGCGTATTGCCAGCTACGCCAAGCTCAAGGACAAGCAGACGGGCAAGGTCTTCATGGCCGTCAATACGCACTTCGACCACGTTGGCGTCAAGGCTCGTCGTGAGAGTGCCAAGCTCATCATGAAGAAGATTCAGGAGATTGTGGGCAATCAACCTGCCGTTGTAACGGGCGACTTCAACGTCACGGAGGATGACGAGGCATATACCACGATGACTACTAACACGTTCAAAATGAATGATGCCTATCACATGACGCCCAATCACACGGGAACGACCTACACTTGGCATCAGTTCTGCCAGCTTCCGCCGCTCAAACGCGAGAAGATTGACTTCATCTTCATCACACCCAACATCAGCGTCAATCGCTCTCATATTGAGATACCCGACCTCCAACACATGCTCTCCGACCACAACCCACATTGGGCAGACCTGGAGTTCTAACGTCAAGTTCCCAAACTTAACGTGCCGAGTTTGTATTTTAGGCGTGCTTAGTTTGCGATTTAGGCGTGCTTAGTTTGCCAATTAAGCGTGGATAAATCCTCATGTGGATTTTGTAAAATTGATGAGTGTGATTAGAAAAGAATCACTTGAGAACGTAACTGTCCGTTTGGGATGATGGCAGAAACGAGGTGACTTGTACTATGGAAAAGGGTGAAACGTTCTGTGGAAAAGGGGTACTTGTGCTGTCGATTCCGTTCCCACACGCTCGCCCATATGAATTAGGGCGGCCGCCCCAATATCTAGGAGCGACCGCCCTAATAAATGAGAGCGTGCGGTCGAATCTGATTTTTACGCTATATGAAGCATTCTCTCATCTTTACTTCCAACTGAGGAGGCGTCCTATCTGGTCGTAGAGGCTTGTCCAATGTGCTCGGCTTTCTGCATCGGGAGCCGTCTGAGAGGCTGCCTTCGTCTTCTTCTCTAACTGTTGAAGCGTGTAGAGAACTGCTGGACGAACCTGCTGATTGCCGTTTCCGTAAGCCCGGCTGAGGTGCAGATACATATTGTTCTGCAGGGCGACTCTGTATGGAGAGACTTTCTTGTTGGTGTCCAACTCTGTGAAAATCATCTTCGTCAGGTCGGCAAGATAAGCCTGAGGCTTGTAGAGGTCGTTCAGGCTCTCCAAGCGATTCATCAGGTTCGTCACGACTGTCTCGCCCACATAAATCGTCAGGTTCTGCGGAACAGCAGCAATACGATGGGCATAACTCATGTCGCGAAGCCAAACAGGCTCAGTCAAGACTTGCTCGTTCAGGAAATTCAGGGCTGCCTTTTGCTTTTCGAGAGGCTGCGGAACATACACATCTTCTGTCGAACCCTTAGGCTGGAAGGTAATCTCGTAGCCGCCGATGTTGCGAGTGACGTGCCCCATATAACGAAGGAATTGCGTGCGTATGTGCCCGTACATTACTTCTATATCGTTCCAGTAAAGGTCCTTCTCGTTGTCCTTGGTCCATTCCGGCAGAGCTTGTATCTCGCGTTTCAGGTTCAGAATGCCGTAGTAGCTTGACTTGACGGCATCGTCGCCGAGGTCTTCTGTTTGGCGTCGTGGGTCAAGGCGACCTTGCGCACTCTCCCCGTCGCCCCACCAAAGGCGCTTGTTCTGCTGTGCCTTGAGGGTCATCTCCTCGAGCATCTTGTGGTCTTCATCCTCGTCTTTCGCATCGAGCATGGGTGTGTAACCCCATTGGATGGCCCACTTGTCGTAATCGTTTATGCGGGGGAAGATGCCGATGCGGTCAATTCCGTCTTCGGGTTGAGCCACATAATTGAAGCGAGCATAGTCCATAATCGAAGGCGTATGGCCGTTTGTCTCAACCCAAGCCTTGTCCCTCAAAGAATCGACAGGCACGGTGGAGCTGCTTCCGAAGTTGTGCCGGAGACCAAGCGTATGACCAACTTCGTGGCTCGATACAAAGCGAATCAACTGGCCCATCAGTTCCTCGTCGTAGTTCATCTTCTGTGCCGCTTCGTCGATAGAACTGCATTGTACCATATACCAGTTGTGTACGAGGCTCATCACATTGTGGTACCAGCAGATATGACTCTCGAGAATCTCGCCGCTTCGGGGGTCGTGAACGTTCGGTCCGTAAGCATTCTCGATGGGACTTGCCAGGTAGCGGATGCAACTGTAGCGCGCGTCCTCCATGCTCATGGTTGAGTCATTCTCGGGCCATTCCTCGGCACGGATAGCGTTCTTGAACCCTGCTTTCTCAAAGGCTTTCTGCCAGTCGTTCACACCCATAATGAGGTATTTCCGCCATTGCTTGGGCGTAGCGGGATCGATGTAATAGACAATCGGTTTGATAGGCTCAACGAGTTCGCCACGACGCATCTTCTCGACATCTTCAGGACGAGGCTCCAGTCGCCAACGCGTCACGAAGGTCTTGCCTTCCACACGCTGCTGGTCGTCCGAGTAGCTGGTGTAACTGTCCGTGAAGTAGCCGACGCGCGGGTCGAAGTAACGCTTCATCATAGGCTTCTCGGGCAGAAGAACGAAGCTGACATTCAAGCCGAATGTCGCTTTTCCCGTGCGACTTGTTGCCGCCATTCTGTTTGTGCCACCGCCGTTGAACGTCTTTACTGTGCGAACTTCCGTGTTCATGGGGAACGACTTGATGTCCTCGATGTAGCTCATCTCATTGACTTGACCTTGCAGGGAGAAGCCGTCCTTTACGGATTTAGGCAATCCGATGGCCGGATTATCCTGATTGAAGAACTGATTTACCTTAATCTTATAGACCTTGTCCTTGTGGCTCTCCACCTTGAACGCCCCGATGATGGGGTTCTCATTGCTGATTGTTATGGCTCGGTTGATGTTTTCCGTCGTGTCGGCAACATTGACGAAGAGCCTTGCACGAAGCAGGAGTTGATTGTCTGGGGCAGGCTGGAAATAGACGGTCTGCTGGTTAACTTGCTCGCCACCGAATTTTCCGATGCCTGCAGGAGTTGAGGTGTAGCGGACAGTCGTCAGGAACTCCCTGCCAATCAGGCTGTCGGGAATCTCGAAGAACCACTCGTTCTTCACCTTCGTTACGTTGAAGAGGCCTTTGCGGTCGATGCTTGGCTTCTCCACCTTAGCACTGTCCTTCGGCGCAGGCTGGTTCTTCTTTTTTCTTCCGAAGAGTTTCTTCTTGCCGTTTTTCGCTTGTTCCGTCTTGGGCTTATTCTGTTTCTCTTTTGCCCAAGTTGGTGCTCCAACCATTAACGTCGCTGCCAGAAGCAGGCTCAGATACTTTGCTTTCATGTCTGAAGATATTAAGTTTATTTGTTTGAACACGTTTATCCAAGAGACTTTATCGTAGCTTCGAGGGCTGCAATCTTGCTCTGAGCATCGGCAAGCTTCTTGCGTTCCAGTTCAACGACTTGAGCAGGAGCGTTCTGCACGAAGCGCTCGTTCTGCAGTTTCTTCTCGATGCCTGCCATGAAGCCTTGCAGACGTTTGATTTCCGTTTCTGCCTTCTCGCGCTCAGCATCTGCATCAATCAGGTTGCCGATGGGCACTGCGTATTCATCTGTACCAACAAGGAATGCCTGTGTTCCCTCGTTCTTCTCACTGATTTGCTCAATCTTGTCAAGACCTGCGAGCTTCTTAATGATTTCTGCAAGCGCAGGAACGCTCGTCACACCATCTTTCGCTTTGCCTATAACCTGCAAAGGCAGAGGCTCGCGAGGCGAGATGTTCTTGCTCTGACGAACGGCACGAACACCGCTCACGACTTGCTTCATTTCCTCAATCTGAGCGATGAGCTGGGCATCTTCCTCCGTTGGAGCAGCTGTCTTGAAGACCGATACCATCAGGGATTCACCGTCCTTACGCTCGGCAATATGTTGCCAGAGTTCTTCTGTAATGAAGGGCATGAAGGGATGAATGATGTGCAGGAGCTGGTCGAAGATGTCGAGCGTGGCCTCAAACGTCTTAGCGTCAATAGGAGTTTGATAAGCCGGCTTAATCATCTCGAGGTACCAACCGCTGAACTCATCCGTGAAGAGTTTGAAGGCAGCCATCAATGCTTCGTTCAAACGATACTTGCTGTAGAGGTCGTTTATCTCGGCATAAGTAGCATTCAACTTAGCCTGCATCCACTTGATGGCCATCTCATTAGCGTTATGGTTCGCGTTATCGTCTGTAACTTCCCAACCCTTGACGAGGCGGAAGGCGTTCCACATCTTGTTGCAGAAAGCCATACCCTGGGCACAAAGTGCGTCGTCGTAGAGGATGTCGTTGCCTGCAGGAGCTGCAAGCATCATGCCCATACGTACTCCATCAGCACCATACTTATCAATTAGTTCAAGCGGATCAGGTGAGTTGCCGAGTGACTTGCTCATCTTGCGGCCAAGCTTGTCGCGCACGATACCCGTGAAATATACATTGCGGAATGGTATGTCGCCCATGTATTCCTCGCCTGCCATAATCATGCGAGCCACCCAGAAGAAGATGATGTCTGGGCCTGTCACGAGGTCGCTGGTGGGGTAGTAGTAGCTAATCTCTTCGTTGCCTGGGTTGTTGATGCCGTCGAAGAGCGAGATGGGCCAGAGCCAAGAACTGAACCAAGTGTCGAGGGCATCCTCGTCGCGATGGAGCATGTCCATCGTTATCTCTTTGCCGTACTTCTCTTGAGCCTTTGCAAGGGCTTCTTCTGGGGTGAGGGCAACAACAAATCTTTCTTCTTCTTCGCCGTCGATGAAGTAAGCAGGAATGCGATGACCCCACCAAAGCTGGCGACTGATGCACCAGTCCTGGATGTTCTCGAGCCAGTTGCGGTATGTCGTGACGTACTTCGTGGGATGGAACTTCAGTTTGCCATCGAGCACGGGAGGCAGGGCGATGTCGGCCATGTGCTTCATCGAGAGGAACCACTGCTTGCAGAGACGTGGCTCGACTGCTGTGTCCTGATTGCGCTCGGAGTAGCCCACCTTGTTCTCGTAATCCTCGACCTTTTCAAGAAGGCCCGCGGCATCGAGATCCTTGACGATCTGCTTGCGCACGTCCATGCGGTCCATGCCCACATAGAGAGGACTCTGCTCGGAGATTGTACCGTCGGGATTGAAGATGTCTATCGTCTCGAGGTTGTGCGTCTTGCCAAGCTGGTAGTCGTTCACGTCGTGAGCGGGCGTCACTTTCAAGCAACCCGTACCGAACTCGATGTCAACATAGCGGTCCTCGATGACTGGAATAACTCGGTTAACTAAAGGAACGATAACTTTGTGTCCGCGAAGCCATTGATTCTTCGGGTCTTTGGGATTGATGCACATTGCTGTGTCGCCCATGATGGTCTCGGGGCGCGTAGTGGCAACGACGGCATAATAGCCCTTGGCGTCCTTGTGCAGAACCTCGCCCTCTTCGCCTGTCGGAACAACGGGATTCACGTCGGAATCGGCTACATAGTACTTCAGATAATACAATTTGCTCTTCTCGTCGCGATAGATGACCTCTTCGGTCGAGAGAACGGTCTGTGCCTTTGGGTCCCAGTTGACCATACGGAGTCCGCGATAGATGAGGCCTTTGTCGTAGAGGTCGCAGAAGACTTTCATGACGCTTTCGCTGCGCTTCTCGTCCATTGTGAAGGCCGTGCGGTCCCAGTCGCAACTTGCTCCAAGCTTGCGAAGTTGCTTCAGGATGATGCCTCCGTGCTCTTCTGTCCAAGCCCAAGCATGTTTCAGGAACTCTTCGCGAGTGAGATCACGCTTCTTGATGCCTTGTTCGGCAAGACGATTCACAACCTTTGCCTCTGTAGCAATCGAGGCGTGGTCTGTGCCTGGCACCCAACAAGCGTTCTTGCCATCGAGTCGTGCCTTACGAATCAGGATGTCCTGAATCGTATTGTTGAGCATGTGTCCCATGTGGAGCACACCCGTCACGTTTGGTGGAGGAATAACGATGGTGTAGGGCTCACGACTGTCTGGTTTGCTCGCAAAGAGCTTATGCTTTGTCCAGTACTCGTACCATTTAGCCTCGACTTCTGCGGGGCTGTATTTTGTTGCTAATTCCATGTTGAATATGTTATTATATAAGTTCTGTCAGATATGTTATGAAAAAGAATAGCCAATGTGTTACGATTCCTGCGGCGATGCCTCCTATGAAGGTGCAGGTGAAGCTGCGGGAAATGAAATGACGGTAGCCAAGCGAATCGAGTGTTGCAGCATCGGCACTGAGGAAACCGCTCCAGCACATTCCCATCGCTGTGAAGACGGCAATGGCGTTGCTGTCGATGATGCCTTTGCTCATCATCTCAGGAATGAGACCAAGGGCAGCACCAACCGTACCGAGTGCTGTGATGGGGAAAGCAACAAGTTCGCTCGCATTGAAGCCAAAGAGCCATTTGAAGACGAAGCCTGCTTTGCCTGCAAGAAGCGGCAGCAGTTCTGTACCTTGATATGCTTCTCCCGTATAAGTTCCTGTATCTGGGTCTGTGCCGAAGGTAAGTGTCATGACAAGCGTTGAGATGATGAGCACGCCAGGAATGATGGCGAGGCCAACCTCAACGCCACTCTTACCGCCGTCGAGTAAAGCATCAAGCACTCGAACAAAGAGTGTCTGCCGAGGGTCGTCGGGATGGGTCTCGTATGGAGTCCGCTCTGTCGTTTCGTTACTCAATATGACGTCTTCATCCTTGTATTGTGGGCACTCCTTTAGCACAAGCCTTTGCATGAGTCTTGTGGCGATGATGCTTCCGATGATGGCTCCCACAAGACCATAAAGCGGTTCTGTATAGAAGCCGTGTCCCATCATAAATATAATAACGAGCAAGCCCATCGCATAACTTCCTGCGAAGTTCACGAGACTGATGTGCTGAAAGCGTTTGAAGTAACGTGCAAACTGTGGGTTCTTTGCCACGGAGATGATGGCAGGCTTATCGCTGAGGAAAGTCATTAATGCTCCTGCAGAAGAAACGCCTGGCAAATTGAAGAGAGGGCGAAGTACAGGCTTAAGTATCCTTTGCAGCAAGTCAACCACACCAAATACGCTGAAGATGCGACTTAATGCACCTGTCAGCACACACATGGCCATGAGATAGAATACGGTGTTGAGCAGCAAATCGTGGGCTGTCCTCATGATTGTGTTGAGCATATTCGTAAAGCCCATCACTGAGGAGAGGTAGCCGAAGATCGCTATGATGACTATCAGGCAAGGTATGCCGCGAGGAATCTTTTTCATGGGTTAGAATATCTTTCCGCAAAGGCGGAAGTTGAGTACAGGATATGCCTTGAATTTAGTGATGATTCTCATTGCTTTGGCTCCACTGCCATCGATGTCGGTATCAAGAACCTTGATGTCGTTACAATATACTGTAGGTTTGCCCCAGATGACGCATCCAATGTCGAATTTGAAGCCAATACGTTTCTTTGGTACACCTCGGCCAATGCCAATACCAACGTATGGCTTAACGAGATTAACCTTAAGTTTGCCGTTGATGTAGCCTTCGGCATCAGGTTCGAGCAAATAGTCTCCCAGTGCAAGACCAACTTTGTTGTCAGGGAACATGGCATTATATTCAGAAATCGCAATAAGCGACTCAGTGTTGTACATTCCCATTATATCCTCTGGACCAATGTACATGCCCGCAGTAATATGAAAGCTTGTTAGGAATGGCACAGGCATCACGTTAACCAGCAATTTGCCATTCTTCATCAATGTCTGTCCCTTTACTGGTATCTTGTAATCAAGGCCAGGAAAAGCTTTGTTAGTTCCTACCGAAGTGTTGAACCCAATCTTTGGCATCATAGAAAAGCCTGCCTGCACATCAACAAAAGGTGTGATGGGCATACTGATATCTACTCCCCAACCCATTGTGCCAACTTCTGCGCCGATGGATAAGTGATTGAGAATGCGCAGGTCAGTCTGGGCTGATGCTTGTGATAACATTATAAATGCTGCTGCAAGAGCTAAAAGCATCTTTCTTTTCATACACTAATCGTTTATCTCGAAGTAGTTTTCAAGGATGTCTTGTGCTTGCTTCTCCTTGTTGTCGATGTCGTGTATGACTTTGCCATGCTCGAGCAGGACAATGCGTTCGCTGATGTCGACGGTGTGTTGCAGATTGTGACTGCTGACGAGAATCGTGGCACCAGTCTCTTCGTTGTATTTCTTCAGCAAGTGCTTGATGGCATTCTGACTGCTTGGGTCGAGGAAGTTGAATGGTTCGTCAAGTATGAGCACTTTCGGACGAAGCAGCATGGCTGCCATGATGCCAACCTTCTGCTTGTTGCCTGCACTAAGCGTGCGGATGAGTTTCTTCTGGCCGGCCAGTTCGTCTGCCATGAAGTGCTGATACTGGGCAAGGAACTCCTGCAGCTGCTCGTCGCTGGTATCTGTAAGGCGGGCAATGAACTGGAAATACTCGTCGGGAGTCAGGTAATCGATGAGGAAACTCTCGTCCACGAAAGCTCCTGTCCAGTCCTTCCACACCTCTGTCTCAGCAACATTGACATCAACATCAGTCCCCTTCATGTGAACGGTACCTGTGTCAGCCTTGATGAGATCGAGGATAAGGCGGAAGAGTGTGCTCTTGCCAGCACCATTGTTGCCTACCAATCCCAGCAGTTCGCCGCTGTGGATAGTTAACTCGGGTATATCTACTGCAACCTTTTCGCCGAACGTCTTCTTGAGGTCTTTTATAATAATGTCCATATTCTATGTTTTTTACGAGTTTCGTGAGGCACGGAAGCCTTCCATATTCTTATAACGTCTTGCCATGAACCGCGTATAAACATTACGCAGCCAGTATTGATGAGTTGCCATACCAATGATGCCAAGCACGGCAAGGAACACATATCCCCATGGTTCGCCAAGCAAAGCCGTCGCAGCCTTCTCCAAGCCAATCGGCAGGAAGAGGATGACGATGCTGACAACCTGCTGTGCCGTGTTGCCCTGCTTGCTTGTTATCTTTGTGTTCATGGGCAACGTGTTGTCGTTATAGACTGCCATCTGGAAGAGGAGAGGGTAGAGCACTCCTGCCGTGAAAAAGAAGTAGCCGATGTTCATCCAGACGGACATCTTGCCGATTATCATCAAGGGTAGCAGAATGATGGGCGGAATGAGCAAGAGCGTGACGTTGAAGTAATACTTTGCCATGAGCAGCTGCAGAATACTTTCGCGGCGGCTCATCAGTCCGTCGATGTAGTTGCCCTCGTAGCACATGATAGTGATGAGTGTCATCATGCCGAGGATGATGTAGTTGTAGAGGCAGATGAATGAGCGCATGAAGTTGTTGTCGTACACATCGCTGAAGTACATGATGACACTGAACAGCACCATCATGAACAAGCCGACAAGGAAGCTCATTCTCACCGTCTTGTTGCGGAGGCGTTGCTTGATTTCGAGCTTCAAGTACTCACCAAGTTTCCCGTAGCGATTCAGGAAGTTAAACTGCGTGGCGTGCTTGATTTCCTTCTCCTCCTTCTTGCCGACTTCGTCGTGAACCATTCCCATCTGCAACTTGTAGTTTGCCCAATACAACAGAGCAATGAGAGCACCAACCAGGAGGAAAGGCCACAACTTCCATTGCAGGAAGTCGTACATCAAGAGGGTGCAGGGCATGTCGAGTGGGTTCTTGTCGGGCACGAACATGATGGCAAGCAAGGCACCATGAATGGCAAGGGGCAAAAGCAGCCAAGCTAAGTGCTTCAGGATAAGGGCTCGGCAGAAGAGATAGGCGTAGCCGTTCATCACAAGAAGCAGCCACCAGCCAAGCAGCCATCCTATCGTAGCGCCCCAGCCCAAAGGAATAGTGATAGCGATGAGGGCGAATGGAACAAGCAGGAAGCCCCAATAGAGATTGCCCCAGGCAAGACCAGAACGTGTGAGGTAGATGTTCATCAGGAAACTTCTGCGGACAGGCAGTAGAGCATAGGGCTGTGCTTGCTGTGCCGGCGTCTCCTGTAGAATGAATCGCACCCAGAAGTCTGTTATCAATATGTAAAGCAAACCGCCGTCGAAGACATGGAATGCAGCCACTCCATTGTAGCTGTTCTTCATGCCCATAGCCATTACGACACCCATGAAGATCAGGATGGCGGCATAATATAGCCACATGAAAGCCATCAGGAACTTCATGAAGCGGTTCTTGTCGAGCATAGGATGCCGCTCTTCTTTCAGGTCGGCATTCTTGCAGATTAGTTTATACAGCTGATACTTATTCATTGTGCGAGATACTTTTCGGCTTCCATCGCAGCCTTTGCTCCACTTGCAGCAGCTATGACGGCTTGCCTGTATTTCGGGTCGGCTACATCGCCTGCTGCATAGACACCTGGCACGTTAGTCTTGGGCGAGTTGCCTTCCGTAAGGATGAAGCCGTTCTCGTCTGTCTTGAGCCAAGGCGCAAAGAGTTCGCTGTTGGGATGATGCCCGATGGCAAGGAAGAATCCGTCGATGGGAAGGTCGTACTTCCTTTCATCGCTTTCGCCTTTACGATGGACAAGATGTGCTCCTTCAACGCCGTTCTCGCCATAAAGTCCAAGTGTGTTTGTCTCAAAGAGCACTTCAATCTTCTCGTTGCTAAAGACGCGTTCCTGCATTATCTTTGAGGCACGAAGGAAGGGTTTGCGAACAATGAGATAGACTTTCGAAGCGAGTCCTGCCAGATAGGAAGCCTCTTCGCAAGCTGTATCTCCGCCTCCAACGACGGCTACCACTTTCTTGCGATAGAAGAATCCGTCGCAAGTGGCACAGGCACTGACGCCTTGTCCCATGTACTTCTGCTCGTCGCTCAAGCCCAAGTATTTTGCACTGGCGCCTGTGGCTATGATGATTGAGTCGGCAGTCCATTCGCTTCCATCATCGAGTGTGACCCCGAAGGGACGTATATCGAGGTTGACTTTCGTACAGGCATTGGGGAGCATTTGCGTGCCGAAGCGTTCTGCCTGCTTGCGAATATTGTCCATCAACTCGTTGGCATCCACACCATCAGGCCATCCGGGGAAGTTCTCGACTTCGGTGGTGATGGTGAGTTGTCCGCCTGGTTGAAATCCTTCGAGCAGAACGGGATTGAGGTTAGCGCGTCCTGCATAGATTGCTGCTGTGTAGCCTGCTGGGCCACTGCCTATGATAAGAAGTTTAGTGTGGTTCATATTTATCTCATATCATTAATAAGTACCTTTGGATAGTCTTTCTCTGGGAAGTTGAAGAACGTGTCGCTCAGTTGCAGATTGCCTTTGAAACTGAGGATGCTGACACGTTGCCAGTCGTTGTCTTCGCGAACACGGATGCAGAGGGGCTGGTAGTCGCTCTTGCGGATATCGATGTAAACCTCCTTGACATCCATCTTTGCATAGCGTGCACGGAGATAGACTTCGTAAACGGCTTCACCCCGAAGGACAGTTTCCTTCACAGTCATTTTGAAGCCTTTCTTGTAGATATTCATGAAGGTGTAGGGGTTCATGGCAGCCATTTCCTTTTTGGAAGGCTCGTCGATGTTCACTTCGTTGGCACTGGGGACGTAGCACCAGCGTGTCTTTCCGTTGTACCAAGTGTTGATGTCGCCAGTCTCGAGTTTCATTTTGCTTTCCTGCAGCCACATGGTACCTGTAGAGGAAGCTTTCTCTGTTGCTCCGGCAAAGATGCTGGCTTTGTATTCAATCTTCACGTTACCTGCTTTGCGGATGCGGTCAGCAGTTATGTCGAGCACCTTCATGGCGTCCTGAGCGAAAGCCATTGACCATTGAATATTAAACATTGAAAATTCAAAGAGGAGCAGAAGGATGAGGAGTTTTTTCATATTACACTAGGATGGTTTGCTAATTAAGCACGTTAAGTTTGCCAATTAAGCACGTTAAGTTTGTCAATTAAACACGTTAAGTTTGAGAAGTTGGCACGTGTAGTTTGAGGGTTTAACGTAGGTTGTCCATTATCATCATGAGTTGTTCTTCGCTGACGCAGAGCACTTCACGGGGCTTGCTGCCTTTTGCGGGACCTACGATGCCAGCCTTCTCCAGTTGGTCCATCAGTCGTCCTGCTCGGTTGTAACCGATGGCGAACTTGCGCTGAATCATGCTCGTGCTGCCGTTTTGCTCGCTGACTATCATGCGGGCTGCGTCCTCGAACATGGGGTCGAGGTGTGTCATATCCACATCGCCTATGCCGCTATCGTCGTCTCCTTCAAGCGGAACTTCCGGCAAGAGGTAGGGCGAGGCATAACTTTGTTGCTTGGCAATATGATGCACGATGTCCTCCAGCTCGTTCGTGTCGATGAATGCACATTGGATGCGGACGGGTTCCGAGCCTGTCATCAGGAGCATATCGCCCTTGCCGACGAGTTGGTTGGCTCCGGTTCTGTCGAGGATTGTCTTACTATCCACGCCTGTCGTCACCTTGAATGCCATGCGAGCCGGGAAGTTCGCCTTGATGGTACCCGTGATGATGTTGGCCGTAGGACGTTGTGTGGCGATTATCATGTGTATGCCGACTGCACGAGCCAGCTGTGCGATACGGGCGATGGGGAGCTCTATCTCCTTGCCAGCCGTCATGATGAGGTCGCCATACTCGTCGATTACCACCACGATGTAGGGCATGTATCTGTGCCCATTGTTGGGATTCAGCTGGCGTTCGCGGAACTTCTCGTTGTACTCCTTGACGTTCCTTGCGTGTGCTTTCTTGAGGAGGTCGTAGCGCTGGTCCATCTCGATGCAGAGGCTCTTGAGCGTCTGGATGACTTTGTTGACGTCGGTAATGATGGGCTCTTCCACGTCTTCGTTGCCCTCCACCTGTGCCAGGAAGTGGTTGACGATGGGTGCATAAAGGCTGAACTCGACCTTCTTGGGGTCAATCATCACCAGTTTCAACTCGGCAG
>OCVV011351879.1_pt1 | contig 13885 bp, 13 predicted proteins | sample 1539721 | NCBI WGS metagenome assembly OCVV01 (sample SAMN02144230, study PRJEB22623) | gut metagenome | biome: sheep rumen | host: Ovis aries | place: New Zealand
CAAAATATCGCTATACTCCAACTTCTGTCCTCCGGTATTCGTCCTTATAAAGATTTCAAGAACAGTATCGTAATCATTGGATTTTTCCTCATAGAAATTCAGGATCTCGCGTGTACAGATTACACTGTGCAGTTTTCCAACAATTTTCAAAGCCTTTGATTTTTCCTCGTCTGATAAATGCGAAACATCAATAGCTTCTTTTGCATCCTCGGAATCCTCATAATTTAATATATCGCCTACCCTATACCACAGTTGCGGATAATCCGTTCGAGGAAGCGGGGAAGCATCCTCTTTAAACATAAACTGATACTTAAACTCTTCTGGATTTGAATTATCAGTATTACTCAAAAGATTCAAATACAACCTTGTTGAACGCCATTTTCTATAAAAGAACCTATAGGAACCTCGTAAACCTATGTTTAATGATGTTATACGTTGCTGACCATCAAGCACAAAATAAATATCTTGATTTACACCATCCAAATTTGCAACTTTATTATGAGGGGTTTCCGCATCAAAATCTTTTATAAACTCGTATGATGTCCAATCTTTTTTATTCTCCTCACGTATTCTCCAAAATAGAAAAGTATTAATTGGGTATCCGCTTAATAATGAGTCAAATAATTTTTCCACTTGGTACGGAGACCATACATACTCACGCTGAATAGCAGGAAGAAATGTATTCCTTCCTATCATTTCACAAAGCAGATGCTTGATTGTTTTACTTTGATATGACATGGTTTATAAATTGTATTTTTTGTTCTTATAGATATGGTATTCATTTTAGCGCGCAAAGTTACAAAAAAAAAATGACATAAACAAATGTTTATGCCATAATTTTGATTTTTTTCTGCATTTTGATATATAATTACTCATTTTTCATTTTCTCTTCATCCACCGAAAGGGCTTTAGCAACCATTTACCGAGGCGGTAGGCCTTGGAGGAGCGGATTTGGTTATACCATTTATAATAGGCCTCATATTGTTCTTTATAACTATTTCGCTCATATCGGAGAGATGTCTCCGAATCTGATTCAGACTCAATGAGCATCTGATATACATCACATTCTTCATCAACCATGCGACGGATGGCTTCGTCCTGATTATCTTTGCACCACTCCGGGAAACGATAATAAAAATCAAAAAGACGCCCCGATCGATACATATTTAAAGAAGCACGGTTACCGGTTGAGATGCCACCTACTCTATAATTAACCAGCACTTTATCTACAAAATGCAGTTTAACTCCAGCGCGGAGGAGATTGATCCATTTAGGCCAATCCTCAAGAAGAGGGATGCGTTCGTCTTCCTTAATATTCAATTGCTTTGCTCTCTCTCGATTATAAAAAACAGTTGTTGCAGGAACGCAGTTTCCGTCAAATACCAAGCGATGCAATTGTTGTTCCTTTGTAAGGTTAAAGAACGTATAGTCGAATACAGCATCAATCTCTTTACATCTTTCCTCAGACGCTCCAAATGCCTTTTGCTTCCCAAACAAATAAATAGTATCAGTATGATCAGCAACATAATCCATACAATCTTGTATGCAATCCGGCATAAAGGCATCATCTCCCGCGATGCTTTTCACCCATTCGCCTCGGCAAGCCTTTGCTGCTCTATTATTATTCCCCGCAACACCAGTATTTTCATCAACTATGAGTAGCTCTGTACGGACAAAACGAGATTTGTTTTGCTCTATCCACTTGCGGCATAGTTCAACCGTATTATCCGTAGAACAATCGTCAGATACAATCAGTTCAAGATTCGAATAGGTCTGCGCCTTGACACTTTCCAATGTCTCTATGACTGTCTTGGAGGAATTATATGTTACCACCGGTACAGAAACTAAAGGTTGCTCCATGTTAATTAAATTCATTTACACATTTCACCACGTATTCCATTTGCTCATTAGCCATACACGGGCTAATCGGCAGACTGAGTTCGGCATCTGCCAGATACTCAGTAATAGGCAAGCTCAACTGCGGCATGTTCCATGCCTCTTTTGCGTAACATTCCTGCTTATGCGGAGCAATGGGATAATGAATTACCATGCCGATGCCATGCTCATTCAAATGAGCAATCAGCCTATCCCTAAACGAGCCTACCCCGGCGCTCCCTGAAAGGAGGGAGTCGTTTTTCACCAAGATGGGAAAGAGGTGATAGACGTTATTTTCATCCGACAGGCGAGTTGGGAGTTCGATCAGCGGATTGGAGATATGGTCGTAGTAATATGCAGCCACCACTTGACGTTTCTTGATATCCTCGTCAAGATACTTGAGTTTGACATCCAAGATTGCAGCTTGTATCTCATCCAAACGACTGTTGCGACCTGTGTATTTGAATACATACTTCATCTGGCTTCCATAATTAGCCAACGCGCGGATAGCTTTTGCCAATTCTTCGTCATTAGTTGTCACGACTCCGGCATCACCTAATGCGCCGAGGTTCTTACCCGGATAGAAAGAATGGCCAGCCGCATCGCCAAGCGAACCTGTTCGTTTGCCATTGAAGCGGCAACCGTGAGCCTGCGCATTGTCTTCGACAAGCTTAAGATTATATTTCTTGCATAGTTCCGCAATCTTATCGGTCATTGCATTGCGTCCGTACAAATGTACGATACAGATTGCTTTGGTGCGCGGAGTGATAGCCGCTTCGATAAGGCTGTCATCTATCTCCAGCGTCTTCGGGTCGGGCTCGACACATACCGGCACGAGTCCGTTCTCCGTGATACCGAGATGGGTAGCGATATACGTGTTTGCCGGCAGGATCACTTCGTCACCTGGTTGCATCACTCCTAACTCGATGTATGCCCGCCATATCCATATTAGCGCGTCCAGTCCGTTCGCACATCCGATACAGTACTTCGTGCCGATATACTCGGCATAGTGCTGCTCAAAGAGTTCATTCTCTTTGCCTTGCAGATACCATCCGCTGTCAATCACCCGGCGTGCTGCCTCGCGGATCTCGTCTCCGTGCATCGCCGTGACATCATGTAAACTCAAAAAAGGAACTTGCATAACACTACATTTTTAATATTATTCCTGCGACTGACAATCCCACGCCAAAACCACACAGCAACAATGTTTGCCCTGATGTAAGTCGATTAGTATCCATCATTCGCTTCATAACGATTGGTATAGTAGAAGATACTGTATTTCCTCCATCTTCCAAATCTACGACAAACTTCTCTTGCGACACGCCACAACGCAAACGCGCAAAATTGAGCATAAACTTATTTGCTTGATGGAAGATATACCAATCCACATCATCTTTAGAGATTCCATTCTTCACCAGTGTTTGCTCTACCACCTGCGGAACAATCAGGGAACTAAAATCAAAGATTGACTTACCATCCATGAACAAATTATTCGCACAATATTTGAACGAACCATCTTCGTTTAACTCAACTTTCTCATCAATAACTTTCGGATGACGAGATGCGCCATTCTCTACAATTAGATCGCGGTATTGCGCACCAATTGTTCTATATGCAGATTTCAATATCTCCGCATTTAACCATCCAACGTGCTTTTCTAATGTTATCAACGAAGCCGCTGCGGCATCACCAAAGATAGTTTGGCACGACTTATCATCCGGATGGAGATACTTGGTATATGTCTCCGATGTGATCAACAACACATTTTGCGCTTGTCCAGTCTCTATTAAGCCTTTAGTTAAGCCTAGGCCATAAACATAACCTGAGCAACCCAAGTTATAGTCAAAGGCGCCACAATTTTCTGACAGTCCGAGTCTATCCTGCAGGATACAAGCAGATGTTGGCAAATAATAGTCCGGACTTTGCGTACATAAAACAATAAAATCAATCGATTTTTTGTCGATCTTGAATTCCTTGAACAACCGAAGCGCGGCTTTTTCTGCCATATCAACAGCAGTCTCGTCTGTCGAAGACAGATAACGCTTATATATACCTGTCTTGCTGGAAATTTTATCAGCCGACCATTCCGGATGCAGACGAGAAATCTCCTCGTTCGTTAAGCACTTCTCTGGATAATAATACGCTATCGCTTGTAAATAAGCCATGTTATCTCTCTTTCGTTGCTGCGTTATATAAATCGGTTGTAGTGTGGCAGTTCAAAAAATCCGACACAGACATCGAGTAGTTCAGATTTTCTTGGATAGTTACCAACATCGCATAACCAATCAGCGAATCAAATTCATCGTTGTCGCGGAAGTCCGTTGTAGGAGTAATCTTTGTTCCGTTCAAAAACAACTCCTCGATTTTCTCATTAAATTCTTCTAATGTCATATCGTTTATTTAATTAATTCTGCATATCCAAATCCGGTAGCACCCATGCCATTCCCATCATAGAATAGGTACGTACCGTATTTCGTTTCAATTTCAACCGGATAGCAAGCCATTTCGCTGTCCCACCCCTCTGCAGATGGTTTAAGCAATCCGTCCTCATCATGTCGTTCCCAATGGATGCCATCTGAAGAGTATGCGATTCCTGATATATATTGTTTATCATATGTATCAGCAGTAAAACGCATCTCGTAATGCGTATCATCACGCTTGATAACACGAGGACGACCTATACGATATTCATTCTTACCTACTGGCAAACAAAGCACTCCTTCATCATCGGAGATATGAATACCATCTTGCGATTCGACATAACGGATATCATACTTTGGATATGGTTTTTCTCCGACATAGTGCCATCCTTGAATAACAGAATACCAAATACGGAAGATGCCTTTATCAAGGAGTACGGTGTGTATGCAACGTCCAAAAGGGGCATTCGGAACTCGTCCGGCGACTGGTGTTTGTTGCACTCGTTCAAAGGTGTTGCCGCCATCATGACTGATAGCTAAACCGGAACATGTAATGAACTTCGCTTTCTTCGGAATCTGGAAACCGACATAGTACATATAAACATCACTTCCCACACGCAGTACATCGCCTAAAAGCATACCATTATCATCAAACATACCATCTTCGCCCAAGTCTAACACCGGTTTCTCGGATACTTTGATTACCTCTTTCGGGTTACTTGCTTTAACATCCACATAACCAATACGTCCCATTCCCTGGTCATCGCGAAAACATCCATATACACGGATAGTTTCCTCATCTAACAAGAACGGATTAGGGGTCAATACCGAATTAGTTGCCCAATTAATCCGGTTATCCACATCGTATATCAAACCTTTCTTTATCAGTTTCATAATCTTTATTCTTTTATTCCATAGAATTGTTTTGCCGAAATTATCTGCTTTTGTGCATATGGCATTTTCATAATCGAGTTCTCAGCTACATCTTTCGCGATGATACAGCCTAAACCTATCAAGCAATAATTGCCTATTTTCACATTATTTGCAACAGAAGTGTTGACTCCGACAAAAGTATTCTCTCCTATCTCGCAAAAACCAGATATTACCACATGAGATGAAATAAAACAATTGTCGTGAACCACACTACTATGACCTATGTGATTACCGCTCCACAGCACCACATTATTACCTATCTTTGCAAATGTTTGGATTACATTATTCTCCATAATGAAACAGTTCTCACCAATCTCAACCTCATATCCTATATATGCCTTCGATGAAATATAAGATGCTAACTTATAACCTTTTGCTTTCACTTTGTTATACAATCGCGTACGAAGTGTATTAAGTTTGGTTGAACTTACCGCTACGAAAGCCTCATATTCCTTTGGTGGATATTTGCTTTCTATGTCTTCCAATGCGATGACATCTAATCTTCGAAGCCTTGACTCCGTGATATAATCTTTTTCCACAGCAAATGCAGCCACCTCATATTCTGAGTCATTTGTAAAATACAAATAGGCCAATTCTGCTGTTTCGCCATTACCTACAATAATCAATTTCTTTTTCATACTTTCAATTCATAAAAATCATATACAACACTTCTTCCTCCAAAACCTTCTTTCTGACTTATCAACCCATAATTCAACACTATTCCTGCATTCTCAGTAGAAATTCCAAAATCAAAATAGTGCTTCGAATTGCGATACTCATCCATTACAGTAGCAATGACCAAATCTAATGCACCGTTCTCACGGCCATATTCTGAACTTGCCATGTACTGAGTATGCACTACATTGTCATATACAAACAAAAGCGTTCCGGCTTCAATTTTTCCATCATGCTTTGCTACATACAGCAGCACTTCCTCCGGGAATCGAGAGTGCAACAAAGCCAGTTCAGCACCAGTATGCACGGCTTTCTGGCCGTGATATTGAGCCAACACCTGATTCTCTAGTTCTATAAACAAATCAAAATCTGTTGATTGCTCTACCACTATTCCCTCTCTTTTTGCTCGCGATATTTGAGCCTTTCGACCCTTGGGTAACTTAATTGGGTTCTCGTTAAACTCAATCGTCGTGGACACGTCCCTTCTTACCAATTTAGCACCATTCTTCCATAATGCATATAAATCCTCTTGGCTTGGATAACGATGATAAATGTATGGAAGTGATTTATATAACAACATGTGAAGTATATTTAACTGCATGTAACCTTTCAACGCAGATATGCAATCATCCATGATATGCTGTTTCATATTGTAGCCGCAAATCATTCCGCCATAAGTCAATCCTCCGTGCGAGCGCAATTCAGTTTCATGTTGAGATGCAGGAAGCAATGCTACCAGTTCCTCGTCATGATAGAAAAGCAGCGAATGATCAGTAAAACGATCAGCGTGGTAATCCATATATCCGCGCTTGAGCATGAATGTGCCATTTTTGGAAGAATCGACAAATGCGTCCCATATTGCAGCATCTTCAGCCGTATATCTTTTTATTGTTATCATTGTTGTTTCTTAATTACAGACCTAAAAATTTTAGTATGGGAGTTCATCTAAATCCGTCTCACTGCCATGTATGTTAATTCGTCTCGGGAAACAATGGTTGTTGGACCATATCTTTTCATTTATACCAATAAGATGTGCACCATAATAAAGTTGATCTAATTGCCAATGAGTTTGTTTTACTATTGCGTCCATGCACATACGAGTCACTATTTGTCTCTCTGGAATTGACATATCTTTGCTATAATATTCCATCATAGAAAGTGAATCATACAACTCGCGACATGTATCTAGTGTAAATATATCTAAACACATTGATCGTGTTTTGGCAGTATAGGTAAACCTTTTTTGCATTTGGGAATTATGATGATATGGATACCCCATCTGCAAAATCATCAACTGCAACCATAAATGGAGCATAGGCACATCGCAAAATAGTCCAGAAGCTTTGTAATTTTTTTCGATTATGTTTTTTTCTATTATAGACAATTCTGTTTGCAATTTAGGAGACATTATATCTTGATAGTCCTCATACTTCGCGTATAAAAACATTTCTAAGATTTTTAAAGATTCTAGTCTAGAATAACGCATACCATTTTCCTTGTTTTCAAAAAATCTCCTCCAACTAACATTTGAAATATTTGCAAAGGCGGTATACAAAAGCGGGGCATCATATGCGTAGTTTATTTCCATTTCGGAAAATCTTTTCTTATCTTCTAATATTTTTCTTAGATTTTGTTCTGATGTCAGTAATCGTTTGCATAGGATTGGATTATTTAAAACTGCTGTTATCGGTTTTATTAAATTGGAATATGTGATGACAAAGTTTGTTTGGAAAGCAGAATATGCATCTCTAAAATGGGCTTTTATTATCGGCATTAATGTTTCAACGTCATAGATTCCGTGAGATGAGCAAGATTCAACGAACCTACCATCTTCTTCCCCTTCGTTAACATAATTGTCCTTGGTTGAATCATATATTGCAGTATACTCAATAAAAGAGCGAAATAAAAAATATTCGGCTAAAAATCTCACATTCTCCTCTGTAGGATCTGGATAAGTTGTATTTAGTATCAGCACACCCATATCAGATAAAGCATTCGAATCTATTATCTGTGCTACGACTTTATATTCAGATATTAATGATTTGGTAAAATCTAAATAGATAATATCAAATTTAGTATGATTGAGTGTGACATATGTTTCTATCTTGCCATTGAAAATCTTTAAGGATGGATATGTATCTTGCAAAGATGAAACTGCTTCTTCAAAGATTTCCTTATCATATTCAAACGCATAAATATTCTCCAATAATACTCCTAATTCTAATAAATGTACCACATCATTCTCTGGCTCTGGTCCACAGAAGAATGCAACTTTTAATTCGCTCGCCATCTTCGTCCCTTTATGAATATCTGCATATCGTTTCCATTCCTCATATACACCATCATGCATATTGGGAAGTCTTTCAATGAGTGCCATTTCTTCCTTACAATACTCCCACAAATTATCCATATAGTTGGGGTTTATCACCCGACTACTTGTTCTGTTTTGTGTCAAAGTTCGTACAGCATTTTGCCACAACAACCTCCGGCTCGCTTCCTTAATTTCTTGTTTATACGTTGTTCCTATGGACATAACATTTACTCGTTATTTAAAATATTTTGCATCTTCTTCACGCACTAATCGCACGTGCAGACCATATCTATCTAATTCAAAATTGGAAGGGAGTTTCATTTGTTTCTATTGTTTTGGTGTTTTAGGATCATATAGCAGTTATTTCGTAGTTGGAGAATATAAATCATCATAGGATAATGTTAATGGATAGTCTTTTCGAGAAACCACCCACTTGATTGATGTTTTCGCACTCGAAGAATGCCGTGTAATAGAGGTTTCAATGTTAATCTCATTAGGTTTGTTATATTCACCAAAATTCGAATATATAAACATCTCCCTTAGAAAATCAGTAATAATACGTTCCACATCTTTCGGAGTGAAAGTATTAAACGTATCATCCACAGAATTGGGCTCTAATGAAGAAGATGTATTATCTCGAGTAAGACATAATATAAGTGATTTATTTTCTTTTTCGGCTTCTATAACCAATGAATACATTCCTGTATAGTCTATCTTCACGGTTTTGTTATCGCTTGTTTTCCCTTTGATCACATTTGTAATATTCTTACGCAAAGCAATAAACTCTGAATCAAGTCTATTTATTTTCTGCTGGTTATCTAGAGATGACCGCCATTTCCTGAACTCGCCCAAACTTAATAGAGGAAGGTGCTTTAACAAATTGAATGTGTTCACATAGACCCTCATTTTAGCCCCATAATGACAATGACAATTGTAGCGTAATAAAAGTAATTCTTCTTCGCACATTTGGCTTCTTATCATTTTAGCATACAAGACTTTACTATTTTCGTCTATTTCACTTTTTTGAATAAGCGCAAATAATTGGTATAACGTCCGGAAATGTACTGATGCTATATCTCGATTCGGGATATAGAACCTTTCGTCATATCTAAGTTGAGCTTTTTTCTTAGTTTCACCATAATCGTCTGTTACTTTAAAATCGACAAAGAGCTCATTTGCACTCATTATTAAAGCCTCTTTACCTTCCTTTCCTTTATATTTATACGATGCTATTGCATCCTTATACATGCTATAAAGAGTTGAGAAATTACCATCGAATTGCTGCAAAGTATAGACATCTGCAATGTGATTGTTATTGGTCGATATTTCCAAATTACTTTTCTGCTGCTCTTTTAACGTTTGTATCAAATAATAAACACTTAATACTGAAATTAAAGTTCCTAAAACACCTCCGACAAAATCGCCATATTGCCCCCAAATTGAGCTATCTATTGGTTCATCCGTATCATAATATTGATGTACCATAAAAAAGATTCCTACAAGTAATGCAAGGAAAAGACAGGAGTAAATATACCAATACTCACAAAAATGTACACGGAATTTATGCCACCCCGTTTCTTTAACTTCTGTAGGATGATTGATTAATTTACTCTCCATGATTTATTCGTATTAACATTTACATTACCATTGGATGTAACCGATGTCTGAAACTCTGGATAGTTATCGCCCTTCGCTCGATTATTTTCCCATTGCAAGGGATTTAAATTGGTTAAATCATCTGTTCCTCCTTTAGCTTCTGGTAAAAGATGATCAATCTCCCATCCGTACTTATTATCGGTACGTCCATAACACGTTCGATTTATCCATGCCCCGGCAAAGTCTTTTCGCCAGATATTAGAATCAATCCCAGGAACTTCCATTCCTTTTGCCCACACTTGATTTACCATTTGGTCAGAAAAATAAGCCATAATTTATTATTTTAATTAAATTAATTAATTTTTATTCATTTTATTCCACGGAGAACTTATATTATGCTCGCATCGCTACAAGATTTAATTGTTACATAATATTGTCACCTCGTTATAATCCCTTTTATTGCACTTTAATCAGGTTTTACCCTCGGACCGCTCCAGCCCATTCGCCGATTGTGAGTCGGAACTCCTTGTCACGAAAAAAACGCATCTATTTCATTTATTAAATTACCCAAACTATTCAGCCTTTGGGAGACATTGACATATAAATTAGACATGTCTAATGCATTAATTGTTTTATTTCTAGTCTTTCTCCTTTTTGAATAGTGTTTCTTCACTAACATATATATGTTATTTAATGCTTCTGCCGGCTCTGCTATATTTTCCAGCCTATCCACAAATGGATTAAAACCTATTATCTTTACATTCTTTTGAATTAACTCGTCATTCAATTTACTATCATATCTCATGTAATGATGTGTTTCCCCAATAAACCACGTCTCTATCTCCATAACAGCTATTACAGACGTTACGGAGATTGGAAGAGCAGCAAATATGATTTTTTCAAATGCCTCCATTTTGGGTAAATCAGCTTCCATCAAAGGAACCCCATTCACATCTCCACGTAGGTCTTTCAACGCTATAATCTTTGTTACTCCTAAGCGCTGCAAATTAGGTCCAACCTCTATGACGTCGGAGTTTACACTATTATCTGCCGTACAATTATAAATAAATATCACATATTGCGTAGTTTTAGATACAGTATCACGAAATAAAACCATTTGAATGCGAGAGTTATCCTTATAACTTCCTTGCATAGTTACGAGCTTTATGGCTCTTTTTTTAGTAGGGATTAAATCCTTTAGCAACTTTATAAGAAAATCTGCCTCAGTAGGTCCCTCCACAAAAAACGCTATCTTTTTCATTTCTCTATTCCAATGATTTTATTATAGAATTTAGAGGCGAAGAAGTCAAAATTATTTAATCCTGTAAATTTAAAATCGTCAAATGATTCTTTTGAGTTATATTGATTATAAAAACATACCCCTTTCTCTCCACGAGCAACCACTTGCCAATATTTTAAAGGAACATTATTCATAACAAAGCGATCATTAGTTGTCATAATAATCTGCACTTTAGAATTTTCGGCCTTCTCTATAACAAGTTTAATCAATTCGGTAGAGCGTTCGTAGTCCAAACCCTCACCAATATCATCTATTAATATGCAACTTGGCTCATCTAATAGAATCGCATATTCTAATTGTATAATTAAAGATAGTGCTCTAAACATTCCTGATGACATTTCCATTTGGTCGGTATAGTCTTTCAGTCCATTCTCACTTACTGCCATTCCTTTTCTTTCTTTCATATCTTCGCGTTTAAGGCACATCACCTCTATTTTAGAGATGTCATAATTTAGACGACACATATCATTAACTATCGCACTTGAAAAGGTTGGTGATTTTTTTCTGCCTTGTACAAATAGTTCAACAACCTTGTTTGTATCTTTTGCATCAACATCTTTAATTTGCGAAAGATCACGAACCAATACATTTTTCCCCATCGGAGTACCAAACCGATAACAACGCAGTTGTTTTCCCCACTCATTTAAAGGATTTAAATAAGGATGCTGAATACTATCCCTACGAGTAACAGCCAAGACATCATCATCTGTTTTAAAATCTACATAGTTTTTCAAAGACTGATAATAAATCTTTCCTTTCTTTCGATTTATTAATTCTTCGTCGTCTTTATATAATCCCTCATTTATGATAGTCCCATTTTTGAATTCTACAACATATCTGTAAATACTATCTTCATTTCTAAATTTGACATCAAAAGAGGCTGTATCGTAAACTAGGTCCATAGGAGTGTGTAAGCCTGTTAATAATTCAGCAAGAGTATCTACCACAGATATTGTATTTGATTTTCCCGAAGCATTTTTTCCGACTACGAGATTAATATTAGATAATTTCACTGGAGTACCTTCATTCATAGCACTCATTATTTGCCATTGATTGTTTTTAAACTTTCTTTGGTAGTGAATTGATTCAAGAATCATAATCTTATAATTTATGGGTTTATATACATATTATAATATTGGGATAAGAAAAAATCAGCTCAATTATAGATTTCCCACTCCCTTATACTTCAAAAACTCATCATAATCGCGGATGTAGTCGGCGGCATCGTAATGCTCACTAGCGAGGCAAAGGAGGACGGCACCGGAAGAGAAGTCATCCAAATCACGCCAAATACCGGGAACAATCAACAAACCATAATACGAGCGGTTGAGATTGAAAGTTTTCTTGTTGTTGCCATCGTCCAGCGTTATCGAGAAAGATCCATTCGCAGCGACAATCAGTTGCTGCAACTCTCGATGAGCATGGGCTCCACGGCTTTCACCCCCTGGAACATCATACAAATAGTAAACTCGCTTGATGTCAAACGGGATATCTGCTCCTCCCTCTATGGGAGTCAGATTACCGCGCGGATCACTGATCTTGCGCAAGTCGATAATCTTGCAATCGTCTATTGTAGTGTACTTGCTCATTATCCTTCAAATTGAATTTTAAAATCATTCTTCGGTCGTAATAATCCAGGAAGAACAGCTTGATTAAAGCCCATATCGCTTAGAGTATTTGCCACCTCAAAGCATTGTTCAAAGCCAGAATAAACCATATAACGTTGGTTTTCTCCAAAGAAAATCTCTGCCTTATATCGACCGGCGTTGATAGTGTATGGGTTAATATCAAAATCAACCGAATAGATTCCCTGTTTCGAATCTTTCTTTCCTACTTCCCCAAACATTTTGCCTACTTGAAAGACTGATACATCATCCATGGTCCTGACATGCAGATTCACATCCAACATAGCATCGGGTTTATAACACATGAATTTGAGGCGGAACTTGATGCCGGACTCAATATCAATATTCGCTTGCGGTTTGCCGGGGAGGATTTCGAAAGACTTGATGCGAATGACGTCATTACCCGGAGCAGTTGCCAAATCATCGAAATACTGGTTCTCGCTGCTACCACCTTCGCCAATATAATAATCCACCGTATCTTTGATGCCGCCCATGTACTTCACCATTCCTTGATCCAGAAGCACACCACGCGTGCATAGAGCCTTGACAGAAGCCATATTATGAGAAACGAATAAAACGGTTCTACCCTCACCTTTCGAGACATCCTGCATCTTGCCGATGGCTTTCTTTTGGAACTCGGCATCGCCGACGGCTAATACCTCATCTACCACCAATATTTCCGGCTCCAAGAAAGCGGCTACAGCAAACCCCAAGCGGACAGTCATACCGGAGGAATAACGCTTCACAGGGGTGTCGATATAGCGCTCGCAGCCAGAGAAATCGATGATCTCATCCAGCTTGCGGTCAATCTCTCTACGGGTCATACCGAGGATAGCGCCATTCAGATAGATATTCTCGCGACCGGTCATTTCCTGATGGAAGCCCGTGCCGACTTCCAGCAAGGAGCCTATACGACCGTGGGCACGGATAGTGCCGGTCGTAGGTCCGGTGACGCGGCTCAGGAGTTTCAAGAGGGTCGATTTGCCGGCACCGTTCTTGCCGATGATACCGACGACATCGCCTTGCTCGACCTTGAAATCGATATCGCGGAGCGCCCAGACATAGTCGGACGTGCCCTTGGAGGCACGGTCGTTGGTCTCGCCGATCTTGAGATACGGATCCTCTTTGCCGAGGACGTTGGTGATCCAGA
>OCVV010899098.1_pt1 | contig 13881 bp, 11 predicted proteins | sample 1539721 | NCBI WGS metagenome assembly OCVV01 (sample SAMN02144230, study PRJEB22623) | gut metagenome | biome: sheep rumen | host: Ovis aries | place: New Zealand
TTACTGAAGCGACAGGTGATTTTGCCACCGCTTCCCCGATTTTTTTTAAGAGTCCGATACGTGTTGCAAGACCCAGCTGATTGAACCTCTGAAAACTTTTAAAATCAAACCTGTCTATGACGCGTTGATTTACGACCGCTTTTTTCGATGTCATTTGAGTGACTTTTTTTGCTTTGCTATTCATATTTTAACTATTGTATTAATATGTGATTAGAACTTTCGGTATTGCAAAGATACTAAGCAGTATCTAAAAGTGTGCAAAAATATAGGGTATATTATGATTATTTAACTATATTTGGCAGATTAGTCATGGTTTTTTTAGTTACAGGAACGATATGATTACATGTTTAAGTGCGATAAAAATAAAAAGCATGGACCTGTTACACGTTAAATATTTGCTCCCTTTTGTTGATGCAACAGAATCCATGCCCATACCAAACTTGTCGGTATGTTATACAAAATTACGGAATATCTTTGATATAACAAAATTTTTTGTTACTTTTGTGCCAAAATTATATTAATATGCGAAAAAGTAATAAAGAAAGGCTATTTAAAGCGGCATTTAAATTGTTTTTAACAAAGCATTTTAATGGTGTATCGATTTCAGATGTTGAAGAGGCGTCGGGATTAACTCGCGGAGCTGTTTTCTATTATGCCAAAACAAAACTTGACTTGTACAAGCAAGTGGTCGAATATTATATTATGGACAAGCAAGACATTAGCCAAAAACTTGGAACCCCTGAATATACAAGTTTTAGGGAATTTATCGATGTTTATATTAATAGCATTGAAAGAACGATGGACAGCATGCGCGACATCATAAATGAAATTCCTTCAAACAGCGCTCCAAGATCATATATGGCAATGATTTTGGAAATTTGTTCTTATTTCCCGGATTTTCAAGAACGATATGTTATGAACGTCAACAACGAAGTTGGTAGGTGGGTGGCCTTGTTGCAGCATTCTATATCCATAGGAGAAATAAGGTCTGACATTGACATTTTAGCCACAGCCAAGAATTTTGTGAGTGTATATTATGGACAGTCTTATACTGACGCGATGTCTTTGGGACTAAATCCTTCTCAATTGCGTGAACAACTATTAAATTTATATAGATTGCTGAAAATCTCAAAATAATTTGGATAATTAAATAATAATTAGTATCTTTGCAACCACATAACAAATAGTATGTTGGTTGCAGTATGAAAAGAGAAGTATTTATAACATGTACATCGTCATTTTTCCCTAATAACCCAGTTGGAAATGACGAAATTGAAAATTACTTAGGAATGATTGGTGGAAAGCCATCAAGAATTAAAAATATTATATTGAGACAAAATGGCATACAACGGCGTTATTATGCATTAAACACAAACCAGGAAATCACTCACACCAATGCAGAGTTGGCTGCCAAGTCAATATTTAAATTATTTGAACAGGGGATATCATCCAGTGATGTTCAAGTTCTTGTATGTAGTACTTCCGTTCCAGATCAATTAATGCCGTCTCATGCTTCAATGGTTCATGGACTTGCATTTAGTGAACCTAAAGAAATATTTTCATTAGCAGGTGTTTGCATGTCTGGAATCAGTGCCCTAAAGACAGGATACATGTCTGTTTTATCAGGCAATTCAAATAATGCTCTTTGTAGTTCTTCAGAACTCTTATCGCCAGTTTTATTAGCCAAATTTTTCAATAAAGAGTTCGAAGAATTATCTCTGATTGAGAAAAATCCAATTATGGCATTTGAGAAGGATTTTTTAAGATACATGCTGTCAGATGGAGCAAGCTGTTTTTATCTTGAGGATAAACCGAGGAGTCACACATATTTAAAAATTGAATGGATTGAAACAATATCCTATGCAAATGATCTGCCTTCATGTATGTACATGTGGGCAGACCAAGGGAGGGACAATGATTTAATCAGCTGGAAAAACAGAACAGCAAATGAAATTCTTAAAAAATCAGTATGGTGTATAAAACAAGATGTAAAACTTCTTAATAATAATGTGGTAAAGCGTTTTGTGGACGCAATTATTTCAGCTTTCAGTCATCACCAAGTTGCTACTAATAAAATAAGGTATATTATACCACATATATCTTCAATGTATTTTTATGATAGACTTGCGGATGAAATAGATAAAAGAGGTCTTAATCTACCAAGAACAAAGTGGTTCACCAATCTTACTACAGTCGGGAATATAGGTTGTGTTTCCATTTATGCTGCACTAGATGAGTTGTTGAAGACAAAAGAAATGGAAAATGATGATCAAATTCTTCTTTTGGTACCCGAAAGCGGAAGATTTTCATACGGAGTTGTGTTATTGACTGTTAAAAAGAACAGTTAATCAAATTATTTTTCGTATCTTTGCACAAAATTGAGGGTTCGTATTTGTCTTCAACAAAAATCGGGAAAAAGAAATAACGAGACAGATATGAAGTTAGTACTGTATATGCTCATATCATATAAGTATGGGACTTCATCTCGTTATGGCCGCTCCCGATGGCTTGTTGAAGGTGAATGTTCCCATACTTTTTTATGCAGAGAAAGAAAGATACTCGCGAACTGATATTGTCTCAAACCTATCAATTGCTATTTGTATATAACTGGGAGGCAATAACAATAGAACAGATAGAGAGTTCTATTGGGCGAACGCGTGGTGCCATTTTTTATTTCTTCAAAAATAAAAATGAACTATTCAATTCAATTATTAATGAACGATTCCTTTCGAAGTTTTTGACCACTGAAGTTAATACTTCTGCTATCCAAAATACGACAATTACAGGCTTCTTCAATCAATATCAAACTCCTTTTGAGAGGCTTTGCAATGATATTTCTGATAATTACGATCTCAAAGACCCCACCCCAGCAGTATTAAATATAATTGTCCAAGCCAGGAAACTATACCCGTGTTTTGACATTGTTATTGGAAGGTATATTTCTAACGAAATACAATACATTGAAAAAAACGCCGTTATTATGCGAGATAATCCTAGGCTGATTAATTCATTTAAAACATATTGTCTGCTAAAGAGTGGAACTTTGCTCCTTTCTGCCAGTCAACAGGATTTATTCAATGTTAACAAACATCTCCAATCCTATATTAATGGGATTGCATACCTGTTAGGAGAGTAATAAACTTGTGAATCATCCCTGCATTTTCCTAATTTAGCATAAATAACAATACAAATTCCTTAATTATTCTAAAATACCTATCGGTATGTTATGGAGTAGAAAATAGTTTTCTTAACTTTGTCGTTAAATGCAAACAAATAATAATATAGCGATGAAGATATTTCGACTTATATGGTTTTTACCTATATCTTTGTTTATAGTTTCCTGCTTACAGAATGAAATTTGTTCTTCCCTAAAGACAGCAGAAGATATTATCAACGATAATCCTGACAGCACATTATCTATTCTTCGAGAAATAGATTATGACGCTTTGAAGGATAATCAGTTAAAAGCATTATACGGTTTACTATATACATCAGCTACCTACAAGAAACATAATGTTCTGAAAAGTGACTCATTATTAGATTACAGCATTCAGGTATTCAAGGATAATGGCGATTTTTATCATTTAGCAGACGCATATTATTACAAAGGAGCTATGAACTATAAAAGAAATCATATAGAAGTCTGTATTAATAATCTGAAGAAAGCTGAGAGCCTTTCAGTTAAAGAAGGTTTTGTTTTTATAGTAAACAAGGTTTATGAATTGCTTATCTATGTAAATTATGTATCAGACAATAAATCCTTGAGAATGGAATATTCAAAGAAATTTCTTGAAAGTTCTGTTAAATTGAACGACAAAACACTAATTGCCAGAGCTTCTGCAATGGTCGCATCGTCTTATGCTGCAATTAATATGGCGGATAGTGCTTATTCATATATAAAAAAAGGACTTAATTACATAGATAACGTAGATTCTGTTTTAAAAGCAGATATTTTGGTTTATGTAGGAGAGATGTATTATGAGAAAGATAAACTCGATTTTTCTTTAAAATATGCTAAAGAATCTGATTCTATTAATTCAAATCCACATGCCAAAATGTTACTTGGCAAAATTGAATTTCAAAAGGGCAACATTCAAAAAGCAGAATTATTATGGAGAGAAGCATTATCAACAAATGACCATAGGCTAAAAATACGGCTATATAGAATGTTGTCTGATTATTATGCGACAATCGGACAATACCATGATGCATATCTTATCACTCTAAAAATGGATAGTCTTAACGATAGAACTAATGAAGGCTCTAAAACTATTCAAGAATTGCAGCAAAAATTTGACAGGGCTAAATCAGAGTCAGCCTTATATCAAAAACTAGTTTATTCATTTGCTCTGGCTTTTATTATATGTTTAATTCTCATATTAGTTCTAAAACATCATAAAAAGAAAATGAGATTTTATGATGAAGAAGTTTCTAATCTCTCAAATGAGAATAGCTCAATCAAAACAGAAATAAAGAATTATTCTGAGAAAATATATGTATACGAAAATGAAATAGGATTATATGTGAGCAAAGTGGCTAACTATGAAAAAGAGATAAATAGTAATATTGAGAAAATAAAAATACTAAAAACCTTTGATCGGGCTAAACAGAAAGAGATAGAAACCCTTAAAAACAATATATCAACATTATACAAATCAATTTTGTCAGAGTTAAAAAAAGGGAATATAATATATGAGACTATAAAAAATAAAAAAACATTAGTCCATTATACAGATGAGGATTTAAACTCCTTGATTGATTTCTATAAAATCATCAAAAGTGATGTATTTTCGCGCTGGTTAGAGAAGTATTATCCTCTAAGTGTCAGGCAATATATATTTTTGATTTTGGAAGATTTGGGATATAATGATTATGATATTGCAGATGTCTTAGGAGTTACTGATACAACCGTACGTTCTACTAGATCAAGAATCAAAAAGAAAATACGCCCATAAAATTTTGTTGCAAATGTTGGCAAACAATATACGAATAGAATACGTAAGTCGCTGATTTTCAGTACATATCTCTTCTGTATAGTGCAACAAAACGATTTCTCCGATTTGCAAGATTAAGACTTTTATCATACCTTTGCATTCAAAAAAAAGGTATGAGTAAGAAAATGTATGCCATGTCTATTTTGGCAATCCTAGCATTAAACGTAAATCATGCTACGGCATGTTGTCGTATAAACTATTGTGCGGAGTCTATCGAACATAGCGATATAGACATTATACTAACACCTGTTGATCGTGGTCCTATTATAATGGAAAAGATCATTAGTGCAAAGTGTAATGTATATAACGAAACCCTGAACATCATGTTCTGGAGAAATCTAGGGTATGGAAACATTGTTGTATGCCATAATGGTCACGAAATCATTAATGACTACTCTCAGATGATTACGGGTGATTCTGTTACTTATAATCTCTCTAGATATGGAAGCGGTGAGTATGAATTAGTTGTAACAACTGGTGATGGAAACACTTATGTAGGAACATTCTCATTAGTGTCCCAATAATAAGGGATACTAATAGAATAACTCTGGTAAAGGAAATGGGCCCATAGAGGTAACTCCAAGAATAATAAAAGTAACAATTAGATATATTTATTCTCACAGATAATGATTTTTATTATGTATAATCAAGTCAACACGATTATATCCAGACCAGACTGTTCAATGGGGATAAAAGCCACATTGCCTTAATGATAGAGTATTATAATAAAAAGATAGTAATATGTAAAAATAATAGGTAACATAGCGATTATGGTTATGAATTGCTATGAGTAATTACGATTTATTAATTAGGAAGCGCCGCCTATACGCAAAATTTAAAAATTATTAAAGTTGAGACAAAATACAATTTGATATATATGAGTCGACAAATATATAATCCAGACCAGACTGGCTAACAGGAGAGAACCGAAAATCTTAAGAGTAGGGTAATTTACAGAAAAATAATTATGGAACTAAGAAATTTTGATTCAAAAGTGTTGTGCCGTGAGCTTTCCGTCGAAGAGATGCAAAATGTAGAGGGAGGCATTATACACCTCATTGGAGTAATCGCTGCAGGTGTTGTCTTGTCCTTTCTGTTTCCTTCGAAGGCGTATTAATCAGATGTAGTGTCGTGAGGGAGGTGTATTTAACCTCCCTCATACCTATTAGTAGAACATAACATGCGCGTTGTATTGAAGCTATATTTCGAGCTTAGAGCGAAATGCCTATGGCGGATGATTCAGGAACTGAGATTCATGATCATCCCCGCCGTATTATTTTTTACCCTCTTGGGAACACTTACGGTTTTAGGGTTAGTTGCTGCTCCTGTATATTATTGTGTATTGCTTTATGTCTTCCTGTTGCTGGTTTGTCACTTCATGCGTAGCGATTCGGCTTTTCTATATTCAATCTTTGGAGTGAGACGCACGAAGATGTTGTTTTTAGTAGAATACATGCTTCTGTCAATCCCATTTCTATGTTTCTTCCTCCAACGCGACAAGCCTTGGGCTGTAGCAATCGTCTTTTTTCCTTTAGTGCTTGTATGCTTTGTCCCATGCGGAGGTTTCTCCTTGCGCCTACCCGCTTTCCCATGTCTGGCATCCGGCAGCTATGAATACCATCGCGGTTGGCGGCTGGCCATGCTTTTATACTTACCGCTAATGGCTGGAGGAGCGATAGGTGCATACATAGGAAACCGTAATCTTGTAGTCGCAGTCTGCATGATTGCAGCTTCCGTCATTAGCTTGTTGTTGATGCGCGAGTGCCATGTAGAGTATTTGTTTAATTACAAGAGTGCTTTGAGATTTCTCGGGCTAAAACTTCTGTTCGCCCTGAAAAATGCATTTGTAATCTTTCTCCCATTTATATTATGCTTGATTCTTGTCGATGTCAACTTGCATCAGTTGTTATTAGGAGTGTCATACTATCTTGGCGCAAGCCTTTTGTTGTTTCAAGTGGAAATGCTGTGCTTTGTAAGCGGTGGAACCAATGGCGGCAATGACCTCATATCAGCACTTGCGTATATGGTTTTGATAGCCATATTCTGCGTGTCACTAATTGTGTCAAAGGCCATGCCTTTCTCCATGATAGTATCGGGAGTCCTGGCCTATCATGCCTATTCAGTAATGAAGAAATACATATTATGATAGAAATTCGGAACTTGACAAAGAAATATCGTGAGTTGATAGCCATAGACAACTTTTGCCATTCCTTTGATGATGGTAAGGTGTATGGAATCATGGGAGAGAACGGAGCGGGCAAAAGTACATTGTTCAGATGTATTGCCGGGATAGAGTCTTATAACGGTTCTGTCTTGGTCAGCGAGAACAGACAGATTGGCTACATGGGCGACACTCCCTTTTACTACTCTTATGTCACAGGCATGGAACATATCGAGTTCTGTCTTCGTGCAAAAGGAAAGTACGTCAGCAGAGACGTGATAGAAGAGCTTAATGAAAAGTTCGCCCTGCCTCTCAACAGATACGCCAGCAGATACTCCTTAGGCATGAAAAAGCGGCTGATGCTACTGACACTAATGCTTCAAGACAATGATATTGTCATCATGGACGAGCCTTTCAACGGTATAGACCTTGCTGGGACAATCGTTCTTAGGCATTGGCTAAAGGAGATGAAGGGCAAGGGGAAATGCATCATACTCTCCTCGCATATCATTTCTGCAATATCTGATATTTGCGATGAGATTACATATATCCATAAGGGAAGAGTCGTGGCAGATTTCTCTGGTATGTCAGTAGAGTCTATTGAGCAATGCATTCTTGAGAAATACCTTTAATTTTTTTACGATTTACTCTATGCTTATAAGCATTATTATTCCTGCATACAACACAGAGCCATATATAGGCAGATGTTTAGAAAGTGTATGTTCTCAAACATACACTGATATTGAAATATTAATTATAGATGATGCTTCATCAGATGGAACAAAACAAATTATAAATAATTATTCCAAGAAGGATAAGAGGATTAAAGTATTCTCGCATAAGCGTAATAAAGGTAATGGCGCTGGACGTAACATGGCTATTAAGGAAGCCAAAGGCGAGTATATAATGTTTGTTGATTCTGATGACAGAATTGCTACAGATGCCATCTATAAACTCGCAAATAGTCTTGATGGCAGTTATCCGAATGTAGTTATGTATGGATGTTATTGGAATTCGATAAAAAAAACTGGCAAGGAAAGGTTAAGCAAACAAATTCTGCCAGATATTTCAGGAAAGGAAAGCAAAGAACTCTTGCTAAATATGCTTCTCACTCAGCAGAAAGGTTTCTTATTCTCTCCATGGATTTACTTTTGCCGGCGCAAATTTCTTCTTGAAAACAATGTCATGTTTGATGATTCTGGTAGGTATTTTGAAGATGTTATCTTTACCACTAAACTTGTCTTTTACACAAATAGCATAAGCGTTGTGAAAGAAGCGTTGTATTTTTACACGGTACGTAACGGCTCAATTATGGGCTGCACTTCCAAAAAGAAAATAAGCGATAGAGTTTGTGCAGTACTTAACATAAGGGATTTCCTGAAGTACAATGGTATATTTGATATGTACCGCGATGCATATACTTTTTGTTTTGTGCATACAGCTTTCTTTTTCCCTTTCAGAGACTATGTAAAATTGAATGAAAAAGATAATCAAATTGAGAATTTTTTTTATGATTTGAGCCAAGAAGATGCAATTAGAAAATTTAATGCAAGCGGATTAAAACTTCCAAATGAAGTTAAAGACAAGGAATTTAGAAAAAGGAGTAAGATGTTAACTTCAAATGTATGGCTTATATCACACCATTTTAACTTTTCCTTGAAATTCTTACGTATGCTTTCAAGATTCCAATAAATGGATACAAGGTATATTTAAAAAGGTTTTATAATGAAATCGATTGGATTGGTAACATATCGGGATCTGTTCGAGACTCAACTGATAAATGACAGTCTCGAAAATGCGATTATTCCCTTTATGCAGAACAATGAAATAATAGGCTCGTACGTCCTAACTTGTGGCATAGAGATGATCGTTTCTGAAAGTGACAAATACAAAGACAAAACTTTTACAGAGGGATAACAAATGCCAGAAATAGATTCATTTTTAGAAGAGCATCTTACTTCAGATTCAGCCGATTTCTATCTTTATGAACATCGTATCAAGACTAATATTATCTACAAGGTGATAGTTGTAGGCCTGTTGGTGGCTATAGCTTCTTTGCCTTTAATATACGTTGACATAACAGTAAGTGCCCCTTCAATGGTTCGACCTGTTTTTGAGAAAAGTATAATAACGACTGCGGTGTCAGAATATGTAGATTCTGTCTATGTCACGGAAGGTGCAATCTTGCATAAGGGAGATGTTATCCTGACGCAACGAACCCAGAAGAACGACAATCAACACAAATTGCATTCAGATAAGGCGAAGAAATTGTCAGACAAAATACACGACTTGGAGGTGCTGGCAAATGGCAATGTACCATCTTTCTTCTATTCTTCTGATATAAGAGAGATTTATACACACTATCAATCGCAATTCCGCCAAATAGACACCGACCGTGAGCAATATGAGATTGAATGGAAGAGACACAAGATACTATTTGACAAGGGTCTCATTAGTGAAAGTGAATACAATGAAGTTTACTACAGGTATCAAGGAAAACGGAATGAGTTGAATGTTCTGGAAAAGAACCAGGAGAGTTCATGGGCGAACTATCTCTATGACTATCGCATGTAATTGAAAGAAACCTTGGCGACGGACAACAGTCTTGCCGCAGACAAACTATTATATGTCGTAAAGAGTCCCATTGATGGAACGTTGGAACAATTCAATGGGATATATAAGGGAGGATTTCTCGCTACAGGTCAGCAAATCGCCATTGTCAGCCCAAACGGAGCACTCTGTCTGGAGTGTTATGTCAGTCCTAGAGACATTGCTTTCATCAAAAGTGACATGGAAGTAAGAGTGCAGATTGATGCTCTGAACTATAACGAATGGGGAATAATTACGGGACACGTTACAGACATAACTTCTGACTTAGTAACAATAGACGATACATATTGTTATAAGGTGAAATGTACTATGGACAGGGACTATCTTTTATTGAAACATACTGATAGACGAGCTCGCATAAAAAAGGGAATGAGTGCCACAGCACATTTTATGGTGACACGTCAGGTTTACCTTAATATACAAGAACATTGACGAATGGGCTAGTCCCACACGATACAAGAGAAAATGAGCACAATACGTATAAAGCAACACGACATCACAGACTGTGGAGCAGCATGTATAGCATCTGTCTGCGCATTCTATGGATTAAAGTATCCGATAGCCAAGATACGGCAATATGCCTACACTGATAAGAAAGGTACCAATCTCCTCGGTATGATTGATGCACTCGGGAAGTTAGGGCTTAGTGCAAAAGGAGTGAAAGCGGAATTTGGTGCGCTTAAGGTAGTGCCTAAGCCAACAATTGCCCATGTCGTTGTCAAGGATGGGCTGCATCATTTCGTGGTTATCTATAAAGTTAGCAACGCATCACTTGAATACATGGATCCTGGTGACGGAAGAATGCATGAGACGAAACATGATGATTTCAAAAAAATATGGACTGGAATACTTGTCCTTGCAGAACCAAAGGAAACCTTTGAAACTGGTGACAAGACTACAAGCAATATAAAACGTTTCTGGCAAATATTCCGCCCTCATTATGGAGCACTGATTCAATCATTGTTCGGTGCTATAACAGTGAGCATTCTCGGCCTGTCAACCTCAATCTATGTCAGCAAAATAACGGATTACGTACTTGTTGACGGCAATGTAAATCTATTGAATATGATGAGCATTGTCATGATTGCCATTCTACTGTTGAAAGTATTTATCAGTCTGACGAAAAACTTAATTACGATAAAGACAGGGCAGTGTATTGACGTGGCACTCATACTTGGCTATTACAAACACTTGCTCACTCTGCCTCAGCAATTCTTTGACACTATGCGTGTCGGTGAAATAACGTCGCGTCTTAGCGATGCAGTGAAGATAAGGAACTTTATTAACAATGTTGTTGTGGATTTCACGGTGAACATAATGATACTGCTTTTTACAGTGGCATTGATGCTAATCTACTCATGGAAACTCACACTGATACTGATTGCTGCGGCTCCATTTTATGGATTGCTGTTCTTTGCATTCAATCGCCTTAACCGTAAGTACCAAAGAAAGATAATGGAACGCGGTGCAAACCTACAGGCTCAACTCGTTGAATCGCTGGAGTCTGTTTCTACGATAAAGCGCTTTGGTATAGAAAATTTTATGAACGTAAAGACAGAGCGTCATTTCGTGGGAATGCTTCGGAGTATATTCACAGCCACCAAAGGAGGATTGTATGTAAATAATGGCATAGAGCTGGTAGAACAGGCAGTGGTTATTGCAATACTATGGATAGGCAGTTCTCAGGTAGTAGATCAAAGTATTACACCAGGAACACTAATGATGTTCTATAGCCTTGTAGGTTATGTGACATCGCCCATATCTTCCATTATTTCATCTAATTCTACCATACAGGAGGCTATGATAGCCTCAGACCGATTGTTTCAAATTATGGATTTAGAACGTGAAGAGAGCGACACCAATAAGATTACTCTCACTAATGATATGATAGGTGACATTCATTTCGATGATGTTACATTTCGTTATGGTTCTCGCAAATTCGTGTTTGAAAACCTTAACTTAACGATACAGAAGGGCAAGACGACCGGCATCGTAGGTGAAAGCGGATCTGGCAAAACAACACTCATTTCGCTATTGCAAAACATCTACCCAATACAGAGGGGTAAGATAAAGATTGGTGACTATGATATTTCTACAATCAACAATAGGTCTTTACGTGAGAAAGTCAGTGTCGTTCCGCAGCAGGTTGAACTGTTCGCAGGCACTGTAACCGAGAATATCGCTCTCGGAGAGAGTAATCCTGATATGAAACGCGTCGTTGATGTGATTAAGAACCTTGGATTGGAGAATTTCATAGATGAACTTCCACAGGGACTAAATACACGAATCGGCGAACATGGCACATCGCTATCGGGTGGAGAACGGCAAAGATTAGCAATAGCACGGGCTGTTTATCGTAATTCGGAGATTATACTTTTCGATGAAGCAACTTCATCACTCGATAGTCTTGCGGAGAAATATGTTAAGCAAGTAACCAAACAATTAGCATCTGAAGGTAAAACAATTGTCATTATTGCCCATAGATTGAGTACAGTGATGGATGCTGATACTATAATAACAATTGATCATGGAAAGGTTGTAGAATCTGGTAAACATAACGAACTTCTTGCCAAAAAAGGGGTTTATTCAATGTTGTGGAACGAACAAACATAAGGGACTTTGTGTATATTAAGAGACATATAGTAGTTTACTATAAATAATATAGTTCTATCTTTACAAGAATTATCCTGACACATCGAAAAAATACTGAAAAAATACCTAAATTTAATTTCATCATAATCCATAGTATGATTTTCAAAGATATTTGTGGCCATTGAGAAGAATAAGATACTTACCGACTATACAAGTGTCTTTTTGTAAATGGCTGAAACCAATCTTATTGAGTACCATAGCGAAAGTGCTTTGTTTGCTGAGGTCGCTCTTCTAATATTATCTAAAGGCTCAATTTTGTTGTATGCTTCAAGTAAGTCATTTCTTACGGAAGTCGCCATTCCGAGTATTGTCTGCAGGCTTTCAATAGTTGCTCATATAGATGCCTTTGTTTTAAATTGCCTCATCCATTTTTATGCTTTCGAATGCTTTGAGTTTACTGCCTACTACACCACTCCCAAGGTTTCGTCCATATAGACTTTCATAGGGGATGTACTTTTTGTTGAGCGCATCCCCTAAAAATCATTTCTTTGATAAATGTGCTAAATCGGGATCTTCAGCGATACGTTTTAGTTCATTAGCCACAATGTGTTTTACGTCATTTTTGATGCGGATATAGTTCTCTTTCACCATCTGGTCCATATTGTCATTGTCGTTCTCATCGGTGAAGTCTGTGATAATAGGGATTGGTCTGTATGCTTTGGTCTCTTTTGAAACTTTCTCGGTATCGACAACTATTTCAGCATGGAAGATCTTCTGGTCGATGCGTTCATCGAAGTTATCTGAAACGGCTCCGACAAACATTCCTTGGGTTAACCCTGAAATTTTGCTGGCTGGTATCAGACTGTCCATCTGGGTATTGATGGAAGTGGACGTGTCCTGTCGGTTAATCGTCATGGACTGGCGTTTCTGTAAGACTTTTCCGAAACGCTCACTCAGAGTCTTGGCTGTTTCACCAACCACTTGACCACTGAAGATGTTGCCTACCGTATTCTGTACCACCTTTGCCTCCTTATCACCATAGTCACGAACTAACTGGCTGAAATCTTGAAAACCGAGACATACGGCAACCTTGTTGCTTCGTGCGGTGGCGATGAGGTTGTCAAGTCCCTTGAAGTAGATAGTAGGTAACTCGTCAATGATGACTGAGGATTTGAGCATTCCCTTCTTATTGATGAGTTTGACGATACGGCTGTTATACAGACCGAGGGCTGCACCATAGATATTCTGACGGTCTGGATTATTGCCGACACACAGGATTTTCGGCTCCTTCGGATTATTTATGTCGAGCGTGAACTCACTGGCAGACATGACCCAATAGAGTTGTGGGGAAATCATTCGGGACAAAGGAATCTTGGCAGAAGCTATCTGACCTTGTAGCTGATCTGCTGCACCTCCTTGCCATGCGTCGATGAACGGGGACATGTAGTTTTCCAGTTCGGGATAACTGGATAAAATCGGAAAGATATCCTCATATTTTTGATTCAATAGTTCTACTGCATGGGG
>OCVV011115319.1_pt1 | contig 13881 bp, 19 predicted proteins | sample 1539721 | NCBI WGS metagenome assembly OCVV01 (sample SAMN02144230, study PRJEB22623) | gut metagenome | biome: sheep rumen | host: Ovis aries | place: New Zealand
TGAATTGTCTCTCCATTCCACAGCGTCTCAATGTTATGCCTTTCCTTTGCCCTGTTTTGCCTTTCCATTCTTATGCAGTTCCGTCCAGATCGATTCCGCTGCTTTTCTATTCATTGCTGAGCCTTCTCTTAACGATGCCGTCCTTTGCCGTCCTATGCTATTCCGTTGCTTGTCATTTCACAGCTACGCCATCTCCCAGCATTTCCGCTCTATGCCATCGCTGTGCATGCTCTGCTATTCCCTATCTCAGCCTGACCATGCTTCACTTTGCCGTTTCATATCAATGCCATTCCTTGCCATGCCTTTTCGATGCGATGCCGTTCACCGCCTTCTCAGTTCTACACAGAGCAATTCCTTCTCAATGTATTGCTTTTCCATCTCAATGCTGATCACGGCTATGCCTTCTCTGATCTAAGCTGCGCCATCTCTTTTCCCATCTCTGCTTTTCCGTGGCTGTACAATTCTTGGCAGTTCACTTCAATGCCTTCTCATATCGCGGCTATGCTGTCCATCTCCTTCACACCTCATTGTTGTGCAATTCCATTGCCTCACCTTTCACTGCTTTGCCTTTTCGTTGCTATCCCCTTCCTTGCCGTTTCTTTGCTATGCTGTGCTTATCAACGCCTTAGCCAACCTATGATCCTCTTGGCTATTCCCTTGCCTTTTAACCTTTTACTGTCTCTTCCGACAGCTTCTCCCAGGTGAATTTCCCTTTCCCTGAGTTTCTCCACTGTCCAAGGCCGCGCCATACGCCATAGTCAAGCCATTCGCAGACAAGCTTCATATCCTTGTCATCGAAGCAGACTACCGTGAATTCCAGTATGGATCCTTCCGGGATCGTCTCCGAATTCGCCAGGGTTACGCGCTCGCCCTGCATCGTCTGTGCCCGGAGCGGACGCTGGCAGTCGCCGATATCGCCTGCGAGTACGATCGGGATCTGTCTCTCCTCTATGAAGATCAGCCCGTCTATCTCCTTCTTATATGCTTTCAGCTTAGAGGACTCTTTGTCCTTGATCTTTCTCAGCATCCCGCAGGCGTCCTTCATGAACCCCTTCAGCTGATAGTCCCACACAATCGGCTCTCCCTTTTCGTTCCTGGGGAATACCGTCATCGCTTTCTCCATCTCAGCCTCAGCTCCGATCGACGCGATCTCTTCAGCCCTGCTCTGTGCATCCGGAGCCTTGGATGCTATGAACTCCGAGTGAATGTTCGGATTGTTTGAAGCTGTTCCCAGCATTTCTTCCGTCAGAGTTACTCTTACTCTCATCTTCTTCATCTGCTTGCCTTCCTTTCTTAATCGCTTCTCTTAAGCGATCTCCTCGTCTCCTGCCCACTCGTTGATCGTCAGCTGCTGGTCTGCGTTTCCTTTCCTGATTATTGCTGGCAGACGCAGCTGCAACGGGATCCGGTCCATACATCCCATGCAGATTGCTTCGGATGTATCCTGATCATGTGATATGGATCCCGAATTCCGGCATACGTATACCAGATTGCCTCCGCTCCATGCTTTGAACTTCGCGAAGGTACAGTTAATTTTTGTCATTCGTCTCCTTTCCTTATTAATCGGATCACCCCAGCCGTGGATATCGGGATCCTCAAGGCACCTCGCGCTGTGCCGCCACGACCAGGGTGTCCATGCTTTATACACCCGATGCTTAATTATTCCGGCGCGTCGGTCCGACCGGCGATCAGGCATATATCGTTTCATCCTGATCTGCGCTATGATGCGACCGCTGTCGGTCTGGAATCGAGACGGAAGGGTTCGAACCTTCATCTGCTGGCCAGGAGGGAGAATTATATGGGTTATATGGGGTTCCAAATAATGCAGATCTTCCAAAGCGTCTCGGTGAGTGTGCGCGGATGCCGCCCCACGCACACTGCTGCAGTTCTTATATGAGCTCCAGCTGCAGCAAAGCTCCGCTCTAACCTTCTGGTGACCATTTGCCCGGAGTCACCAGAGGTGATGAGTTCATTTCTTATTCCTGGCTTCTTTCCGCTTCTTTTTCGCCTGGATCTGCAGCCGTACCATGTTGAACGCTGCTTCCGTCAGCTCCGGATCTTCAAATCTGAGGTATCCTTTATTGATCATCACTTGTATCTCGCCCCTGGTAACCAGCATCAGGTTGTCTATCGAGCAGTTCAGCTTGTTTCCGTCCTTGAATGTGACAACCTTCCCCTCTGGGATCGGCCCGTGATGCTCCTCCCATACAGCTCTGTGTAGTGCTTCCCAGCGGTCCCACTGTCCTCCGGTCATTGATTTCTTCCGGAGCTTGTATCCGTCTGAATTGACGACTATGCTTCCAACCGGAAGCTCATTGGACGGGCGATCACCTTTTTTGAACTGTGTCTGGGCCATGCGCGCCCTGATCTCCTCCAATCGGGTTGGATCCTTTACATATTCCTCCAGCTTCTTTCCTTTATTGCCCGGAGAATTTCCTTTCCGGTACCAACCGGTCACTCCTGACTTGATCCCATGGCGCTGGCGGAACTGCTTCATCGTGGATGTTGAGAACTTTGTCCCAAACTTTTCGTTTACCCTTTCTGCCATCTCTTTGGAGCTGACGCCCCAGGAGTTATCCCGGATGTATTCGTACATACCCTGCGGATATCTGGTGGTCCTTCTGAAGTATTCTTCCTTGCTCCATTTTTTCTTGCAGCCCAATATCCCATGGTTATTTCTGAAGCATTTCATGCGTGAGGCGTTGAAATTGGTCCCGAGTGCCTTGTTGCACTCTTCCGCGAGCTCCTGATCCCACATCTCTGGAGCGTTTTCCCGAACGAACTCATACACCTCCTGCGGGTATTTCCAGATCATTCCCAGTCACCTTCCAACATCGGCGGCAGGCTCTTTTCCCCTTTGCCGTAGTATTTGTCCCTGTGCTGGATCGCACGGAACGCGAGTTCTCCGTTCGAGATGATCATTTCAGAAACCTTAACGATCTGATCCGTTTTCTGCAGCTGTACCTTCAGCTGCTCGTCTGTCATGTCATCATCATTCAGGCGTTCCAGCTGTTCGAACAGGACATTATTCAGATCTGCCAATGTGTTCTTCATCTTCCATACCCTCCTTAATAGCAGAAGTACATTCTGGATCCGATTCCAGGCGGAGGATCAAGTTCTTTGTAGACCTTTCCCAGCCTTTCATTGCTCTGGTAGATCACCCACGCTGGGTATTGACTACCCTCCTCCAAGAGCATTTCCGCCACCTCTACAGCTTTCGGCGTCGGTTCGTCGTAATAGCTGCCATCTTCAATCGGTCCGTACTGCAATGAAGGGTCTGTCTGGAAAACCACCTCATAGATCGTGTCAGGGAACTCGTCGCTCTCTACGCGATTCAATACTACGGAACCGACTCCGATCATCATCTCTTCCTGACAGTTGCCCGCCTCCGCACTTATGATGTGCGAGAGCACGTACAGGTCCTCGTCGGTGTATGGCTTCTCTGCCTCCGTCTCGATCGTGCCAGCTCCGGCCAGTGTGACCGCCATCAGGATCAGTGCTGCCTTCATGTCTCCTCCTTCTTTCCCGGCCTACGGCTTCGCCCTTCAGGCTCCTCTCTTCAGCCAGTAGATCCTCTCGTTTTCAACTCTCCGCATGTCTTCCACGCCTGCTGCAACATTGTGGCGTCTTTTCTTTCTCCCGGTCTCCCGGCGCCATGTCTCCAGCCCCTGGAAGACTATCTCATAGAACATGATCCCGATCATGGCCACCTGCCACAGCTGTGGCTGTGCGTTTGTCTGGATCAGTGATATGAACCAGATCGTGAATATTGCTGCTTTCCCCTTATTCATTATTCTTGCCATTGTTATCTCCTCCCCTTAGGTTCCCCTCTATAACGCTCTTTCCCTTTTCCCAGCAGATCTTCCAGCTTCTCGAGGTCCAGCGCCTTGATCCGGAGCGGCTCCTTCTGCCAGTTCCGGAGCGTCGTCCTCGGTATGCCTGTCCGCCTGCTGACTTCCATCAGGTTGGCACAGTCGAGCAAAATGCCAACCCTTCTCTTAATTCTTTCTTCCGGCTTTATCGTGTTCATGTCTGCCGTTCCTTCCTGTATGTCGTTACCATGATCATCATTCCTGTGATTATCGGCGTAGCTTCGGCGGTTATTACAAACCTAATAATGTCCTTGCTATGACTGTCCCTATTACTCCACCTGCTATCCCGCTGATGACCGGGACGGACCATTCTTTTATGTAAAAGATGATCTTTCTTATCACGGTGCCTGCTGCCTCCCTTCACTGCTTGGCTCTTCGTTGATCTGTCCTTTATCGCTCGATAAATCCAGTATCGGTTGCGCTGTTCCCTGGAGCATTGGAAGCTCGCCATTCCATTTCTTGACCTTTTCGAGTTCGATAAGATCTGGCGTCAACGACTTAGCGATCTGCTCATTCGCTTCAGCTTCCGCTACCGCCCTGATTCTTGTCGCTTCAGCATCTCCTTCTGCCTGGATCTTCTTTGCGTCGGCCTCGGCCTGTGCCTGGATCTTCTTCTGTTCTGCCTCTGCTTTAACCTGCTGCGTTACCTGCTTATTCTGGTATTCTGCCGTTTCGGCTGCCAGTTTGGCCTGAGCCTTCTTCTCGATCGCTTCGTTATATGCATCGGAAAAATTAATGTTCCCGATTGTAACTGAAACAATATTCACTATCTGGTTCTTGTATTTTTCATTCAGGGATTTTTGGATACATTCCTTTGCGGATCCTTCTATCTTTGTTCGATCCGTTACCTCTGTATCGCTATAGAGCTTTGTCGCAGCTTTTATGCCCGACTCGACAGACGTCTGTTTGACAAGATACTTATCCCACTCCTCTACATTCGACCAAATCCAGGCGGCATATTCCGCATTGATCTGGTAATCGACTACCACATTCTGGCAGTAGAGTTCTGTTCGTTCAGATGTTTCTGACCAAATCTTAAGATCTTTGAAATCGATCTCCTGCTGCTTACAATTCACTGCATGAACCTGCTCGACGAACGGAACGTGCCAGCTAATTCCGCTCTTTGCCGGTTTTTCTGATATCTGACCAAATTTCGTTCTGATGCCTACATATCCTGTCGGAACGAACGATATGGCCCCTGCTGTTATTGCCACTGCTATGCCTGCTGCTATTCCGGGAATCGCTTTCTTTCCTTCATCATTCAAAAAGATGCTCAGCAAACATATTCCAATTCCGATTACGAGCAAAACAATACTTAACATTTTCTCTCCTTCTTATTCTTTTTACGGATTCTTGTTTACTCTTCTTTTGTCCACTCATCGAACGGGATGCCCGTGGCGTTAACAATCTTCCTGATGGATTCATAGGAAGGGTTCAGCTTTTCGTCTTTCCACTTTCCGACAGTTCCGTTGCTGAGATCACACATTTTCTCGAAAGCCATGATGCTCATAGCCTTGTCGGCACAATACTTTACGATCTTTGCGTAGATCATTTATGTCCCCCTTTCTTTTTTTAATTCTTATGTAGGAAATATCCTGATATAATTGACACGGTATAGAAATTGTTCTAATATAGAAATTACCCCCATAACTTGCATATTAGAAGTCCGCCTATATCGTGGCTTTTATTAGGATATTTCCTAAGACACGGTCATTATATAGGATTATTTCTAGTGTGTCAACAACAAAATAGAATATTTCCTAAGAGGTGGCCAGAATGATTACAGGTGTGGATTATGTAAGAGAGGAATGCAAGAAACGTGCTATCAGTGTTGCACAACTCGAGAAGTCCCTTGGTTTTTCCAACGGATACCTGAATCCGAAGAAGCTACGCAAAATTCCCTACGATAGAGCTAAGGCGATTGCCAACTATCTTGGAATTGATTTGACCAGGGTTCTTGGGGATGAAACTGTTGATGATCATCAACACCCTGGTTATTACACAGACGAAGCGACAGCTCATATAGCTGAAGACATGGCAACGAATCCTAATCTCCGTGCGCTGTTTGACATCCAGCGCAATATGGATCCGGAGGACCTACAGGCGATGTATAGCATGGCCCTCGCGCTTAAACGAAAGTCGGAAAGGTTAGACTCTGATGATCCTGCTTGATGATATTTTTGTGTACCTTAATGACGATATGCCGGACGGGGCAAGAGAGATGGTCTGTCCGAATCCTGACGGGACCTACACCGTCCTGATCAACGGTAGCCTGGATGACGGCAGTCAGACGGATGCCTTCTGGCATGCTATCCGACATATCCGTAACAATGATTTTGAAAGAGTTGAAAAATATGGAGTACAGGCCATTGAGGCCGAAGCACACAGGAAGGGAGGAAAAGTATCATGAAATACAGATATCTTGTCACTACAGCATTGTTAACCTTTTCACTGGCCATTCCGACTATGGGTGACTTCATTACAGACACATACAAGTTCCGTGGCCTTGACTGGGGATGCGGCATGACCGACATCATTGCGTCAGAAACAAACGCTGACATGTCAGAGGATGACTACGAGGTTGGCGCGACCTATTACGCCTTAAAAAATGTCCAGGTCGCCGGTCTTAGTGCCGTTGCCGTTTTCTACCTTGACAGTAACACCCTTGAGCTGGAGCGTGGCGCTTACGCGTTGGCAGAGCCTCATGTCGATGTGGATCAGTATATCAGCGACTATAACAAGCTTTTGGACACATACAAAAAGAAGTACGGGAAGCCCCTCTCCTCCGGTAGCTCCTGGAAAAAGGGCAGCACGTTCCAGGATACTCCGGGTTTGGAAGGTGTTGCCCTTGCATCTGGTGAACTGTCCTACTTTGCCGACTGGAAAGCGGAAGACGGTTCCAGAATTGAGATCGATATGTCTGGAGAGGATTATCAGGTGTCTACGACCATCTTCTATTATTCTCCGGATTACACAGAGCAGACAGACGACTATGACGTCTTCTCAGATGACTCCATCTAAGGAGGACCCTGCTTATGCCTAAAGCAAAAAAGACAGCGTCCGGGAAATGGCGCTGCACGATCTATGATTACAAGGATAGTACCGGTAGGATCCACCAGAAGACCTTCACAGCTGATACGAAGCGTGAGGCCGAGCGGATGGCTGTCGAATATAAAGAGGGTCCGCAGCTCTCTGATCTGACTGTCGGTGAAGCTGTGCTTAAATATGTCGACTCCAAAGAGCCGGTAATCTCTCCATCTACGCATCGGTCATACATGAGCATATACCGCACACATTATGCGGAGACGCGGTTCGGAGCGATCCGGCTGGTCGATCTGGACAGCATCTCCATCCAGCGCTTCATATCTGATCTTGACGTAAAGGCAAAGACTGTCGGGAATATCTACGGTCTCCTGTCAGCTACGCTGCAGATGTTCCTCCCTGAGCGGAAGTTTGCTGTCACCCTTCCCGCCCGTACCCGGCCGGAGCTGTACACACCTATCACAGCAGAAGTCGAGGAACTCATGGATACGATTAAAAAGGACCGGAAGCTGTATATCATGGTCCTGCTGTGCGTGTTCGGGCCTGTCCGAAGATCTGAGGCGTGTTCTGTTAAATATGAGGACATTAACCAGAATGAAAACGCGATCACGATCAGACGTTCCTGTATCCGGAACGATAATAAGAAGTGGGTGTATAAAGAGATGCCCAAGACGGACGCCTCGTACAGGACGATCATCTATCCGCCTGAGGTCGTCAAGGCCATCGGCCATGGCTTTGGATTCGTTATCGATGGTGTGACGCCTGCTGCCCTCTCCGATCGTTTCACGAGAGCCAGGAACAAAGCAGGGCTGCCTCACTTCCGGTTGCACGATCTCCGGCACTACTCTGCCTCGATTCTTCATGCGATCGGGATCCCGGATCAGTACATAATGCATCGAGGCGGTTGGAAGACAGACCATGTCATGAAGCGCGTATACAGAGATACGCTGTCCGATGTCGAGATTGCTATGAATGAGAAGATAAACAGCCACTTCTCTCAGTCCCTCGCAAAATAGTGACTAAAATAGTGACCTGAACTTTTTAAGAATCCAGTATTTATGCGGGTTCCCGCGCTGTATCGTGTGGGTTCGAGTCCCACCACCGGCAGAAATTGCAGAAACCGCATGGTTGACACAAAATCCCGAGAAACGTGTCAACCGTGCGGTTTTTCGTTTGTCCTGCGCCTGCGTTAATTTTGCCTCTTTAGGTGCATTTTTGCCTATTTTGGTTTTAAATAGTGACTAAAATAGTGACTAAAAAAAGTGCGGAGGATCGCTCCCCCGCCCTTCTTATCACATCGTATATTCTTTAATAATCGCATCGAAGCCCATGCTGTGGAGCTCTGCCACTTTCTGCTCTGCGTTGCCCCGGATCGAGTATGCCCCGCACTGGACTCTGTAGTATCCTTCCTGCATGTCCGTGATGAAGCAATCCGTCCCTGTCGCGCTGATCTGCCGCAGCTTCTTCTCGGCGTTCTTCTTATTAGAATAGGCACCGACCTGCACCCTGTAGATCTTCCGCACTCCAGCGGTCTCATCCGTCCCGGACGGCTCCTGGGCACCGCCCAGCGCCTGCGTCACCTTCAAGGCGAGGTTTTCCATCCTTGCCATGAGCCAGTCGCCCGGGCACGCCTTGTTAGCGAACCACCGATGTACCGTCAGGATCATCTCGTCCTTCGCCGGCCTGTAGTTCAGCGTCTTTTCCTTATTGCCGAACCAGATCAGCCTGGTCTTGCCGTTCCTGCGGCAGATGTCCACGCACAGGTCGATCAGCCGGGCGTACACCGTATCGTTGAACGCATACGGATGGAACTTATTGCTGGCGCACTCGATCGTGACGGCCCGCTGGTCGTTCGCGGAGGAGCTGGAGCACCAGCTGCGGCAGTCTTCCGGGACGCACAGCATCACGCGCCCGTCTCTGCCGATGCCGTAGTTGCAGGAAGCCTGTGCTGAGGCATGATCAAAGCAGGCCCCGATCGTTTCTACAGACAGCTGCCCCACAACGCAGTGCGGCGTGATCCTGTCGATCGGCATTGTCCGCTTCCCGGAATTGCACGGTGATAATTTGGTATATGAAACAAGTGAGCTGTTCACTCCGTCTCCTTTCTGCAGTGCTGGCGGGATCTGGTCTGTCGGATCCACGTGTGTCAGGTCGTCGTACTGCGTTAAGTTATGTTCCCGCACGATCCGCATGACGGATGCCGGGTAGGTCTGCCCTGTGGCGTATCCGCGGGCACCAACAGCCCGGATCAGCGTCGCAGGATCCTTCAGCGCCAGGACTTCGCCGCCGTACTTCGGAGCTCCCCCGGGGCCGTGGTTGGATCCGTAAGTCAGGAAGAGCAGGAAGTCAGCCAAGGACTGTTCGATCGAGTCAAACACGCGGAACTGGTCGTCGATCCGCACGATCCGGTTTCCGTACTGCTCCGGCGTATTCTTCGTGATGCTCCTGCCTGGCCAGACGGACAGCCCTATGTCCGTCCAGCTCTTGTTCAGCAGCTCGCTCTTCTGCCCGACCATGTTGTTGACCGCGATCAGGCTGTAGCAGTCTTTGGCCATGCCGTATCCGTTCTCCAGGCACGCCTGGGCAATAAGAACGCTCGGCAGATATCCGTATCTCTTACAGACTCGCCGAGCGGGTTCTATCACCTGGTCAAGGTATTCCTGTTTAGTTTTGCAAGGATTCATTGTCAGATCTCCTTTATGATTGCCGAGTATCCCTTAGATCGGATCCGATTCATCAGCGCCCTGGCGTTTGCCTCGGACTCAAAAAGCCCGGCCTGCAGTTTAACCAACCCATCTTCCTGAATACGCACAGTCTTGAACCCTGACCGGTTCAGTGACTGCTCGATGTTCTGCAGCACTCCCATGTTAGTGAATGCCCCGCACTGGACGCGGTACTGTGTCCGGTCCTTCAAGCGCAGGATGTATGATACCTTCATGCTGCCATATCGTAGCGATCCGATTACCTTCCGGATCTTTGCTCCTTCTCCAGATCCAGAAGCAAAAGCATGACCGGAGTCAAAGGACTTACCGTTGCCGTAGTAGCAGTTCGTGTGACTCATCGACATATAGCCGATGATGTCTCCCGGCAGCAATGTCCCTTCAGCCTTCAGCTGCTTCACTGTTCTATTTCCGACACGGATGATCCGGAAATACTTTTTCGCGTTTGCCTTCGCGTCAGCTCCGCACCAGACTATCTTTCCATTCTGGCAGTACCAGGCCAGCGCCGATGACGGTACACCGGCGATCTTAGCAGCCCACTGTACACCATCCACGCAGTTGATGAGGTATTTTCCCAGGCTACGAGCTCCTGGGAAGGTTCTGGCCTTCTTGCTTGTCACATTGCAATAGCGCCACTGATGACCGGCAGCATTGTCGGCCTTGATCGTGGTGTTCATATACTTAAGGGCATAGAGGTATCTATCATTCGTATGATCCATTATCTCTCCTCAGTGGTATCGTCCTCATCGTCATCCCAGTACTTCGCGTCCGGATCTTCCTCATCATCACCGCTGGACAGATCGTGGGCGACCTTTTTCAGCTTGCGAGTAATCCACACCGGCATAGGGATGCCCGCCTGATCCAGGTTTTCGCACACGGAAATCACTTCCATGATGCAGATATACACAGCGATCCATGCAGGGATGTCGACCGGGAGTGCGATCGCAACGGATATAACGTATGCGATCACGATGACCATCATCTCTCCCGATTTTCTGAACAGGCCCGTCCTCATTTTGGTTGAGTCCCATGTGTTATTAATTGTCGCCTGGATCCAGCCGGTCACAATGTCGGCTGTCATGAGGATCAGAGGCAAGAGCAGAATCCAATACCGATGCGTAAACTGAATCTCCTGAGTGATGTTTTCCATGGCAAGTACCTCGCTTTCATTAAAAAAGGCACCTCGCTGTGAGGTGCCTACTCAATACTACTTATTGCTACTTAATACTACTTATGCTGTGAACTTCTGATATGACGCCTTGACCCTTGAGTCATCTGTCCGGACATATACCATCGTGGTGTTTATGTTCGTATGCCCGAGGAGCTGCTGGATCTCCTGTATCTCCATTCCGCGCCTTGCCAGATTCGTAGCAAAGGTCCTGCGGAACCTGTGCGGATGTACGTTGGTAACTCCGGCCCGCTTCGCGATCGTGTTAAGGATGTGTCTGATCCCGTCCGATCCGAGCGGTTTGTGGTTCTTATTATAGAAAAGCGCCGGTCCATCTTCTTTCCGCTGCTTAAGATATGAGATCAGGTGCTTCGCTGCCACGGCTGTCGTATAGGTGATCCGCTCTTTCGAGCCTTTTCCATGTACCACATGGACTGCCAGCGTGTCCAGGTCCACATCCTTCACTTCCATCGTTGCCAGCTCCGAGACTCTAATGCCGGTTGATACCAGCATCTCGACCAGCGCCCTCTCCTTGATCGTCCGGCAGGAGCCGCGGAGTGCATCCAGTTCCACATCGCTGAATGCTTCTTTCACTTCCTTCGGGCACTTGATCGGTTTGATCTTGGAGACCGGATTCTTCGGGATCACCTCGTCATCTGTCAGCCACTGGAAGAACGCAGATAGGTTTGCCCGAGTGTTCTCCAGGGAACTGTTCGACAGTCCGCGCTCCTTCTCGATCGCCAGGAAGAAGCGGACGTCATATGCCCCCATCTCCGGGAACGGCTTCCGGATCAGATCGGACAGCTTCCTGGCCGTCCGGGTGTACTGGTATGCTGTTTTCTTACTCTTGCCATCTACCAGCAGGCAGGCCTGGTACCTGCGTATCAGCTTCTCGTTGATATCATCCTGTGGCACCAGATCAGTGCAGCGTTCCGTGATCTCATACTCTGACAGAGCCTTGATCACGATGTTGGAGATCAGTGCGATCTCTTCCGGATCGTATCTGCTGGTAAGTGCTTCTTCGACTCCCTGGATAAAGCTCATGCGGTAATCTTTGGACATAAAAAAACCTCCTTTGACATCTCAAAGCAGGCATGGTACGATGACCTTGCCTACGGGCCGGAGTCGCGCGTCTTTGATTGGAGTCAGGAGCGCGGCTCCTTTTATTTAGTTTCTTATGTCCAAATCTTAGCGAATGAACCGCAGCAAGTCAACTCAGCTTCTCATTAAAATTGCTCTTTAACACAGAATCATTCATATGTGCAAATTTGCACAACGCCATCTTTATGAATCGTGCTTTCCCTATGGTTGATCGCAATTATCTGGTTTCCACAAAGCAAAGAATCAACAACGATTACCTCTGCTTCGTCTGGCATTTCAGCCAACTTTTCTTTGAGTTCTTTTACAGTCATACATGCCACCACTCCTTTTAATTTTAATCACCGTACATGATTTACCTCCGCTTTCGTTGGAATTACTCAACCACAGGCTCTTCCGTCACAGGCTGTGGTTCATGATGGATATACTCCTTGTATCCGTCCACTGCGTCAAGCTGTTCATCCGCAAGCATCACGTAAGCGGTGATGACATCGGGCGCACTCCAGAGAGTCTGGCATACACCATGAAACTGTGTTTTAGCAGATGCTAAATCGGTGATTCCCTCTGCATGAATCTTGTAGTTGCCGTTGATGACAGTGATAATTGAATATTTCATAGTTTTATACCTCCGTATTATGAAAGTGCGTTAAGTGCTTCCGAAAGTGACAGTTTTGTTGCATTTGTGCCGACCGTAATCGTTGCTCCTGAAGCGATAGCGGTTGTTGCACGGTAAAGGGTGTTCCCGACCATGAAAAAGCTGTTTGCCGATATTGCATGGTCGGCAATCATATCATCCTCTGTTGGTGCGGTCAGTTTCTCGATATACAGCTTTGTGTCCGCTCTGTATTCAACCTCAACATCGCCTGCATCCGACCAGATGTTATTCTGACCTTTTATAGTTGTTATGTTAGTTTCCGTTAAACTACCATTTAGGTCGATGGTGACGGTCTGACCCTGATAGGGTTCGTAGTCTGTTGCGGTTGTGCCGAGTTCGATTTGCAAGTCATCCAAAGCCTCAGTTTTGTTATCCCAATACGCCCACACGACCACATACTTAGCATCGCTCCCAGTGGTGACGCTTAATGACATGGGATTTCCAATAGTCTGAGCATTTGGAGCTTGAGTTACATTTTTAACAGCAACGCCGACTGCGGGGAGTTCGGCTGTGTATCCCATTGCAAAGCGTTCTCCTGTTAAAACTGCCTTACGTGATGCCGTGTATGTTTTGTTAGGTTTGCAAGGGATAAACACGACGCATCTCTGTGACCCATCATCTATCTTAGCACCAGATATATATGCGTTGTTCAATATATTTGCTGTATTGCTCTTATCAAACAGATTCTTCCCCGTCCTCGTCACCACAGCCTGTGTGTGTCCAGATTCAGCATCAACGGTCAGGCTCTTGACAGGTACGTTGTCCGCTCCGTCTGGGAATGAGGCGATAGAGCCGCTTGCCGTGTCGGTTACGTATACGCTGTTGAGGATGTCGGAATAATCTTCCTTTAACTGAGTTACATCTTCGGACATCTGGGAGTAGTCTGACGGAATGCTGTCCGCTACATTCTGTGCGGTCTGTGCTGCTGCCGTGGCGGTCGCCGCAGCTGCTCTGGCCTCGGTCAGGATCCTGGTTGCCGGGTTATCTGGATCTTCGTCGACATAGTCGTCAGGCATCGCCCTGTGGACTACATGGATCTTTCCTTCATATGTTGTGATGGACGCCTCCGCATCGTTAACTACGATATACACGCGAAGATCTCCGTCCGTCTCAAAGAACTTGTTCGGGATGTTCCCGAGGACCGTGCAGCTTCCGTCATCGTTGGCAGTGATGCTGGACGGCGTATATGCTTCAGCCTCTTCCATGCCGCGTGTCCAGTAGTGCAGTTCTACCGACGTCACGGTCTCCGGAAGGACAGCTTCGATCAGGTGTCCTTCGTCGTACTGGTACGCATTTGCGGGATCGCTTTCCCGCCTCTCTCCGCGC
>OCVV011238324.1_pt1 | contig 13878 bp, 11 predicted proteins | sample 1539721 | NCBI WGS metagenome assembly OCVV01 (sample SAMN02144230, study PRJEB22623) | gut metagenome | biome: sheep rumen | host: Ovis aries | place: New Zealand
GGCATTTGATGAGAAGATCGTGGGACTTGCTCAGGAGGAAAATGAGCTGTCAAGCAAATACACCAAGCTCATCGCAACAGCCAAGATCCCCTTTGATGGTGAAGTATACAATTTAAGCCTTATGACAAAGTTCACCACATCTTCTGACAGGGATGTCAGAAAGCGTGCTTGGAAGGCAATCAGCGATTATTTCCTTACCGTCACAGACGAGATCGACGGGATATACGATAAGATGGTTGCAAATCGTACAGCGCAGGCCAGGGAGATGGGATACGACAGCTACGTACCCCTTGCCTATATGCGCATGAACAGAAACAGTTACGGAAGAGAGCAGGTGGAAAATTTCCGCAGGCAGGTCAGGGAAGCATTCGTTCCCCTTGCAACCAGGATCCACGAAAAGAGACGCCGGCGTATCGGAGTGGATGCATTGAAGTTTTACGACAACGGCGTGTATTTCACAAACGGAAATCCCGCTCCCAAAGGAACTCCGGAGGAGATCCTTGCCGCAGGACAGGAGATGTACAGAGAGCTTTCTCCCGAGACTGCGGAATTCATAGATTTTATGAGAGAGTATGATCTGTTTGACGTGCTCGGAAGAAAGACCAAGCGACAGGGCGGATATATGACCTATCTTCCCGATTATAAGGCGCCTTTCATTTTCGCCAATTTCAACGGGACCAGCGGGGATGTTGATGTCATCACCCATGAGTGTGGTCATGCATTCCAGGGATTTGTAACAAGAAACGATCCTATCCCCGAGCATAATGAGATCACCATGGAGACCGCTGAGATCCATTCCATGTCCATGGAGTATTTTACATACGGATGGATGGAGAAGTTTTTCGGAGACAGGAAGGATGATTATTATACGATGCATCTTGAGGATTCCATAATCTTCGTTCCCTACGGATGCATGGTGGATGAGTTCCAGCATATCGTCTATGATAATCCTTCAATGACTCCCGCTGAAAGGAAGAATGTCTGGAAGGAGCTTGAGAAGGTCTACAGACCCCATCTTGATTATGATAACGATCCCTTCTTTGCGGAGGGCGGATACTGGCAGAGACAGAGCCATATATTCCAGTCACCTTTCTATTATATCGATTATGTGCTTGCAAGCGTTTGCGCTATGCAGTTCAAGGTGAGAATGGATAAGGATTTCAGAGGTGCATTTGAGGATTATCTGAAGCTGTGCAGGCTCTCTGCCACGAGATTCTATGAGCCCATGCTTGAAAGCGTCGGACTGGAGAGTCCCTTTAAGGATGGCTGCATAGAAAAGCTTGTATCCGAGCTTGAAAAGAAGATCTGATGGGGATTTTTCTTGACAATGCACTATATGTGGTATAAATTAAAGAATGTAGTTGATCGTAAGAGTGGCCACCGGCCACTCTTATGTGTTTGTTAGGAAATCTTTTTTTTCAGTAAACAGGGAGGAGCAAAAATGGGCAAAGCCGATATTTTGGCCGCTAAGGCTGAGGAACTGCTGATACCTGTTACCGCAGAGTACGGAGTGTCTGTCTACGATGTGGAGTACGTCACTGAAAACGGTGAGAAATACCTCAGAGCTTACATCGATAAGGAAGGCGGAGTTACCATAGACGACTGTGAAGCCGTCAGCCGTGCCTTCGAAGCAAAGCTGGATGAATCGGGGCTGATAGACGATCAGTACATACTTGAGGTTTCGAGCCCGGGACTTGGAAGAACACTTTCCAAGGACAGGCATTTAAAGCAGTCTGTCGGTGAGGTGGTAGAACTCTCATTCTATAAGCCTCAGGTTATCGGAGGAACCGAAGATAAGCCCGTAAAGGGAAAACAGACAACCGGCATCCTCAAGGCATTTGACAAGGAGACGGTAACGATCGCAGATCCTGATAAAGGTCAGGAAACTGTCTGGAACAGAAGTGATATTTCAGTCATAAAACTTACTTTTGATTTTTAATACAGAAAGGAAAAGGGAAAAAACAAAATGAACAGCGAACTTATTGAGAGTCTTGATCTGCTTGCAAAGGAAAAAGGCATTGACAGAGAGTCCATTTTCGAAGCTATCGAAAATGCACTCGTTGCAGGCTGCAGAAACCTGTACGGCAGAAATGAGAACATCAAAAACATCCGTGCCGAGATCAATCGCGACACCGGTGATTATCGTATATATGCGGAGAAGACTGTTGTTGAGACCGCTGATGATGTTATGGACCCTCTTGAGGATATTTCTCCCGAAGATGCAAGAGCGATCGCTCCGGATGCACAGGTTGGAGACGTTGTACAGGTTGATATCAAGTCCAAGGATCTTACCCGTATCGCGGCAATGAGTGCCAAGAACGTGATCCTTCAGAAGATCCGTGAAGAAGAGAGACATGCTGTATTCGATCAGTTCTCAGGCAGAAGGAAGAATGTTGTCACCGGAACCGTCAATCACTATGTAGGAGGCAATGTAAGCCTCAACCTCGGAAAGGCTGACGGAATACTTGCAGAGTCCGAGATGATCCCCGGTGAAAAATATAAGAACGGAGACAGACTTAAGGTTTATGTTCTTGATGTCAAGTCCACACCCAAGGGACCCCGTATCAGCGTAAGCCGTACTCATCCGGAACTTGTAAGATGCCTGTTTGAGAATGAAGTAACAGAGATCGCTGACGGTATCGTTGAGATCAGAAGCATCGCGCGTGAGCCCGGAAGCCGTTCCAAGATCGCTGTATGGAGCAACAATCCCGATGTGGATCCCGTAGGTGCATGCGTAGGTATGAACGGTGACAGAGTCAATGCCGTTGTAAGCGAGCTCAGCGATGAGAAGATCGACATCGTATGCTGGGATGATAACCCCGGCAACCTTGTACAGAATGCTCTTTCACCCGCATCTGTCCTTGCGGTATTTGCAGATCCCTATGAGAAGACAGCAAAGGTAGTCGTTCCCGATGACCAGCTTTCACTTGCCATCGGTAAGGAAGGACAGAATGCAAGACTTGCCGCAAGACTTACGGGATACAAGATCGATATCAAGTCAGAGTCACAGGCAAAGGATGCTCCCGGATTCCGTTACGAGGATTATGAGTATTCGGATGATGTGGATGCGGAATATGATGAGAATTACGATGAAGGCGCTGCAGAAGCTCCTTCGGAGGATGCAGAGGAATAATGAAGTCCGAAGTTGCCAGAACATGTGTGGGATGCGGTAATGTGCATGATAAAAAAAGCATGCTCCGCATCGTCCGTAATATGCAGGGTGAGATAGTTCCCGACGAGACCGGCCGTATGAACGGACGGGGAGCATATATATGCATATCGGAGGACTGCCTTGAAAAGGCGCTGAAAAGACACGGTCTGGACAGGGCATTTAAACAAACGGTTTCTGCTAAGACCGTAAAGAGTGTTACAGAGTTTATCATGAGTCATAAACAGTAAAGGAGTCATTACGGGAGACAGGATATTATCGCTTCTTGGAATAGCCCAGAAGGCAGGCAAGATAGCCGGCGGTGAAACACAGGTCCTTGAAAGTATCAGGGACGGCACAGCGATGTGCGTTGTGATAGCGGGTGATGCATCGGACGGGTCTAAGAAGATGTACTCGGACAAATGTAAATATTATGAAGTACCGTTCATGGTATACGCAGACAGAGAGTCTCTCGGCAAGGCTGTTGGTAAGGATCTGAGAAGTGCTCTTGCAGTAAAGGATGAAGGTTTGTGTCGTTCTATAATGAAGGCGGCACCTGAGCTTTTTGAGGAGGAATGTTAGTTAATGGCAAAAACCAGATTACATGAAATAGCAAAAGAATTGGGAATAAAGAGCGCTGAGGTAGTTAATGCCGCAATAGAAATGGGCATGGATGTGAAGTCACATTCAAGCTCTGTTTCTGATGAAGAGGCTGACAAGCTCAGATCCAGATTCGGTTCCGGAAAATCCGAAGCGCCCGAAGTTAAGCCTGCTCCTGCAGAAAGCAAGGAAAAGGAACATGATGCGGTGCAGCCTGAAAAGGCTCCCGTAAAGCAGCAGAGCCCCGCACCCGCTCATAACGGCGGATCCGGACAGGCTGCCCAGCCCAGGAAAAAGATCATTATCGTGAATAATAATCAGCCAAAGGCACAGGGCCAGGGCACGTCGGGCCAGACCAGGGCATATACCGGCGGACAGACTCAGAGACCGAATACCCAGCAGGGAAACACAAATACCCAGAGGCCTTCGAGACCCGGCATGCAGGTTCAGTCGGGAAGACCGGAAGCAAGAAGGATAATCAAGCCTCTGACCGCTCCTTCGGATACCCCCAGCGTGAACATGGTTCATGATCCGAAGAATATTCAGAACGCAAGAAAGCCGAAGCCTGAAAATACGGAAGCTCCCGCAGTTTCAAATGGTAATAATGCTGTAAAGGAACAGGCTCCCGAAAAGAATCCCCAGAGCGCAAAGCCCGAGAACGCTGCAAGAGAAGCGGCTCCGAATGCTCAGAACAACCAGAACAATCAGAGCAGCCAGAGCAATCCGAATGCGCAGAACAGAAAGGATAATGCTCAGGGAAATAAGCCTCAGGGTAACAGGGACAATAACAGAAATCATTTCATAAGTACCAACGACAGACCCGGACAGCGATCAATGGGCGGATACCGTGGAGGAAACGGACATGGCCAAGGCACAGGGACAACGGATAAAGCGGGTTCGCAAGGGCAGACATACAGGCAAAATTGGCAAAACCGCCCGAACTCTTTTGCGGGCACGCAAAACACTGGGAAAGGTGGTTTTGGCGGCGGAGCTCCTGGCAGGGGCTTTGCTGGTGGCGCTGGAAATCAGAGACCAAATGGAAAACCGGGAGCTGGATTCGGAAACGGTAAAAGCGCTGGCGGAGGTAAGATCTTTACCTCGGACGGCCCTACGAGCAATAAAGGGGGACGCGACGCAAGACGCAGAAACGAAGAAAAGAACAGCAGACATAAGGATATAAAGTACAATGAGGAGGAAATGTCTTCAAGCAAGAAGGCAGGACGCTTCATCAAGCCCGAGAAGAAGGTTGAGGAGGTGCCTGAAGAGCAGATCAAGGTGATCACTCTTCCCGATACCATAACCATCGGTGATCTCGCTGCCAAGATGAAGATGAAGGCCTCCGATATCATCAAGAAGCTTTTTATGACCGGTAAGATCGTTACCGTTAACCAGGAGATCTCATATGAGGACGCAGAGAATATCGCCATGGATTATGAGATACTCTGCGAGCATGAGGTCAAGGTAAACGTTATAGAGGAACTTCTCAAGGAAGATGAGGAGGATGAAGGCAAGCTCAGGGAGAGACCTCCCGTTGTCTGCGTTATGGGTCATGTTGACCATGGTAAGACTTCACTCCTTGATGCGATAAGAGAGACCCACGTTACATCCAAGGAGGCCGGAGGTATTACCCAGGCTATCGGTGCTTATACGGTTGATGTAAAGGGTAAATCCATAACCTTCCTTGATACTCCCGGACACGAGGCATTTACCGCGATGCGTATGCGTGGTGCAAATTCCACCGATATCGCGATCCTCGTTGTTGCCGCGGATGATGGTGTAATGCCTCAGACCGTCGAGGCTATCAACCATGCCAAGGCAGCAGGCGTAGAGATAATAGTTGCGGTTAATAAGATCGATAAGCCTTCGGCTAATATCGACAGAGTAAAGCAGGAGCTTTCCGAATATGAGCTCATCTCAGAGGACTGGGGCGGCTCAACTGTCTTCGCACCTGTTTCGGCCAAGACAGGAGAAGGTCTTGATAACCTTCTTGATATGATACTCCTTACCGCTGACGTTCTCGAGCTTAAGGCTAATCCCGACAGGAAGGCAAGAGGCGTTGTCATCGAGGCTAAGCTTGATAAGGGCAGAGGACCTGTGGCAACCGTACTTGTACAGAAGGGTACTCTCCATGTGGGAGATTTTGTATCCGCAGGAGCCGCACACGGCAAGGTCCGTGCGATGATCAATGATAAGGGAGAAAACGTTAAGCAGTGCGGTCCTTCCACTCCCGTTGAGATACTCGGACTTAATTCCGTACCCGAAGCAGGAGAGGTTTTCCTTGCTCACGAATCTGACAAGGAAGCCAAGTCCTATGCGGATACCTATACTGCAGAAAACAAGAAGCAGAAGCTTGCAGAGACCCAGGGCCGTATGAGCCTCGAGGATCTCTTCTCCAAGATCAAGGAGGAGAATCTCAAGGAACTCGATCTTATCATCAAGGCAGACGTTCAGGGTTCTGTGGAAGCGCTCAAGGAATCACTCCTCAAGCTTTCAAACGAAGAGGTTGTGGTCAAGGTTATCCACGGCGGAGTCGGTGCGATCAACGAGTCGGATGTTAATCTCGCAGGTGCATCAAATGCGATCATCATCGGATTCAATGTAAGACCCGATACACAGGCTGCGGACAAGGCTGAGCAGGAGAACGTTGATGTCAGATGCTACGATGTCATATATAAGGCGATCGAAGACATTGAGCGTGCAATGAAGGGTCTTCTTGATCCCGTATTTGAAGAGAAGATCATCGGACATGCTGAGATCAGACAGATATTCAAGGCATCCGCTATCGGAAATATCGCCGGCTCTTATGTGCTTGACGGTATCATGCAGAGAGGATGCAAGGTTCGTATCACAAGAGGCGAGGATCAGGTTTACGAAGGAGTTCTTTCATCTCTCAAGAGATTTAAGGATGATGTCAAGGAAGTTAAGGAAGGATTTGAATGCGGACTTGTATTTGACGGCTTCGATTCCATTCAGGAGCTTGACCGCGTCGAGGCGTTTGTAATGGTAGAGGTACCAAGAACGTGAGAAAGAACAGTATAAAAAATATCAGACTCAATTCTGAAGTTCAGAAGGAGCTTTCATCGATAATCCGCGATGTCAAGGATCCCAGAGTCAGTCCCTGGACCAGCGTTATCGAGGTTTATGTTGCTCCGGATCTTAAGACCTGTAAGGTATGGATCTCTGTGCTCGGTTCGGATGAGGACAGAGACTCTACCATAAGAGGGCTTGAGTCTGCTGCGGGTTTCATCAGACATGAACTTGCATGCAGAATGAATCTCCGCAACACCCCCGAGCTTACATTCATATCAGATACATCAACCGAGTACGGCGTTGATATGATCCATAAGATCGATGAGATAGTTGCCGAGGATGAAGCCAGACACGTGGATACCGGAGAAGAGGAATAACTAAATGCTTGATATCATCAGGGAATGTGAAGGTGCGAAGAGGATAGGCATCAGCGGTCATGTAAGACCGGACGGGGATGCCATTTCGTCCTGCCTTGCACTTAGGAAGTATCTGCTGAATGCCCTTCCCGGAATTTGCGTGGATGTCTATCTCGAAGAGCCGATCCCTACCATATTTGACGGCGAGGAAGGCTACGGAGAGATTAAGAGAAGCTTTCCGGACGGTGAAAGATACGATGTCTATTTCGCTCTTGACTGTAACAGGGAAAGACTCGGAAATGCCGGAAAATATTTCGATGCTGCCGCCAAGAGGATCAATATCGATCATCATGAGAGCAACAAAGGAGGCGTAGGCGATCTTAACGAGATCGAGCCGGAGATCAGCTCCACATGTGAGCTTCTCTATAAGCTCTTTGATAAACGGTATGTCGATAAGGATATCGCGGTATGCATCTACACCGGAATGGTTACAGATACAGGAGTTTTCCAGTATTCGTGTACATCTCCGGAGACAATGCGGAGAGCAGCCGAGCTTATGGAATATGGCTTTGATCATTCAGCTCTTATCCAGAGAGCGTTTTATGAGAAGACATATCTCCAGACACAGATCCTCGGAAGATGCCTTATGGAAAGCGTAAGGTTCATGGAAGGAAAATGTGTGGTCAGCTGGCTCGACAAGAAGACACAGGAATTCTACGGTGTCCTCAGCAAGGATTTTGAAGGTATCGTATCCCAGCTTCGCAATATCAGGGGAGTTGAGGTTTCGATATTTATGTATGAGACTGCCAACCAGGAATATAAGGTTTCCATGAGATCTTCCGAAAAGGTCAATGTGGCACAGATCGCAGAACGCTTTGGCGGCGGCGGTCATGCAAGGGCAGCCGGATGCAATATGACCGGAAATGTATATGATTGTGTGAACAACATATCAAAATATATCGAAAAACAGCTTAAGGACTTTTCCGAAGAGGAGACTCCCTGTGGCTGATATCGGAATAAACGGAATACTTAACATTTCAAAGGAGGCGGGCTACACCTCCTTTGATGTTGTTGCGGTAGTGCGCGGTGTATACCGTCAGCGCAAATGCGGTCATACGGGAACACTGGATCCTATGGCGACCGGCGTTCTCCCCGTAGCCCTGGGCAAGGCTACCAAGGTATGCGGAATGCTGACCGACTGGGACAAGGAGTATGAAGCGCAGCTTTTACTCGGGAAGACCACCGATACTCTGGATATCACCGGCGAGGCTACGGGCGGCGATGCGGATGCTGCAATGAAGCTTGAGGATGACAGGATCAAAGATGTGATCGCAGGCTTTACCGGAGAGATAGAGCAGATCCCTCCGATGTATTCAGCACTGAAGGTGGACGGACGTAGGCTGTATGATATTGCAAGGAGCGGAGGAAGCGTTGAGAGAAATGCACGTAAGGTGAATATACGCAGGATCGAGATCCTTGCCATCGACCTCCCTGTGGTGCGTTTCCGTGTTCTGTGCTCAAAGGGAACATACATCAGGACTCTTTGCGATGATATAGGACGCGTCCTCGGATGCGGCGGATGCATGAAGTCGCTTGAAAGGTGCGCTGTCGGTCCCTTTAATACGGGTAATGCGGTTTCGCTTTCAGAGATAAAAAGACTCAGGGATGAAGGAAATGAAGACGGATTGATGAGCCTTTTAAAGCCCGTTGATTCGGTATTTGAAGATCTCCGTAAAGTTGTTGTGCTTCCTGCATCTGACAAAATGCTTTTGAACGGAAATAAACTTGCAGGTACCGATCTTGAAGCAGACCCCTTGCCCGCGAATTTCGAGCACTTCAGGGTATATCATCCTGACGGAGGCTTTGCCGCAGTCTATGAATATGACGGCACCGGAAGCATATACAGACCGGTAAAAATGTTTTAGCTTCGAAAAAACAAATTAGAACAGATGGAAATAATATCCGATACAAAAGAATTTTATATAAACGGGCGGACTGCGGTAGCTATCGGCAAGTTTGACGGTGTTCATATCGGACACCAGAAGCTCCTTATGGAACTTGCGGAGAGTGCTTCGGCGTACCCGGATGAGATCAGGACATGTGTCTTTACATTTGATCCCGCACCCTCGGTCTTTTTCGGCTCGGAAAAAGGGCTCCTTTCAACCAGAAAGGAAAAGAGGATCCTTTTTGAGAGAAAGGGAATAGATATACTCATCGAATACCCCTTTGACAGGGAAACCGCCGATATGTCCCCGATGGATTTTTTGAATGATATCATCGTCGGAAGGATGGGAGCCGGGGTTATAGCTGCGGGGAGCGACCTTTCCTTTGGAAAAAAAGGGGAAGGGGATTGCGGGCTCCTTAAAAAATTCGGCTCGGACAATGATATTGATGTAAGGATAATTGATAAGATAAGGATAGATCTTGACGGGGAATACGAAGTCAGCTCCACCCTGATAAGGGAAAAGATCCTGAAGGCTGAGATGGAGGAAGCAGAAAAGCTTCTCGGGATACCGTTCTTTATATACGGCGAGATAGAGCATGGCAATCATATCGGTACCACCCTCGGATTTCCCACCATCAACATGGTACCCGGTGATGATAAGCTTCTTCCTCCCTACGGGGTATATACTGCCGATGTGATCATTGAGGGAAGAAAATATGCCGGACTTACCAACATAGGCAGAAAACCGACCATTTCCGATCATGAAAAAAGAGGTGTGGAGACCTATATATACGGTTTTGACAAGGATGTATACGGTCTTGATGCCGAAGTCTATCTCAAGCATTTTTGCAGACCGGAGAAGGAATTCGGTTCCCTTGATGAACTTAAAGCGCAGCTGAGGGATGATATACTCAGATGGGATCCTGTTAACGAACAAAATAATTAACTATGCGAATGCCTTGCGAACAAAAGCTTCATCGGATATAATCGTATTCGGTTAATGAGGGAATAAAGGTACACAGTTAGTAAGAACTGCGAGAGAGGTAGAAATGGATTTATCAGTATTGATATCGTTATGTGGGGGACTGGGGCTTTTCCTCTACGGTATGAAGACAATGAGCAAGGCGATCGAGACAGTTGCCGGCGCCAAGCTCAGACATATTCTTGAGATTTTTACGACCAATCGTTTTACCGGTATGTTTGTGGGACTAATTTTCACTGCGGTGATACAGTCCTCATCTGCCTGTACGGCGATGGTCGTTTCTTTTGTTAATGCGGGACTTATGAATCTGTATCAGGCAGCCGGCGTTATCTTCGGTGCCAATATAGGTACAACGGTCACTTCGCAGTTGGTATCTTTCAATATCAGCAAATATGCACCGATCATCCTCTTGGCCGGTGTTGTGTGCGTGATGTTTTCCAAGAAGGAAAAGGTCAAGGATTTCGGTGAGATAGTGGTCGGCTTCGGTATCCTTTTCATGGGACTCCAGACAATGAGCTCATCCATGAGCTATCTTAAGACGGATCCGGCCGTTGCGGAAATGCTCCTGTCGCTTGATAATCCGTTCCTTGCAACCCTTATGGGATTTGCCATAACCACGATAGTGCAGAGCTCGTCCGTCACGGTTTCCATTGTACTGCTCATGGCCCAGCAGGATATGCTCACGCTTCCCATATGTATCTATATAATCCTCGGATGTAATATAGGTGCCTGCAGTACGGCAGTCCTTGCATCTCTTTCCGGTAAAAAAGATGCAAAGCGTGCCGCAATGATCCATCTCTGGTTCAACATTATAGGTACCGTGATCATGTACGTGGTACTTGCATTTGCCCTTGATCCGGTGATCGCGTTCATCAAGCTGTTCTCTGCGGACAATGGCAGATTTGTTGCAAACGCACATACCATAATCAAGATATTCCAGGTCATCATCCTTCTTCCTTTTGTGAAGCCGCTTGTCAAGCTGGCCAGCTCGACCATCAGGGGCGAAGATCAGAAGGTCGGATACAGAGAGAACTTCCAGCTTAAGTACATTGGCTCCAAGGTTATATTCAATCCCGCAACCGCAATGATCGAAGTTGTCAAGGAGCTTGACAGAATGGCTTCGCTTGCAGGCGAGAATCTTAACCGTGCGATGAATGCGCTTGTAACCCTCGATGAAGATGATATCGAGGAAGTGTACAGGGTCGAGGAGAATATCAATTTCCTTAATCATGCCATAACCGGTTATCTGGTACAGATCAACCAGTCGACGCTGCCCATCGAAGACTTAAAGTCCATAGGCGCCATGTTCCATGTGGTGAATGATATCGAGCGTATCGGTGATCATGCCGAGAATGCCGCAGATGCCGCAAAGCAGAGAAAAGAAAACGGTGCGGTCCTTTCACACGATGCATTAAGAGAACTCGGCGAGATGCTCGATATGGTAAATACCATAATCAGGTATTCGATGGAGATATTTGCAAAGAGCGATGAAACCCATCTTCAGGATGTTGTCGAGCTCGAAGAGAAGATCGATCTTGAGGAAAGAAAGCTTCAGGAAAATCATGTAAGAAGACTTGCCGCAGGGGAATGCACTCCCGAAGCCGGAATGATCTTTTCCGATATCGTTTCCGGACTCGAGAGAGTGGCGGATCATGCGACCAATATCGCCTTTGCCATCAAGGAAGAGGAAGATAACCTGCTTGCGGCAAAACAGGGTGCGACTCCGATAGCCGGATCGTAAATAAATTATCCTTGTTTTTTGCCATGTTTAGTGTTACTATGTATTTTGCGCGCGGTCTTACCGTGGCTTAGCCCAGAGGATAACTCCACCCGGGCCCGGCTTCAGGCGAAGCGCTCGCGGGATATCCATGAGGATATCTTAAATATTCAAACGGAGGTTTTTGAAATGATCAGTAAGGAAAAAAAGACAGCTATCATGAACGAGTATGCCAGAACACCCGGTGACACCGGTTCACCCGAGGTTCAGGTTGCAGTTCTCACCGCTCGTATCAACGAGCTCACCGAGCACCTTAAGGCTAATCCCAAGGATAACCACTCACGCCGCGGAATGCTCAAGATGATCGGACAGAGAAGAGGACTTCTTGATTATCTTGCAGACAAGGATATCAACAGATACCGTGCGCTTATCGAGAAGCTCGGACTTCGTAAATAATCTAAAGCTGACGAGAGGTTGTACGGACAGTGCAGCCTCTCATATTGTTTTAAAGAAGATCTACGGATCTGTTTTCCGGGATTTTGGGTGATGTGACAAAGGAACAGAAAGGTGTTCCGGGATTGCTGAAAAGCAGGTGAATCCATTGTTCGCGGGTTTTTCAGTAGTTTCGGTGCCTTCTGTTCCATAACATATTTAAAGTTATCAAGGAGGCATTATGTACAAGAAGTATGAAATGGACCTTGCCGGCAGAAAGCTTGTCGTAGATATCGACAGAGTCGGTAAGCAGGCAAACGGCTGTGCACTTATGCATTACGGTGATACCACTGTTCTTGCAACCGCAACAGCATCAAGCGCTCCCAGAGACGGAATTGATTTCTTCCCCCTCTCTGTTGAGTACGAAGAGAAGTTCTATGCAGTGGGAAAGCTCCCCGGAGGATTCAATAAGCGTGAGGGAAAGGCAAGCGAGAATGCAATCCTTACCAGCCGCGTTATCGATCGTCCCATGAGACCTCTTTTCCCCAAGGATTATCGTAATGATGTTACTCTTGACTGCATGGTCATGAGTGTTGATCCCGAGTGCAGACCTGAGCTTGTTGCAATGCTCGGTGCCGCAATCTCAACATGCATCTCCGACATCCCCTTCGACGGACCCTGTGCAATGACCCAGGTCGGAATGAAGGACGGAGAATTTGTTGTTAACCCTTCCCAGGAAGTATGGGACAAGGGCGACCTTAAGCTTACCGTTGCATCAACAAAGCAGAAAGTCATCATGATCGAGGCCGGTGCAAACGAGATCCCCGAGGCACGTATGCTCGAGGCTATCTACATGGCTCATGATGTTAACCAGACCATCATCCAGTTCATCGACAAGATCGTTGCAGAATGCGGCAAGAAGAAGCATGAATATACTTCATGTGCTATTCCTGCTGAGATGTTCGAGAAGATGAAGGAGATCGTTCCTCCCGCAGAGATGGAGACCGCAGTCTTCACCGATGACAAGCAGACAAGGGAAGGCAATATCGCAGAGATCACCGAGCGCCTTAAGGCTGCATTCGCTGAGAACGAAGAGTATCTTGCAGTTCTCGGAGAGGCTGTATATCAGTATGAGAAGAAGACCGTAAGGAAGATGATCCTCAAGGATCACAAGAGACCCGACGGCCGTGAGATCACTCAGATCAGACCTCTTTCCGCTGAGGTTGATATCATCCCCAGAGTTCACGGATCCGCAATGTTCACCAGAGGACAGACCCAGATTTGTGACGTATGTACCCTTGCTCCTCTTTCTGAGGCTCAGAGGGTTGAGGGACTTGATCCTTTCGTTACCGAGAAGAGATATATTCACCAGTATAATTTCCCCTCATATTCGGTTGGCGAGACCAAGGTAAGCCGCGGTCCCGGACGTCGTGAGATCGGACACGGAGCTCTTGCCGAGCGTGCCCTTCTTCCCGTTCTTCCCAGCCCTGAGGAGTTCCCTTATGCTATCAGATGCGTATCCGAGACCTTCGAGTCCAACGGATCCACCTCAATGGCATCTACCTGTGCATCCTGCATGTCCCTCATGGCAGCAGGCGTTCCCATCAAGAAGATGGTTGCAGGTATCAGCTGCGGTCTTGTAACCGGTGAGACCGATGATGATTTTGT
>OCVV011097454.1_pt1 | contig 13876 bp, 14 predicted proteins | sample 1539721 | NCBI WGS metagenome assembly OCVV01 (sample SAMN02144230, study PRJEB22623) | gut metagenome | biome: sheep rumen | host: Ovis aries | place: New Zealand
CCAAATTCTCCTTGACTTGCGTCAGCAAGCCTGCGTCGAATTTAGGCAATCTGACGAAAATCTGGACGGCGCATCTGATGCACATGGGTCATGCGGTGTTGCCTTAAAAAGTTATTTTGTTCAATCATGAGCTTGACATTACGGATAATGTGTTGAAAATGTAAAAATGTGTTCTTCTTACTTGCAATTAAGGTCAAAATATGCTATAATAAATTGTTATTATTAATAGTATATCTTTTTGGAGGCTTTTATGCGGATACTTGGTATCGATCCCGGCTATGCAATAGTAGGTTACGGCGTTCTTGATTATGCTTCGGGAAGGTTTTCTGTTGTTGGGTTCGGTGCGGTTACAACTCCTGCTGATCTGCCTTTTGAGAAAAGACTTAAAATGATCTATGAAGATATTACTGAAATAATCGAAACCTATAAGCCCGATGAAATGGGTATAGAAAAGCTTTTTTTCAATACCAATGAGAAAACAGCTATAGATGTTGCTCAGGCAAGAGGTGTAACACTTCTGCCTGCAATTATGAGAAATATTCCGATATATGAATATACGCCTTTACAGGTTAAGTCATCTATAGTCGGATACGGCAGGGCGGAAAAGAAACAGGTTCAGGAAATGACCAAGACTATGCTTCATCTCAAGGAAGTGCCCAAGCCCGATGATACGGCTGATGCAGTTGCTATAGCTATTACGCATGGTCTTAGTATTAATACAAGAAGAATAATCGGTTCGGCGAAGTAGACAGCTGCTTTTAAGGAGGCTATGATATGTTTTATTCTTTAAGAGGCAAACTCATTTATGCAAAGGGAGATATTGCTGTTGTAGAATGTGCGGGAGTGGGATATGAATGCAGAACGTCTTTTTCGACACAGCAGGCTATAGCCGGTAAGGAAGAGGTGCTGCTCTATACACATTTAGCCGTAAGAGAGGACGCTGTAGAGCTCTTTGGCTTTTATACTAAAGAGGAGCTTGAAAGCTTCAGAATGCTTATAAGCATTTCAGGCGTAGGACCTAAGGCGGCGCTGTCAATTCTGTCATCGTGTACTCCTTCGCAGTTTGCGCTTGCTGTTGCAACGGGAGATTCATCTGCATTTACTAAGGTTAAAGGCATAGGAGCAAAGACAGCTCAAAGAATAGTTCTTGAACTCAAAGATAAGGTTGCTAAAGGTGATAATCTAACTGTCAGAGGCGGTACTGCCGCTGTATCTCCTGTTATGAGCAGTAATATTCAGGAGGCAATCACAGCTCTTGTTGTTCTGGGTTATTCAGAGAGTGAGGCATCTTCTGCGATTGCAAAGCTTGATACTTCACTTTCTACAGAAGAGCTTATTAAAAAGGCACTTATGAGCCTTGCAAAGTTTCGATGATTCTTTGAAGGGAGGAAGACGTTTCAAAGCTGGAATGTCATAAGATATGATAGAAAAAGGCGAGTTTGACATTGAACGGATCGTTTCGCCCAAAGAGACAGTATCCGAAACAACAGACGACTTTGAAGTAAGTCTCAGACCTGTTACGCTTGATGAATATATAGGTCAGGATAAGGTCAAGGAAAATATGAAAATTTATATTCAGGCTGCCAAAAACAGAGGCGACAGCCTTGACCATGTTTTGCTTTACGGTCCTCCGGGCCTTGGTAAAACTACATTATCCTCAATAATTGCCCATGAGATGGGAGTAAATATCAGGATTACATCAGGTCCTGCTATTGAGAAGCCCGGTGATCTTGCGGCAATACTTACTAACCTTGAAAAAGGCGATGTGCTCTTCATTGATGAGATTCACAGACTGTCACGTCAGGTTGAAGAGGTGCTTTATCCTGCACTTGAGGACTATGCTCTGGATATAATCATGGGTAAAGGTCCTGCGGCAAGGTCTATAAGAATAGAGCTTAATAAGTTTACACTTATCGGTGCAACAACAAGAGCAGGACTGCTCTCTGCGCCATTAAGAGACCGCTTCGGTGTTATTCAGAGGCTTGACCTATACACTACAGAGCAGCTTTCTGATATAGTTAAGCGTTCTGCAATCATTCTTGGAGTTGCCTGTGATGATAAGGGTGCGGTAGAGATTGCTAAGCGTTCGAGGGGAACGCCTCGAATTGCAAACCGTTTTCTTAAAAGAGTACGTGATTATGCTGAGGTTATGGGCAACGGTGTGATTACTGAGGAAATTGCAAAGATAGCTCTTAACCGTATGGAGGTTGACAAGCTCGGACTTGATAAGCTTGATATGAGACTTCTGAATATGATAATAAAGGGCTATAACGGAGGTCCTGTCGGACTTGAAACACTGGCGGCGGCCATTGGAGAAGATGCTGTTACCATAGAAGACGTTTGTGAGCCTTATCTTATGCAGCTTGGATTTCTTTCAAAAACTCCGAGAGGAAGAGTAGCAACTCAGCTTGCTTACGACCATCTTGGAATATTGAAAGACGGACAAACGCATTTATAATATTATTCAAAGGGGATATTAATTATGGGAAGATTATTCGGAACAGACGGTGCAAGAGGCGTAGCAATTACTGAGCTTACCTGTGAGCTTGCAATGAAGATCGGAAGAGCTGCTGCGGTAGTTCTCTCAAAGGGCAAGGAAGGAAAAGCAAAAATTATTATTGGCAAGGACACAAGAATTTCAAGTGATGTTCTTGAAGCAGCCCTCGTATCTGGTATATGCTCGGTCGGAGCAGATGCGCATATTCTCGGAGTAGTTCCGACACCAGCTGTTGCAATGCTTGTAAATAAGTATGAGGCAGACGCAGGTGTAATGATTTCTGCATCGCATAACAGTGTTGAGTTTAACGGTATCAAGCTGTTTTCAAGCAGCGGATATAAGCTTCCTGACAGCGTTGAGGAGGAGATAGAAGCTCTTATTCTTGATACTCCCGATGCGATCACGCTTTGTAACGGCTGTGACATAGGAAGAGTTTACTATGAAAAAGACGCTGTCTGGGATTATATAAGGCATATTATGAAGTCCAGTCCTGCTGACTTCAAGGGCATTAAGGTTGCGCTTGACTGTGCGAACGGCTCTTCAAGTGTATGTGCTCAGAAGATATTTGAGGGTCTTGGAGCTAAGTGTATAATGCTTAATGATACTCCCGATGGAACTAATATAAATAAGAACTGCGGCTCGACCCATATTGAAGGCTTGCAAAAGGCTGTAGTTGAGAATAACTGCGATGTAGGTCTTGCGTTTGACGGAGATGCTGACAGATGTCTTGCAGTAGATGAAAACGGTCAGCTTATTGACGGTGACAAACTTCTTGCGATTTTCTCGCTCTACATGAAAGATCTTGGACTTCTTAAAAACAATACCTGTGCTGTTACAGTAATGACCAATCTCGGCTTTTTCAAATTTGCCAAAGAGAACGGAATAGTTGCAACAACTACCAAGGTCGGAGACAGGTATGTCCTTGAGCGTATGCAGGAGGGCGGATACAATCTTGGCGGAGAGCAGTCCGGTCATATTATTCTGCTTGACTATGCAAATACAGGTGACGGAGAGCTTACAGGAACAAAGCTGCTGACTGTTATGAGCTATACAAAGAAAAAAGCAAGCGAGCTTGCAAACTGTATGGAGTCATATCCTCAGGTGCTTGTAAATGTAAAGATAACAGCAGATAAAAAGGGAAAATGGGAAAGTAACGAGGCTGTTCAGGCAGCTATTGCAAAATATACTGAAAAGCTTGGTTCTGACGGAAGAATTCTTGTTCGTGAATCGGGTACTGAACCACTTGTCAGAGTTATGATCGAAGGCAAGAAAACAGGTGTTATTACCGAGTATGCCAACGAAATAGCAAAGCTTATCGAGGAAATGTAATGAGATATAAGTATTGTCCTGAATGCGGAGAAAAGCTTGGAAAAAGAACAGTCGGTGATGAGGGAGAGCTCCCTTACTGTGAAAAATGTAACAGACCATGGTTTGATACGTTTTCAAGCTGTGTGCTTTCTGTTGCAGTGAATGAAGATAACGAAGTGCTGCTTATCCGCCAGAGCTACGGAGACACATCAAGGTTTGTTGGTGTAGCAGGCTTTATGAAGTGCGGAGAATCCGCTGAGAGCGCTGCTGTACGTGAAATCAAGGAAGAGACAGGGCTTGAATGTGATAATGTCAGGTTTATTAAAAGCATTTTCTATGATGGAAGAGATCAGCTTATGTTGGGCTTTCTTACAAAAGTAAGAAAAGCAGAGCTTAATATATCTTCTGAGGTTTCAGAGGGGCGCTGGTTTGATATAGATACTGCCATAAACACAGTTCGTCAGGGCAGTATTATTCAGGAACTTATAATTAATGCAAAGGATATGTTAAATGAGAATTGCAGATAATTGGAAGGACTATAAGCTTTTAGATGCGACTGACGGTGATAAGCTTGAAAGCTGGGGAGGTCATATTTTAGTAAGGCCTGACCCTCAGATAATCTGGAAAAGCCCTCAGTACTCGGATAAGTGGGCAAAAGCCGATGCAGTTTATCATCGTTCAACTAAAGGCGGAGGAGCTTGGGATTATAAGAGAAAGCTTCCCGAAAGCTGGAACATCAGCTATAATGATCTGAAATTTGTAATTAAGCCTACAGGCTTCAAGCATACCGGACTGTTCCCTGAGCAGGCTGTAAACTGGGAGCTTATGAGTGGCCTGATCAAAAATGCAGGAAGAGAAATCAATGTGCTGAACCTTTTTGCTTACACGGGCGGTGCAACTCTTGCCTGTGCTGCAGCAGGTGCTAGGGTTGCTCATGTAGATGCATCAAAGGGCATGGTATCATGGGCTCGTGATAATGCTAAGGCATCGGGGCTTGAGGATAAGCCTGTCAGATGGCTCATTGATGACTGTGAAAAGTTTGTAAGGCGAGAGATAAAACGAGGAAGACGCTATGAAGCAGTCGTTATGGATCCGCCTTCGTATGGCAGAGGTCCCGGCGGTGAGGTTTGGAAGCTTGAGGATTGTGTGTATGACCTTGTAAAGCTATGTGCAGGAGTTCTTAGCGATAAACCCTTGTTCTTCCTTCTGAACAGCTATACAACAGGATTGTCACCCTCTGTAATGGCATATATTCTGGGTGATGTGATTGGAAAGAAATACGGCGGAGATGTATCCGCAGATGAGATAGGACTTCCTGTTGAATCAACAGGCATGGTTCTGCCCTGCGGCTCAACTGCTGTATGGATAAATAAGTAAATGGAGGTAATCAACTATGGGACTTGATGACATCAAAAAGAAGATCGACCAGATCGATGACAAAATTCCCGACAGCGTCAAGAAAGAGGCTAAGAAGCTTGCTACCAAGGAAAACCTCGAAAAGGCAAAAGACGTAGCTGAGGATGTAATCGAGAAGATCAAGAAAAAGAAGGACTAAGCGTGTGTGGGCGGCATTTCGCCGCCCTGCAGCGGCTTTGTTTCGGAGTTGGATTTTATGAGTAGTTTTATCGAGATCAAGGATCTTGAGTTTTCATATATTAATGAGATTGAAGAGCCTCCTGTTGTAACAGAGGTTCTGAAAGGTGTTTCTCTCAGTATTGAAAAGGGCGAGTTTGTTGCAGTACTTGGGCATAACGGCTCAGGAAAATCAACGCTTGCCAAGTGTATAAACGGTATTAATATTCCTCAGAATGGCAGTATTACTGTTGACGGAATGAGTGTCTCTGATGAAAGCAGGCTTCTTGACATCAGACAGAAGGTCGGAATGGTGTTTCAGAATCCCGATAATCAGATCGTTGCTACTATTGTTGAGGAAGATGTTGCTTTTGCACTTGAGAATATGGGTGTAGAGCCCAAGGAAATCAGGCGCAGAGTTGATGAAGCTTTGCAGACCGTTGGTATGTATGAGTACCGTATGCACGCACCGCATAAGCTGTCAGGCGGTCAGAAGCAGAGAGTGGCAATAGCAGGTATCATTGCTATGAGACCTGATTGTATTCTCCTTGATGAGCCCACGGCAATGCTTGATCCAAAGGGCAGAACTGAGGTAATGAAAACAATCAAGGAACTGAATGCACAGGGTGTAACGATAGTTCTTATCACACACTATATGGAGGAAGCTGTTCAGGCTGACAGGGTAGTGGTGATTGACGGCGGAGAGATAGTTCTTGACAATAAGCCAAAGAAGATTTTTTCGCAGGTGAAAACACTTAAAAATCTCGGGCTTGATGTTCCGCAGGTAACGGAGCTTTGTTATTTGCTCCGTAATGAAGGAATTGATTTGCCCGATGATATAATTACTGAGGAAGAATGTGTAGAGAAGCTGTATGAGCTTCTGAAATAGTGGAGAGTAAAATGTCAGTTATTAAAGCAGAAGGTCTGACCTATGTTTACGGAGAGGGTACACCTTTTCGTAAGGTTGCGGTCGATCATATAGATCTGGAGATCGAAGCCGGTGAGTTTGTCGGAATAATCGGACATACAGGCTCCGGGAAATCGACTCTCATCCAGCATTTCAACGGGCTTTTAAAGCCTACAGAGGGCGCTGTCTATATTGACGGTGAGAAGCTCTGGGACGATAAGTCGAAGCTCAGGCCCGTAAGATTCAAGGTAGGACTTGTTTTCCAGTATCCTGAGTATCAGCTCTTTGAAGAAACAGTATATAAAGATATTGCTTTCGGACCAAAGAATATGGGGCTAAGTGAAGATGAGATAGATAAGCGTATCCATGAAACTGCAAGGCTTGTCGGAATTAAGCCCGAGATGCTTGAAAAGTCACCCTTTGATCTTTCAGGCGGTCAGAAGAGGCGAGTTGCTATTGCAGGAGTAATGGCAATGAATCCTAAAGTGCTTATACTTGATGAACCTGCCTCGGGACTTGACCCAAAGGGAAGAGAGCGTATTCTGGGTATGCTTAAAGAATACCATAAGGAGACCGGAAATACGGTGCTTCTTGTATCTCATTCAATGGAGGACATAGCTAAGAATGCCGAAAAGATATTAGTAATGAATAAGGCAAAGCTGTTCTGCTATGATGAGACAGTGAAGGTTTTTCACAGAAGTGAGGAGCTTCGGCAGATGGGACTTTCAGTTCCGCAGATAACAAGAGTATTTGACAGACTCAAGTCTATGGGAATAGGACTTGATGATGATGTATATACTGTAAAATATGCAGCAGATCTTGTTTTGAAGATGCTTAAAAACAAGGAAGGCTGAAATAGTACGGAGGAATAATTTGCTAAAGGATATTACAATAGGACAGTTTTTCCCCGGAACTTCTGTTATTCATAAAATGGACGCCAGGGTTAAGCTTCTTCTTACAGCAGCATTTATTGTTATGCTGTTTGTCGCAGACAGTATTCAGGCGCTTTGCGTAGGTATCGCATTCACACTGATAATATATCCTATTTCGGGTATACCTATGAAAATGATGTGGAAAAGTGTGAAGCCTATTCTGCCTGTTGTTATAATAACTGCACTGCTCAATCTGTTCTTCATCAGGACAGGTGACGTATATTTTAAGTGGAAGTTCATAAAGCTTACATCTGACGGTGTGGAGACAGCTTCATTTATGTCGATAAGAATACTTTGTCTGATAGTGGGTTCGTCGATACTGACATATACAACATCACCTATTGACCTGACTGATGCGATTGAGAGACTGCTTTCACCGCTTAAAAAGCTGAAAGTACCTGTGCATGAGCTTGCAATGATGATGACAATCGCATTAAGATTTATACCTACTCTTATCGAAGAAACTGATAAGATCATGTCAGCACAGAAGGCAAGGGGTGCAGATATTGAGACAGGCGGACTAATTAAGAAAGCCAAGGCTCTTGTACCAATACTTATACCGCTTTTTGTAGCTTCATTCAGGCACGCTGAAGAGCTTGCACTTGCAATGGAGTGCCGTTGTTATCACGGAGGAGAGGGACGAACAAGAATGAAACAGCTGCACCTTTCTTATCGTGATTTAGTAGGAGTTATGTTTCTTAGCCTGTTTTTTGCAGGTGTGATAGTTGTAAACTGTTTAGTATGAGAAATTTCAAAGTTACAATAGCATATAACGGAGCTGCATATCATGGTTGGCAAAGGCAGAACAATGCTTATACAGTTCAGGAGGCTTTTGAAGATGCTCTCTTTGAGCTGTTGGGTGAGCATATTACTGTGAACGGCTGCTCCAGAACTGATGCAGGTGTTCACGCAAGACAGTATGTTCTGAGCTTTCAGACTGAATCTACGATAACCTGCAGAGGTGTTGTGTTCGGGCTTAATGCTATACTTGAAGATGATATCGCAGTTCTTTCTTGCGAGGAAGCTCCCCTTGATTTTCATGCAAGATATTCCTGCAAAGGCAAGGAGTATGTTTATATTGTTCACAACAGTGAGATAAAAGATCCGTTTTATAAAGACACAGCATACAGAAGCTGGTATCCTATAGATGCTGACAGACTTGACAGAGAAGCAAAGGCATTTATAGGAAAGCATGATTTTAAGGCTTTCTGCAGTGCCGATTGCGACAAAGAAAATACAGAGAGAACTATCTTTGATTTCAGTGTCAAGCGTGTTGGTGATACGGTTCACTTTACTGTAAGCGGTGACGGATTTTTATATAATATGGTGAGGATAATGGTAGGTACACTGCTTTATATCAATGACGGTAAATTGGCTGACGGCTCAATTAAAGCGCTCATTGATTCGAGAGACAGAACAAAAGCAGGTAAAACAGTACCGCCTGCAGGTTTATACCTGAACGAAGTTTATTACGATAAAGGCAATGAGGATAATGAAAGACAATAACGATAATAATAAGAATAAATATTCAGATTCCGGCTTTGTTGACAGAGATGCCTTTGTAAATGCTGATGAGCCAATGCCTGAAGTATCGGGACGTGAGATCAGACAGCAGAAAAGGCTCGCAAAAAAGCAAAGACAGCGTGCAGAAAAAGAGCAGCGCCTCAGAGAAGAGCTGCTTGCGCAAAAAAAGCTAAGAGCTGCCCGTGAAAGAATGAAGTCTGAAGCAGAAGCTGAGAAAGCTGCTCAGGAAGACATACAGAAGATAACCGAGCAGGAGGTGTTTATAGCACCTGCAGATGAATCAAAGCTTAAAGACCTTAAAGAAGACCCTAATAAGATCTTTGAGGATGATGTGTTTGTTCAGGCAAATGACAAAGAAGAAAAAAACTCTGAAAATGCAGAAGAACAGTCTGATGATGAGCGGGATAAAGCTATTGAGAAGCTTGAAAAAAAGCAGCAGAAGGCTCAGATCAAGAAAAACCGTGAGAGCATTATACTCATAAAGCACGATAATGTTGTTGAGGATGATGAGGAGGAAGATGAGTCTCAGGAGGAGCAGAAGCCTGATGATCAGGAAGCTGCAGCAGATGAGACTGTTAAGTCTGTTCCTGAGGAAGAACCTGCGAAAAAAGAGCATAAGAAGTCTGAACCTAAAGCACGAAAAACTAAGGTTACAGATATTCGTTCTGCTCGTAAAAAGCAGAAGACAAAGAAAAGGATAAAAGCTCTTGTTGCTCTGCTTATTATTTCTGTATTTGGATTTACAGTATATTTTACAAGAGGTATCTGGGTGCCGAAGCTTGAGGGCATACTTGATAAGCCTCATGCAACTATTGTAAATGACGGTAAAACTGCTGAGGGTAATTTCCCGCTGCAATTTGATGAAACCTCGGTAAATATAGTCGCACCCTTCAATGACTGCTTTATAAAAGTTGATGATAATCATATTGTTTTTTATGATGAAGCCGGAAAGGTCATTTCAACATCTTCTCATTCTTATGCAAACCCTGTCGTTAAGACAGCAGGCAAGCGTGCAATGATTTATGACAGAGGCGGTCATGCTTTTACTCTTATGAATAAGAACGGAGAACTCTTTTCAAGGGAAATAGATGATTCTATTTTGCTCGCTGAGATAGCAAGCAACAGCAATATTGCTGTTGTCACCCAGAATGACAGATATGAAGCCGTAATGACAGTTTATGATTCTGACGGAGCTGTGATATACAGATGGCAAAGTTATAAGAAGGTTATAGATATCAGCTTCAATGAAAGCGGAAAAGGCTGTTACATAACAACGTTCAAGTCCGAGAACGGTATGATTAATTCGTATATTTCAGGTGTTTCGTTTGACAGTGAAGAGGAGTTTATGCAGTCATCAGCAATTGATGATCTTGTTCTTGATACACTTGTAAACGATAATGAGGATCAGTGGGTTATTGGATTGTCAAATTTCTATAAGCTTGATAATAAAGGAAACATTCTGTTTAAGTATGAATACAGCGGTGACCTTATAGATTATACAGTCAGCAAGACATCTGCTGCGGTAGTAGTCAGCGGAGTAGGAAAAGGAAGCGGCGTTCTGACGATTTTCCGTTCGGACAGCGATTCCAACAATCCGAACAGCATGATCTATACCGAAGACGGTCAGCCCAAAAAGCTACATTCAGGTTCAAATCTGATTATTCTTCTTTGTGAGGATAAAATCAATGCGTATGATAAAGCAGGCAACCTGCTTGCAACTGCAAATGTTTCTTCGGATTATCTGGATTTTGCTTATCTTAATGATGCTGTATATTTTCTCGATGTAAGAGAACTCAATAAGATCGGATTCAAGACCTGATACGAGGGTGATTAAATGGCACTGCTTCTTGATATGATATGTGCGGTAATACTGATCCTTTTCGTATTTATTGGTATTTACCGAGGTGTTTTCAAGTTTACGATACTTCTTCTGGCATCTGTGGTTTGTGCGTCAGTTTCTTTGTTTTTGTCTGATATGGCAGCAGAGAATGCATACAATAAATTTGTAAAGAAAAAGATTACTTCCGGTCTTGAAACTGCTTGCAAAGGTCTTGATGTTACAAAAGAAGTTAATGAAAGACTTGCTGAAAAAGGTCTGAGTGTTCAGATTGACTCTCAGAAAATAAAGGATTCATTCGACCGGAGTACAAAGCCTTCAGAATCAATAAAGAATCTCCTTGAGAAAGAGGGCCTTGATACTCAGTCGGCTGAGGAAACAGCGTCTGAGATTTTTACAGATGTTAAAAACGAGTTCAAAAATCATTTTGATATTAGCTTTCAGAATGCTTCATTGGATAAGGTTGCAGATCAGGCTGTCAATATGTTTGATAAAAAAGCAACGCAGATTTTTTACGCTCTCAGCCGTGATGACCCAACATATTCTGCTGAGCTTCTTGAAAAGAATATATTAAGAGCGCTTATACTTCCTTTGCTCAGAATAATGATCTTTATAATTCTGTATATTGTTATGGAAATTGGTGTCAAGATTATTCTGTTTCTGGTGGGTATTTTTACCGGAGGCCGCTTATCTGTATCAGCAAGGGTCGGAGGCGGTGCTCTTGGAGCTTTGAAGGGCGGTATGTACTGCCTGCTGATAGCTTACTTTGCTGCGCAGATTATTTCAACTATGGGAGAGTCAAACGGCTTCCTATCCTTGAAGCAATGCAATGATACTTTGATTTTTAAATATTTTTTCCATGTGTTTTACTAAGAAAGAAAGGAGTACACTATTATGATGATGTGCACCCGATGCAAAAAAAGACCTGCGGTAGTATTTATATCGCAGCTTAATGTAAAAGACCCTGACTCTAAGAAAAATCAGGGACTATGCCTTGTGTGTGCCAAGGAACTTGGAATTACACAGGTTGATGACTATATGAAGCAAATGGGTATCTCAGATGATGACCTTGAGGCTATGTCAAATCAGCTTATGGAGCTTTCCGACGGTGATGACTTTGAAATGGGCGGAAGCGGAACTATGCCGAACTTCCTAAGCAATCTGTTCTCAGGAGGCTCACCTGTTTCTGACAGACAAAGCTCTTCTGCTTCTGCGCAGTCGAATACAAAGGAAAAGGATAAAAAGCAGAAGAAACTAAAATTTCTGAACAACTATTGTACAAATCTTACCGAAAAGGCAAGAGAGGGTAAGCTTGATAATATTGTTGGGAGAGACAAAGAGATTTCAAGAGTGATTCATATTCTTTCCCGCAGACAGAAAAACAATCCTTGCCTTATTGGTGAGCCCGGTGTAGGTAAAACTGCTGTAGCTGAAGGCATTGCTCAGAAAATAGTTTCGGGAGATGTTCCTTTCCACATAAGGGATAAAGAGCTTTATTTGCTTGATCTGACTGCACTTGTAGCCGGAACTCAGTTCAGAGGACAGTTTGAAAGCCGCTGCAAGGGGCTTGTTGAAGAGGTTAAGTCTCTCGGCAATGTTATTCTTTTTATAGATGAGGTTCACACGCTCGTCGGTACTGGTGATTCTGAGGGCACAATGAATGCGGCAAACATCTTAAAGCCCTCTCTTTCGAGAGGAGAGATTCAGGTCATCGGTGCTACCACCTTTAAGGAGTACAGAAAGTATATTGAGAAGGACTCTGCTCTTGAGAGACGTTTCCAGCCTGTAACAGTCAATGAACCGACAGTTGAGGATACCGTTACAGTTCTTCTTGGTATAAAGAAATACTATGAGAATTTCCATAGAGTTCATATTGATGATGCTACTATAAGAAAATGTGCTGTTCTTTCAGAGAGATATATAAATGACAGATTTCTACCCGATAAGGCGATTGACCTTCTTGATGAGGCTTGTGCCTGCACAAGTATAAGAACTCCCGAAATTGAAGAGTATGATGACCTGAACACTCAGCTTCGTGAACAGGAGCAGTATGTTGAAGAGGCTGAAGCCAGTGATGAGCCCGATTATGAGGCTATCGCAAATAAAAGAGGCGAGATACTCCGTATTCAGGAAAGGCTCAAGGAGGTTGAGCAGAAGCTTAATACTGTCAAGGTAACTGATGAGGATCTTTCTACAGTTATTGAGCTCTGGACAGGTATTCCGGCAAATAAAATCGCTCAGAGTGAATTTGAAAAGATAAGAGACCTGAAACCTCATCTGCTTGAACGTATCATTGGTCAGGACGAGGCTGTTGATAAGGTAGCTAAGGCAATAAAGAGAACGAGAATACAGCTTGATAAGCGCCGCAGACCTGCTTCTTTCATTTTTGTAGGTCCTACAGGTGTAGGAAAAACTGAGCTTGTAAAGGTTCTGGGCGAGGAGCTGTTTGATGCAACAGAGCCTCTTATCAGAATAGATATGTCTGAGTATATGGAGAAGCACTCTGTATCTAAGCTTATAGGCTCACCTCCCGGATATGTAGGCTTCGATGATGCGGGACAGCTCACAGAAAAGGTCAGAAGACGCCCATACAGCGTTATACTGTTTGATGAGATAGAAAAAGCTCACCCTGACGTAATGAATATTATGCTCCAGATACTTGATGAGGGCAAGCTTAATGACTCGCAGGGACGTTCAGTATCATTTGAGAATACAGTTATTGTTATGACCTCAAACGCAGGCTCAACTGATAAGGATACAGGTGTAGGCTTCAACAAAACTGATAACGAGATAGCTCAGGATAAAGCTATGAAGGCACTGAGAGATTTCCTCAGGCCTGAGTTCTTAGGCCGTGTTGATGAAGTTGTAGTATTTAATCAGCTTACAGAGGAAAATTACGCATCTATTGCAGGCCTTATGCTTGATGAGATGAAGTCACCACTCTCTGAGCAGGGAATCGAACTCAGATACACTGATGCAGCTTTGAAGCTTATAGCTCATAAAGCACACGGTCACAAGCTTGGTGCAAGAGATATAAGAAGAGTTATCCGCAGTGAGGTACAGGATAAGATCGCAGAGATCATCGTTGAAAATGGTGAGGGCGCAGTTTCTGCTGTAGCTGTTGACGCAGACGGTGAAGAACTTAAAATAAGCTCAATCTAAAAAATCAAGCAGATAACAGTACAAAAATTCGTACTGTTATCTGCTTTTTTAGGCAACACCGCACGACCTCTGTGCATCAGATGCGCCGTCCAGATTTTCGTCAGATTGCCTAAATTCGACGCAGGCTTGCTGACGCA
>OCVV011343253.1_pt1 | contig 13869 bp, 12 predicted proteins | sample 1539721 | NCBI WGS metagenome assembly OCVV01 (sample SAMN02144230, study PRJEB22623) | gut metagenome | biome: sheep rumen | host: Ovis aries | place: New Zealand
GAGTCTTTATACCTTTCGGCTTTTGTCTTTTTACTTTGAGCGGCAAAGCCGCGGTCTTTCTCTACTTGATCTCGACGGCTTTGATGCCGTCGCGCTCGAGGAGGGCGTTGATGGTCGGCTCGCCACCACGGAAGCGCTTGTAGAGGTCCATGGCTTTCTCGGTACCACCCTTCTCGAGGATATTCTCGCGGAAGCGTTTGGCTGCTTTCTTGTCGAAGATAGAGCCGTTTTTCTTCTGTGCCTCTTTGAAGACAGAGAAAGCGTCTGCGTCAAGGAGTTCCGACCACTTATAGCTGTAATAGCCGGCTGCATAACCACCCGAGAAGATATGGGTGAAGGCAGTAGCCATCTGGGTTCCCGGAACGGTCGGCATCACCTGTACCTGCTCCATCGCCTCGTCGCTGAAACGGCAGACAGACTCTACGGTACCGATGGTCTCGTTGACCTCAAAGGGTTTCTCCAGAGTATGCCAAGCCATGTCGAGGTAGCCGAAACTGAGCTGACGGACGCAGGCATAAGCTGCATGGTAAGTCTGGGAAGCGTGCATCTTGTCGAGCAGTTCCTGCGGCAGCGCCTCGCCTGTCTTATAATGCTTGGCGAAAGTATCGAGGAACTCTTTCTCGTCGATGAAGTTCTCGTTGAACTGGGAAGGCAGCTCCACGAAATCGCGCGGAACGTTGGTACCGCTCTGCGCGGAATACTGGCAGCGGGTGAGCATGCCATGCAGGCCGTGTCCGAACTCATGGAGGAAAGTACGCACCTCGTCGTAGGTGAAGAGTGCCGGTTTATCTGCGGTGGGACGAGTGAAGTTCATCACATTGACGATATGCGGACGGTGATCCTTCTTGCCGAGCATGTACTGCGGCTGGAAATCATTCATCCACGCGCCGCCACGCTTGCCGTCCCGCGGATGGAAGTCCGCGTAATAAACCGCAAGGAACTTGCCTTTCTCATCGAAGACCTCATAGGCTGTCACCTCCGGGTTATAGACCTGGATCTTCTTGTTCTCCTTGAACTTGAGGCCATAGAGACGTTCTGCGAGTCCGAAGACACCTTTCTTGACGTTCTCCAGTTCGAAATACGGACGGAGGTCGTCATCGGAGATCGCAAATTTCTCCTGTTTCAGTTTCTTGGAGTAATAGCTCCAGTCCCAAGGCTGTACATGCGCCGCATAGAATCCATGAGCATGAGCGTAATCCTCTAATTCCTTCACTTCCTCACGTGCTGCCGGCATATAGGCATCGCGGAGTTGGTCAAGGAGCGAATAGACACGTTCGGGAGTCTCCGCCATAGTCTTATAGAGCGATTTCTCGGCGTAAGTCTTCTTGCCGAAGAGGTTAGCAAGCGCCAGACGGGTGTTGACGATCTCGACGATGAGGGCAGTGTTGTCAAACTCACCGCCTACGCACTTACCGGCATTCGCCATATAGAGTTCGCGGCGGATGTCGCGGTTGTCAAGATCCTGCATGACAGGAATAGTGGTCGTCGGCTTGAGATTGAGGAGCCAGCCTTCTAATCCTTTCTTCTCGGCGTTGGCACGAAGCATGGCTTTGGTGTCGTCATTGAGTCCGGCGAGAAGCGACTCATCGGTGATGAGCATGGTCCAGGCGTTGGTAGCTTTGAGCACGTTCTGACCGTACTGAAGTGTCAGTTTGGACAGTTTGGCGGAGAGCTCACGATAAGTCTGTTTGTCCTCGGGCGAGAGGTTAGCGCCGTTGTTAGCGAAAGACTCGTATATATCCTCCAGCAGTTTGTACTGGGCTTTGTTGAGTTTGAGTTTGCCGCGCTGGTCATAGACCGCTTTGATACGTTGGAAGAGCCCTTCGTTCAGACGGATGGTAGAGGAGTACTCCGAGAGCTTCGGAGAGAGCTCCATCTCGATCTGCTGGAGCGTGTCATTGGTCTCCGCAGAAGTGAGGTTATAGAAACAGCCGGCTACGATACCCAGCATCTCGCCGGAGCGCTCGTACGCCTCGATGGTGTTTGCAAAAGTCGGTGCCGCAGGGTTATTGACAATATCGTCAATGTCCTTGAGACCTTGTTTGAAAGCCTCCTCGAAAGCAGGCATGTAATGCTCGGCATGGATCTCGTTGAAGGGATAGGTGCCGTGCGGAGTTTTCCAGTTCTTGTATTCAAAGAACGGGTTGGTAGCAGCGGTAGCTGCCATAACAGTAGTGGCTAAAGCCATAGTTAGAAATTTTCTCATTGTTATTTTCCTCTAATTAAATTAATGTCTCCGGAGAGCTGATAGACGCCTGTGACAGCGGCATCGGCGTTGAGTTTCTTACGGTTGTAAGAAGCCTTGGTAGTGAACCGTGCGTTCTTCGCCGCATCGGTGCCGAGCGCACGGATGACGTAGAAATACGCGCCTTCGGAAGCCGGGCGGTTACCAATCATACCATCCCACCCTTTGGCTGGGTCAGTCCACTCATAGACCAACTTTCCCCATCGGTTGTATATCCAGCAATGGAACTCGCGAATAGAGCGATACGCCACACGGAACTCGTCATTCTTACCGTCTCCGTTGGGTGTAAAGACGTTCGGCACCGCCAGATAGGACTCGGAGATAGCGACCGTCATCTCCGCCGAGTCGGTAGAGCAGTAATCGTTGTTGACAGCACAGACTACGCGGTACGAGCCGGGCTCCGAGAAAGTATAACGGATGTCCTTATCCGTACGGGTCACTATGCGCTCCGTAGATTTATAGATGTTCCAGCGGTAGTACTTGGCGCCGGGCGTAGGGTTCGAGTAGAAAGCGACCTCCAGCGGTCCGCTGTAGTCGGACGAAGCAATCAGGGTCTGGGAAGTAGGCCGGTTGCGCTCGTTCGATTTCTCGCCCTCCGTACCACGCGCGGTAGCCAGCGAAGTGAGTTCCATCTTCACTGCCTGCACGTAGTTCTCCTCTAAGAACTGCTCCACACAAGCGGAGTCGAGCCCTAATTCATCGCGGACATCGGGATCGTAGCATAGTTTGACAGACGTAGCGCCATAGAGCGGCGGCAGGACGATGTTAGGCGTGAGATCCGTCTCCATGGTTGCCGCGGAGTCCACCCAGTTCTCACCATTCCACGCGAGCGCATTATAAAATAAGGTACACGTGCGCGCACGTGAGTCCAGTCCGCGGACGTGCAGGATTGTATTCTCACACGTAGGTTCGATCGAGAAATCCAAATCGTAGAGCCCTTGGTATTGCTGCACGCAGAAAGTAGAACCGGCTGCACGGTAACAACCCTCGTCCGGAAAAATCTCATCCATGCCGGTGGCATAGACAGAACCGTCGGCTTTGTACCAATCGATCGGACCGACCGTAGAGCGCAGATGAATCTCGTCCTTGAAAATAAACAGCGTGTCGGAACCCTCCTCCACCAAAGTGGCAGTGCCTACGCACTCGATGGGCGAGGCCAGGGAAACTGAAAGATGAAAAATGAAAAATGAAAGGATGATTAATCCTAACCATTCATTGTATATCCTTTTTCCTTTCATTTTTCTACTTTCAATTTATTTATTGACTTGGAAGCGGGTGTTGCCGTTCTCGAGGAAATCAACGATCTGCTTGGCAGCCGCAATTCCGGCGTTGATGTTCGCCTCGGCGGTCTGCGCACCCATTTTCTTAGGCGTAGCGAAATAGCGTCCCTCGAAGAGGGTACGGAACTTAGCGTCCGCAACGGGCATGATATCCGTCATGTACTTGAGGTCGGCACGCTCCTGCATGAGAGCGATGAGTCCGTCCTCGTCGATCACCTCCTTGCGGGCGGTGTTGACAAGGATAGCGCCCTTCGGCATGAGGTTCACCAGATCATGGTTAATCGAGCCCTTGGTCTCCGGCGTAGCGGGGATGTGGAGGGAAACGATGTCGCAGGTCTTGTACAGTTCCTCTGCGGAATGGAGAGGATGCACGTTAGCGGCGGTCATCGCCTCATCGGGGCAGTACGCATCGTAAGCATACACCTCCATGCCAAAGCCCTGTGCGATACGCGCTACGTTACGACCTACGTTTCCAAAGGCATGAATACCGAGTTTCTTACCCTTGAGTTCGGTACCCGAAGTACCGTTATAGAAGTTACGTACGGCATAGACCATGAGCCCGAGCGCGAGCTCTGCCACGGCATTGCTGTTCTGACCCGGGGTGTTCATCGCTACTACCTTATGAGCAGTGGCCGCCTCCAAGTCGATATTATCATAACCGGCACCGGCGCGCACTACAATCTTCAGCTGTTTGGCGGCGTCCAGCACGGCCTGATCCACCACATCCGAACGGATGATGAGTGCATCCGCATCAGCCACTGCATCCAGTAACTGCTGCTTGTCCGTATATTTCTCCAGAAGCGCGAGTTCATAACCTGCGTTCTCTACCACTTCGCGGATGCCGTCAACGGCTACTTTCGCAAAGGGCTTCTCTGTTGCTACAAGTACTCTCATTTTAATGAATAATTAATAATGAATAATGAATATCTTAATGCAATTTTTCGTATTCGTGGATGCAATCCACTAAAGCTTGCACGCCCTCGAGGTCCATGGCGTTGTAGCAGGAAGCACGGAAACCGCCTACCAGACGGTGACCCTTGATACCTACCATGCCTTTGGCTGTCGCGAACTTGAAGAAATCGTCCTGCAGATCCTCGTAGCCCGGCTTGAAGACAAAGCAGATGTTCATACGGCTGCGGTCCTCTTTCTTGCTGATGGTCGGCATGAAGAGTTTGGACTCATCGAGACATTTGTAGAGCAAATCGGCTTTCGCTTTGTTGCGTGCCTCGATCCACTGTACACCGCCATGTGCCTTGAGCCAGCGGAGCGTCAGCAACGCGGTATAAACCGGCAGTACAGGAGGCGTGTTGAACATCGAACCGCCGTCGATATGGGTTCTGTAGTCCAGCATCGTCGGGATATAACGGCTTACCTTGCCCAGTGCAGACTCCTTGACAATCACAAAGGTCACACCTGCCGGCGCGAGGTTCTTCTGCGCACCGCCGTAGATGATGTCGTATTGGCTCACGTCAATCGGGCGGCTCAGGATGTCGGACGACATATCGGCTACCAAAGGCACATTGCCTTTCTTCGCGTATATCTGAGCCAGCTTCTCGTCGCTGATCTCGGTACCGAAGATGGTGTTGTTGGTCGTGATATGGAAATAGTCGGCGTCCTGCGGGATCTCGTAATCGGTAGGAATGGAGTCTGTGGAAGCTGCCACCTCTACCGCCTCGCCGAAGCCTTTCGCCTCTTTGAGCGCTTTCTTGGACCACACGCCGGTGTTGAGATACGCCGCTTTCTTCTCCAGCATATTGAACGGCACCATGCAGAACTGCAGGCTGGCACCGCCGCCGAGGAAGAGCACACGGTAGCCCTCAGGGATGTTGAGCAACTCCTTGAAGAGCGCCTCAGCCTCATCCATGACAGGTTGGAAATACTTCGCGCGGTGAGAGATCTCCAGTACGGAAAGACCTTCGCCCTGGAAGTCGATTACGGCTTCTGCGGTTTGCTTGATTACTTCTTGCGGCAGGATTGACGGACCTGCATTAAAGTTGTACTTTTTCATAATTGAATAGTAAAAAGTAGAAAGTAGAAAGACCGTAGCCTAGGCTACTCAAAGCCTTCTACCATCTGACATTAATATTTTGACGTTTATTAAAACCATTATTTGCTTTCTACTTTGAGCGTAGCGGTCTTTATTCTTTTAGCCCATAGGGCGGTTTATTTCAACGTATAATACTTATTGTTCCATGCGGTGGAATGAACATACGGCAGTTCGATGATGCCTTCTTTGTGCTGCTTGCCTTGCGCCAGATGCAACGCCATCGCCACAGCTGCCATTTCATCCTCGGAGGCTCCCTTTGTACCTTGTACATTGTTCCCTTGTACATTAGCCAGGTACTTCCGCAGTTCCTCCGGCACTTCCTTGCCGGCTTTCTGCATGCGCTCGGCGAGGTCCTTGTTGAACTGCTCTTTGGCGATACCGGATTTATACTCGCGGTACTGCTTGTCATGCATTGCGAATTCAAAGAGCTCCTCGTCGTCCTGTCCGCGGTCCCAACCGAGCTCCTTCATCTCCTTGATATACTGCGGCAGCACATCCGGATAGAGTTTCTGCGGATCATCGGTATAGAACTCATAGCCCTTCTCTTTGGCGAGCTCGATGATCTCCGGCGCAAGCGTTCCGGGCAGTTTGCCGGACTTGCCGAGGATCATGCCCCACATAGCGGGATCCATGCGGGTGAAGTCTTTCTCGCCCATGGAGCGGCTGAAGAGGTTCATGAGGGCAGCGTTCTTGACATACTGGCTGAACGGCGTCACCAGACACGGCGTACCGAGCATCGGCCAGATACGTTGTACCTCGTCGAAGAGTTGAACCAGCAGTTCGTCCTCGCTCAGCTCTTTCTCGCCTTTCTTGCGGAGGTTGGCGTTGATAGCCGCGTGCATGCCTTTGAGGTCCGCCATCAGCGAACCCATCATACCGCCCGGCAGACCGCAACCTACGAGCAGAGAGGTCATCAGCGCGTTCTTCGGGTCTATCCAGTAGCCTAAGAAATCATCGATGAACGACTGCGTCAGACTGCGTGCCTCCATGTACGCTTTCATGTTAATGTCCTTGACGAGGAACCCGGCGTCCTTGAGCATCGCCTGAATGGTGATCACATCCGGATGTACCTTACCCCAACTCAGCGGCTCCATCGCTACGTCCAGCACATCGCCACCGGCTTTGGCTACCTCGAGCATCGAAGCTACGCTGAAGCCCGGACCGGTGTGGCCGTGGTACTGGATGATGATGTGGGGGTGTTTCTCCTTGATTGCCGCAACGATGGTACCGAGCATAGCCGGACGGCCGATACCCGCCATGTCTTTGAGACATATCTCCTGTGCGCCGCCTTCGATGAGCTGTTCCGCAAGGTTGATATAATACTCGGCGGTGTGTACTTTCGAATAGGTGATACACATCGTAGCCTGGGCAGTCATACCGGCTTCTTTCGCCCATTTGATGGACGGGATGATATTACGCGGGTCGTTCAGACCGCAGAAGATACGGGTGATATCCGTTCCCTGTGCGTGCTTCACTTTGTACATCAGTTGGCGCACATCCGCCGGCACGGGGTTCATGCGCAGCGCGTTCAGACCGCGGTCCAGCATGTGCGTCTTGATACCCGCCTCGTTGAACGGCTTGCAGAACGTACGGACAGCCTGGTTCGGGTTCTCGCCGTAGAGGAGGTTCACCTGTTCCGAAGCACCGCCGTTGGTCTCCACGCGGTCGAAACAGCCCATGTCGATGATCACCGGCGCAATCTTCGCCAACTGGTCTTTACGCGGCACATACTTACCGCTACTCTGCCACATGTCACGATAGACCAGACTAAATTGAATCTCTTTTTTCATTCTATAATTCGTAATTTGTAATTCGTAATTCGTAATTTGCAATTCGTAATTCGTAATTCGTAATTTCTTTAGAATCCAAAGCTCAGTCCGCAGGTGAAGGTAAAGTTCGAGCCCTGCAGATAGGTGGGGGTGTATTTATTGAGATAATAGTCCCGGAGGGCGTCTCCGCTCAGTTCCTGCGAGGTGCCGTCGGCGTTCCATCCCCTGTCTTCGCCCAAGATCCGATCCGAGGTTGGGGCAAACGCCCGCGCGTTGTTCCATTGTACATCCACGTGCGCGTAGCAGTTATTGAAGACCTCATATACCGCGCGGAAAGAGACTATGTCGTTCCGCCATATCTTCTCCGAGAACGGTTTCTGGGCGATGATGGGAGTCGTGGTGCTCCGCTGCCCGGCGATATAAGCCCGCACATAATCGTAGGCGCGGTACTTGGTGTCCTGGGTATAATCGAGCGTCAGACGCAGACTGCGCGTCGGGCGGTAACTCAACTGCACAAAGATCGACTGCGCGTTATCGCCCATGTAATGGCCCATGTTATAACTGTTGGAGGTATAATCGAGCACTTTGATCGAATGAGTGTAGCAGGCTATGTAACTCCGCATGAACTCGCCCCGCAGCGCCAAGCCCTTCACCGGCCAGCCGCTCCAGTTGAAGCCCACGAGGTACGACACAGGGTTATGCTCCGGATTAGACTTCTTGAGACGCGCGAACTTGAACTCATCGAGAAAGAACGAACCGTATAGCCGCAGATGATCCGTCGGGCGGACGGTAATGGTTGCAAAGACCTGCGAGTTCTGGTTCTCGGAGTTCACACCCTTCGTCAGCAGGTGGTCCAGCGACTTGAAGAACGCTATCGGGATGAAATACGCAGCCTGTACGTTACGCTCGGCATAAACAATGGAGTTACCGAACGAGAACTGGATGTACTTGATAGGCATGAAGGTGAACATGTTCGCCGCCATGAACTTGTTCGCCGGGCGGTAGTTCAGTTTGGTCTCGCCCTCTTTGTACCGCTCCGTGTAGTAGTAACTGGAGTCGATCACGTTACTCGGCAGCCACGCATGGAAATAATCGAACTGGAACCATTTGCACGGCGTCAGTTGGAGCGTCACCATCGGCACTGCCGGGTTATGGGCGGAGAGGATGTTCGACGCATGCTGGGCGTCACCCCATTGGATACGTTCGCGCTGCACGCCTATCGAGCCCCACCACATGTAGAGCGATATACCGCCTCGGGAATCCGAGAAATCGCCTCCGTAGTTCGCCTCCTTGTACTGCACGCCGGGGATATTATTGAGATACTGCGGTTTGGTCACTCTCGATCCTTCTATACCCTGCCCGCTCCAGCTGTTGTCGCGGATCGAGCCCCAGATAGAGAGGTGGTGGGCAATGTCCATCTGTATCTCTGCGCCGTACCACCGGTGCATCAGCAGACCGTGTCTGTTGTAACTGAGGTCCATGCCGAGGATCGGACGCACGCGCATCTTGAAGATCTTGTCCTTCGTCAGAATATGCAGGCTCGGGTCCGCCAGCGAGAGGTTGGAGACACCCGTAATCCACTGGGTCACATGCCGGTGCCCGTACGAATAATAGGTAGGCAGGGTGTCGAGCTCCAACGCGTAGTCCTGCATATAGAACTGCAGGTCGTCCTTCTGCCGTTTGTCGAGCAGCGAATCCTTGCGCTGCGCCTCGGCTAACATGCGTGCGATGGCGTCGCGGGTGTAAGGCTTGATAGCCGCATTGGAGGAGATCACGCCGTCTGTCGTCAACTCCTCCAGAAAATCATATATCTCCGTGTACTCTATTGCCTGCGGAATACGCTGGGCGTAGGAAGATGAAGAATGAAAAATGAAGAATGAAAGGACTATGAGCCCTAACAATCTCCTACTATGCTTCTTTTCATTTTTCATTTTTCATTTTTCATTTTTCATCATTTCCCGTACCGTGCGTTCAGCCCCTCGATCACCTCGTCGGTGATGTCATAGCCGGCTACTTTGTTCATCAGCACGGCGTCGTTGAGGATAATATGCAGATGTCCGTCCGCATTGTACTCACGCAGATATGCCTGTACGGAGTCCTGAAGCTGCTGGGTCAGCGCTGCCTGCTGCTTCATGAAATCCGAACTGAGCTGCTGACGCAGGTTCTCCAGATCCTGCTGTTTCGCCATCAGTTGCTGCTCTTTGTTCTGCAGACGGTTCTGCTCGCTCTCCGCACGCTCACGGCTCAGGAATGCACCCGCCTCCACTTTCTTCTGGAAATTGAGCACATCCTGCTGGAAGGTCTCATACTCTTTCTGGAAGGCCTTGGCACGGCTGTCCAACTTCACCATCGACTCCTCGTACTGGCTCTGCAACTTATCCGATGACTCCACCGCAAGCGTGTAGTGGGTCAGGATCGAATCGGTGTTCACTACCGCTATCGGCAGCAGCTCACCCTGCGCCTCCACATCCGCGTTGGCGGTCTTCTTTGCCCAAGGGTTATACGTAAAAAAGAGAATAAACAGGGCAACCACTCCGGCTGCCAAAATCGACTCAACGATAATACTTACTTTGTTCATCTTATATAAATTTTTAATTCGTAATTCGTAATTAGTAATTAGTAATTTTTATTTTCCGCTCTGCGTTTCGTTCCGCCTCTTTATTCATACTCGTGGCGCAATGTATCTTATCTTCCTTCATACGCGCGTTCTGGTGTATATGCTGCGACCTAAAAGAATGGTCTTTCCGGAATATCACACCCACGCTCAGCAGCAGCATCGCCGCGCCTAAAAGCCCTATCGTAATCAGAATTGTCTTCATTTTCTCAAAATTGCGTGCAAAGATAGTATTTTTTTTTGACATACGCAAGCGCGCGCACGTTTTTTATAAAAAAGTGTGCCTTTTTATTTCATTTTTCACCTTTCATTTTTCACATTCCTCTTGCATATATCGTTTTTTTTATGTAATTTTGCGAGCAAATTTCAATATTATGAAAATACAGTTAGTTTCTTTTCCTGCGTATGATCGTTTATCTACTAAGGAACGGTTAGACAGGTACAGTGCAGTTTTAGATATTCTCTCAAATACTGACGCTGACTTTGTTATGTTTAGTGAATGGGTCTTGAAAAGTCCGTCCGACTTGACTTCCATGGAGCCTGCTTTACGCAAATTTCGCAAAAAACCTGTTACTGCTCTTATAGAACTGAATGAGAAAAAGGGGTTGAAAGGAAACCAAATGTATCTATTCCAAGATGGTGTCTGGCGGAATATTGGATGCCAAGTTTTTGCAGAAAGTAGCAAGGTTGATGAAGACAATGTTGAATTGTTATTAGATGAAATAGAAAAGTATAGGCTTTTTGAAGTTAATGGTTTACGTTTCCTTTGCTTGCAGTGCGGTGAGAACAATATAATGAGAAGCGTCAAGGGAGAAGATAGAGCAGTCTTTCGCTTGCAGAAATGCGCCAAATTAAAGAGACGTTTTGATGATATTTTTTCAAATGTAGATGTTGTGCTTAATCCTACGCACACACCATGGCTGGGACGTTTCAAAGAACCCTTTGAGAGTAGAATGAAGACGTTCAGCGAGAAAAAGCGTTATTGCTTTACTTGTACACAAATGAAGGGGAAACAACTTGAAAATGCTCGAAATAATCCTAAAGACAACTCAACAATGAAAGGAATGCATAGCAGACGGTTGATGAAGCCGATTTTTACCAATCAGGATAAGGATTATTTAATACAATTTTACGAAATAGATTAAGCTATGCAGCGGATTTTGACTTTTATTATATGTCTTACAGTGGGGGTGTGTGCGATGGCTACTGATGTCATGATAGACAAAGAGAGCTGCACTATCACAAAGGATGGAAAGACCTACAAACTTTACGGCAAGGTAAAGATTGTAGATTCCTTTGAGGATATCAAGGTAAAAATCGTTGATTCCTTTGAGGATGCAGACATTAAAATTGTCGATGCTTTCGAGGACTCGTGCGGAAAAGTTAAAATCGTGGAGCACTTCGAGGATGTCAAGGTCAAAATCGTTGACTCTTTTGAGGACATCAAAATCAAGATTGTAGATCATTTTGAGGGAGTAAAGAAGTAATATGCAAACACTCAAAGACCAATTGAAAGGCTTTTCCTTTGTGGGGAATGATATCAAGTCATTGACCGAGGATTTTAAGCAGTTAGCACCGTCCTTCTTATATGGAGGATATGTTCGTGTGCTGAATAGGTATCGTGTTTATATTCAGCGTGTAGAATTTTACTTTCACAGTGAGAAAGACGGAGGCGTGAAGGATTATATAGTTTATCATCGCAATAAGAACCATGTATTAGGCGAGGTGCCATATTTTATGCCTATTACTTTTCATGCTCATGCTTCTGGGTATGATATTGCCTTTGAGAATAGAGATGAGCAGTACCGCGCTTCCGCGTTGATACGTGCTTATGAGGTGTACGACGAGGTTGAGGAGAAATATATGAGAGTGAACAAGAAAGGTCAGTTTGAGTATTGCAGTGAGCCATATATCAACACGCAGTCCACTTACCTCTATAGCATTCTCAATGGGTTTGGAGATGCAGGGGAAATATATTGGCTTGATGAGCCTCGTGAGGTATTAAATATAATTGCTAAGAAACGCAAAGGCGTTTACGACCGCAAGCGGTGGTCAGATAGTCAGTATGACGAGCCTCGTGATCGAGAATGGAGTTTTGAACGTGATATTATCAATAAAATCAAATAGAGTAAGAGGACTAAAGTCCTCTTTTTTATTGTTAATATCTTCTCCTAAACTTTTAACAATTTTTAACAGAAAATTTTGGGATTTGCGCGAAAAAACATATACCTTTGCACCGAAAACTAAATAACTAATTATTAACTTAATAAATGCAAAGATTATGTTACACGATTCGCAAACTGATTTAGTATTTATACCGATGGCTATTCGGTATCATTTTCCTCGTTTTTATAAGAGCCTTATTGCGGCTTTTAGGGAAGCTCGTATCAAGTGTTGGGAACTACCATACACTAGTGAAAAAACGCGTCTGTGGGCACGCGACTATATGCCCATCACAGTTGACGGGAAAGGTGACATTGCGCAGTTCCGCTATGACCCGGACTACTTGCGCGCACCTCGTTACTATAGGTACAAGCCCGATATGGTGCCTATTTGGGATGATATGGAAATGACCCCTTTCCGGTACGAGGATATCATTCTTGACGGAGGTAATGTGCTCACGGACAAGAGAGGTAATGTCTATATGACCGATAAGATCTTCTTGGAGAACCCCAATTATCCTCGTAAACTACTTATCGCTGCCCTAAAAAAAGCGCTCAATGCACGCTCCATTAAGATAGTGCATTGGGATAAGTCTGACATCTATGGCCATGTGGACGGGATGATGGCAATAGCTGACGATGGTTCGCTCATTACAGACCTTAGTTGGGAATATCTCAATTTCCTCCGCGTAGGAAACAATATCTTCATGGCGCAACTCGGTAAACCGTCTGACGCGCCAGCAGTCAAACGCATTCAGGAGGCATTCCCGGACTGTGAGGTTTATCCTATTAAATACGCGCAGTCGCTCACGCGACTTGGGGGAGGACTGCATTGCGCAACTTGGAACACCTTGGAACACGGCTATCAAAATGCAAAGTATTTTAAGCCTTCCAAGCGACATCCGTTCAATCCTTTTGATGACGATGCATTTACGGAAGAACGGTTGCGCGCAGTCCTGGAGTATGACTTGAAACGTCAATTATCTGATGACGAGTGGGAAGCCTTCAATAAACCTTTCTTTATGTATTGGAATGACTTATATCTTCTTGATAAAGTCTTCTCTCCCAATGACATGTTTGATGCGATAAAGAAAGGTTTAGAGACGAAAAACAGCCCATATTTCCGTTCTGATAAGGAGTTGACTGATGTTGTCGATAATCTTATTACATACATGATGCATGTGCCAAAACTCATCCTTCCGGATAATACTGAATACAATCCCAAGGCAGTGTACATCCCTTCAAAAGTAATGTACGTTCATTTCAAAGATACTGTTGCCCGGCTTACATCTTTTAATATTGAATACGAGCATCAAACAAAAGATATTTATGATGAAATCGGTTATACCGAGCAGGTCGAGAAAGAAGTCGCCGAAGCCGCCCAACGTAAGGACGGAACGGTTTATATCCTGAAGTATCGACATTGCGATAAGCGTAGGATTTGCCCTTATCGCTATACATTAGTTGCCAGTGTAGGATGGAAGAAGCACGTGCGTGTTATCTTCTATGATGACGCACCTATTGTTGATCTTCCGATAGTCGATTATTTCAAGGATGTTATCGCAGGCATTAACTTCTTTGATAACTTTCGCGAAGGCAATGGTGTTTTCTATGATGAGACCGACCAGCCCTTTTAGTCTCAAACCCGAATACGTCGATGAGATGACTGTCGATGCAGAAACCGAGACCAAACACAAAGCCGGTTGTGTTTGGAAACTGCTTGGCTCTCGTTATACTCAGTCCCAATTGGAA
>OCVV011150592.1_pt1 | contig 13867 bp, 12 predicted proteins | sample 1539721 | NCBI WGS metagenome assembly OCVV01 (sample SAMN02144230, study PRJEB22623) | gut metagenome | biome: sheep rumen | host: Ovis aries | place: New Zealand
AAAGGATATTATTATGATGATGAAACTAACCTATATTATTTAAGAAGTAGATATTATGATAGTAATATTGGTAGATTTATAAGTCCTGATGATGTTGAGTATTTAGATCCTAGTATTATAAATGGACTTAATTTATATAGTTATTGTAATAATAATCCAGTGATGTATAGTGATCCGGATGGATATTTTTGGGATTGGAATAAATTTTTGACGGGAGTTGGTATGGTAGCAACTGCTGTTGGTGCCATTGCATTATCTGTAACAACTTTTGGAGCAGGTATACCTTTGGCTATGTCTATAGTCGCAGGTGTTACTCTTGAGGCTGGAGTGCTTACTGGAATCAATGGTGTGGCCACGATGATTGAGGCTGGAACAGATTACAATTTTGTTCGAGACGGCTTGTTTAATGATGTATTAGGATTAAGCGACTCTGCTTATAATGTTTATGCTGGTATTACTGAAGGAGTAGCTGCTGTTGGTAGTATGATTTTAGGTTTTTATCATACAACTGGGCAATATAAGGCAGCTAAGGCATCTCAACAATATTTGGGAAAAGGATATACAAAAGCACGCAAAAACAGATGGGTTTCTGCAGATGGATATAGACAAGTTAGATGGGATACAACTCATCATATGTATAAAGGAAAACCTTCTCCAGTTCATTTTAACTGGTATGAATATCAGTATCCTATTGCACAAGGAGTTAGAAACAAACTTGTTAGCGACGTTCATGTGTGGTTAAAATGGTTTAGTTATTATATGTAGGAGGAATAAGATGGAAAACATTATTTCTAAAGAAAACTTTGTTAAAGATTTTATAAAAAACTTTGTGCCAACAATTTCAATTAAGCAATTAAAAAAACTAAAATGTTATGCTCCAAATCATGGATATCTATGGATGGTTTGTGAACATAATTTAGTCGAAAATTTAAAAGGCGATGATGCAATGAAAGCATATGATAATGTTAATAAAACTGGCGCAGTAGAATTTCAATATGATAATGGGTTTATGAGTGATGATGTTTCAATACCACTTTCCAAAGAAAACGATAGTTCAATAAAGATTAAAAATAATGGATTAATTGAATTTTATGTGATTGGCAAAGATTTTTCTTGGTGCTATATAGTAACTCACGAACGCGATGGATGTGGGCCATATTTTATAATTAGTAAAGGGTCTGTCAAAATTTCTAGTGAAATTTTAAAGACTAAAAATTAATTTTTAGTCTTTAACGGTAGCTGTCAAAACTCATAGTGAAGATGATTTTTCACCAAAAGTTTTTACAAGTCTCGAGAAATAGACGATTTATATCGTCTATTTTTTTAAATAATTATCAATATAATTAATAAAAGTATTGTAGTGTTCATTTGCTAATTCTTCGTCGCCTTCGCCAGTTAATCCATGTCCTGAGTTTGGCATTTCAAAACTAGTAACTGGAATTGAATTATTAATAAGTTCATTAGCTAAATTTATATTATCCATTCTATCAATTACAATATCGTTGGAGCCAAATACTAGTATGGTTGGAACGGCTGAAGAAGAATAGAAAAATGGTGATGCTTTTTGTAAATTGTCATATGCATCAAGATATTCAGTTTTATTTGTAAACTTTTTTCCGCAAACCCACGAGAATAAATCATAATATTTATCTGATAGTGGAGACTCATAAAATTTGTTTGTTAAATCAGTTGGGCCATATAAGGCATAAACTGCTTTAATTGGAATTTTTGATTCATTTGTTCTTGAATATGCGTATAGCATAGATAAATGAGCACCAGCACTTCCACCGCTTAATATTGCACTAGTAATATTTATATTATGCTTTTTTGCTATTTCATATATTTTGTTTAAACATTCTGTGATTTCATCTTCGATATCAAAAACGTTGTGTTTATTAGAAACATAATGGTAATTCATACTAGCTGTTATACAACCTTGTTGTGATATGGATTTAAGATCATTTTCGTAAGCATCTTTAGATCCAGCTACCCATGCACCACCATGAATATATAAAACTAATCCCATATCTCCAGTTCCATTAGGAATACAAATATCCATTTTATTTCTTTTGGAATAAATATGTGATGAATATGGAATACTCTTTATATATAAATAATCATCTGTTTTCTTTTTAAATCCGTATATATTAATAAGTGTAATTGTTAGAAAAATAACAATTACACCTAAAATACAATATGGAATAGTTTTCTTTAATTTAGAAAGTATTCTTTTCATTTTTAATTCATTTCTTCAATATGATAAACATATTCTAATGATTTAAGTGCATCAATAATTTCTTTATGAGTTTTATATTTCTTTAATTCTTTGCTAAAGATAGTAATAGAAATTGAATATACACTTAATCCTGAATTTGTATATGCTGGATTTAATTCGATATCATCAATTTGTAAACCTAGTTCACGGATTGTTGTTACGAAGTCTTGTAAGAACTTTGAGTTTTTAAGTTCTAAGTGTACTTCAAAATGATTAGATCTATTTTTTAAATATGTTTCAAATGCAGGAAATAGTGATAGGCTTAACATTAATCCTAAGAAACCAATTAATGCTGCTATATAAAAACCTGCTCCAATTGTAAGTCCTATTAAAGCGGTACTCCAAAGTGCTACAGAAGTAGTAAGACCTTTGATTTGACTACGTGAAGAAAACACTGTAGTGTTTGCGCTGACTATTGCAATAGCAATTACAGTAGCAGCAGAACAAAGGAATAAAGATGCACCAGCTAATTCTTTTATATATAAATCTAATAACATAGCAACGGTACTTGCAAGTGACACTACAATAAATGTACGTAAGCCAGCAGCATGTCTTTTATTGCTTCGTTCGGTACCGATTATAGCGGCAAGAATAATTGTTAATGCAATTTTAAATAAGACGCTCCATGCGTTTATCTCATAGCTCCAATCGCCTAAAAGATTAGCAATTGGATCTATTGTTAAAAACTTAATCATAATTATTTTCTCCTCCAATTCTTATGTCTGTTGTTGTACTGCATATAGTAATTGTTCTGTTCTTCAATTGCATCATTATATGCAGTTTCTTCTTCATTAATTTCATGTTTAGGAATGGTTTCTTGAATCTTCTTGATTCTATCAATTAAAATATCAACTTCATTTTTCTTTTCTCCAGTAGGTGTTTGTTCATCAACTGGTGCCAATTCTTCAATATTGTTAGAATAACTTTTTGATAAATAAAGAGATAGTTTTGCAATAGCAGGCCCAATCATTTCACCAATAAAAGAAGCGGCTAAAATGATAGATTGTATTGCAATTCCTTCTTCGCTAAAACCAAGAGAAGCAAATGTTCTTTGACATAAAGCTGCAAGACCAATGGCAACACTTGTTTGAGGAAGTAACGCTAATCCTAAATAGTTTCTAACATTCTTCTCTTTCTTTGTGGCAAGACATCCAATGAATGTGCCTCCATATTTACCAACTGTTCTTACTATGTAATATAGTATGGCAACTAAAATTAAAGGTGTAGGACCTAAAGCATCAGAAGAAGATCCGAGAACACTTAAATCAAATGTTAATCCACTTCGTACAAAGAATAGTAATAGTATTGGTGGACTAAAGTAATTTAATTGTTTAAATAATTTATCATCTTTTGAAACATTGCCATATACAATACCCATAGACATACATCCTAATAGTGGTGAAATGTCTAGTATTGCACATATTCCACAGAAACCAAATAATAAAGCAATAGATATAATTAGTCTATTATCAACTGACCTTTTCTTAAGTAATAAAACTAAGAAGAAGCCAAATAAGCCACCTAGTATTAATACTAAAGTATTAATGAGAATAGGTTTAATAATAAAGAATAAATTAAATGATGTTCCACCAAGTAGATTTGATGAAATAGATATCATAATTGAATATGATAATAATGCTAAGATATTATCAATTGCGATTATTAAAAGTAATGTGTTGACAAAGTCACCTTTAGATCCTGTTTGTCTAATGATCATCATAATAGCAGCAGCTGCTGTTGATGATGCAATTGAAGATAAAATAAGAGCAAATGGCAGACTAAGTCTTAAAATAAAGTATGTAAGGATAAATACTAGAATACTAGAAAGCAATGATTCTAGTATTGTAATGATTAATACTTTTATTCCATTTTTCTTTAAGATGTCTAATTTTAAGTATTCACCTGTGGAGAAGGAAATGAAAGCAAGTGCAATATCTGGTAAAAATTGTGAACCATTAATTACATCATCACTAACTAAATTAAGTCTTGCTAGTATAATTCCTACTATTAGATAAGCGGTATTATTAGGCAATCTAAGTAATTTAGTTATTCTTGTCATTCCATATCCACCTATCAACATAATTGCAATAGAGAAAATTATTCTTGCAACTGGTGATAGATCAGCAATAAATGAACTGACAGATAAAAGTGATAAAGACAAAATATCTCCCCCTTTCATCAATAATTAGTAATATATCTATATATATATTTTAATTTAATTTGTTATAAAAGTATATAACAATATCTTTGAATAGTAAAGAAAAAGCATGTTTTAATCGTTTTTTAAATAATATTATTAATAGATTATTTCCTAAATGAAAATATTTACGAGTATCATTAAAGATATCTAAATTTTATAAACATCTATTTCTTGATAATAAATGTAGGTGCAATATAGAATAATTTGGGGGTTATATATGTGGTGCGAAAAGAAAAGGATTAGAACAATATTCGATATGTTTAAAGAATACACATGCGAAGGATGTAAGTTTAATACATATATTGATAGAATTAAGATAGGTAGAAGTTTAATAAATATATATTATCGAGGAAGTTGTAAACTAAAATATGAAAAGTCTATAATGATAAAAAGGACTAAACTTTTATTTAAAGATATAACAATGGATTCTTTAAATAAAAGGAGTAATAACATATTTTTATGGTTTGATATCAATGACGATTTAAGTAATTATTATGAGGATTTAGAAGGATTTATTAATTCGGGATACAACATTCATATAATTGTTTAGTAAAAAACTTATAAAAAAAAATAATAAAAAATATTTGCAAGAGTAATTTTATGGTATAATGAAGATGTAAAGAGATGTTTGTTTTTGCATCTTTTTATAAGTATTATGTTTATGGAGGTAATTTATGAAAGTTAATGTACGTGGAAAAAACAAATTTGAGCCATCTGTTTCAATTACAGAATATGCTCAGGATAAGTTGCGCAAGCTAGACCAATTCTTCGCTGAAGGTAAGGAAGTTGAAGCAAGTGTTTTATGTAAGGCATATCCGGACTTTAAAACAGTAGAAATTACTATTCCAACAAAAAACATTATTTTAAGAGCAGAAGTTAATGGACCAACAATTTATGAAGCAATTGATACTGCAGTTGATGTATTGGTAAAGCAAATCACTCGTCATAAAGCAAAATTAGCTAAGGCAATTAAACATCGTGCTGGTGTTAGTGGATATTATGAAAGCGAAATGATTCTTGATGAAAAAGAAGCAAAGAGTGAAGAGAGTGATTTAGCAAAACTTGTTAAGAATAAGAGCGTTGAACTTACTGAAATGGATCAAGAAGATGCTATTACTCAAATGGAAATGTTAGGACATGACTTCTATCTATTCGTTGATAGTAAGACTCATAAGCCATCTGTTGTTTATTTAAGAAAAGATGGAAACTATGGAGTAATTGAAGCTAAATAGAGTTTTAATATTAAAAATAGATTAAAATTATTCTTTAAATAGAGCAATGAAAAGCACAAATGTGTTGATACATTTGTGTTTTTTTAGTATAATGAATAAGTAATAATTAATGGAGAGTAGTAAATATGGGATTTTTGAAAGGTTTATTCGATGCCGGATATAAAGAATTAAAGAGAGTTGAAAAGATTGCTGATAAGATTGAAGCAAAAGCAGATGAATATAAAGCTTTAACTGATGAGCAATTGCAACATAAAACTGTTGAATTCAAAGAAAGACTTGCAAATGGAGAAACTTTAGATAGTTTACAAGTTGAAGCATTTGCAACAGTTAGAGAAGCTGCAACAAGAGTTTTAGGTATGACTCCATTTAGAGTTCAATTACTGGGTGCTTTAGCTCTACATGGTGGTAATATCGCCGAAATGAAGACAGGTGAAGGTAAAACTTTAACTTCTACAATGGTTGTTTACTTAAATGCATTAACTGGTGAAGGTGTTCACGTTGTTACAGTAAATGAGTATTTGGCAAGACGTGACGCGGAAGAGATGGGTGCATTACATAAATGGTTAGGTTTAACAGTTGGTCTTAATTTGAGAGAATTATCATCTGAAGAAAAGAAAGCTGCTTATGCTTGTGATATCACTTATTCCACAAACAATGAATTAGGTTTCGACTATTTAAGAGATCATATGGTTCAATATAAAGAACAAATAGTTCAAAGGGAATTGAACTTCTGCGTTGTTGACGAGGTTGACTCAATTTTAATTGATGAGGCTAGAACTCCTTTGATTATCAGTGGTCAAGCTAAGAATAGTGATGCATTATATATTCAATCTGATATCTTTGCTAAAGGTCTTAAGGATGAAGATTATGAAATCGATGTAAAGAGTCGTCATGTAGTTTTAACTGAATCTGGAATGAGCAAAGCAGAAAGATTCTTTGGAGTAACTAATCTTTATGACATTAACAATGTTGGATTAGTTCATCATATTCAAAATGCAATTAGAGCTAATTACATTATGACAAAGGATGTAGAGTACGTTGTTCACGAAGGTCAAATAATTATCGTTGACCAATTTACAGGTCGTTTAATGTTTGGTCGTCAATACAGTGAAGGATTACATCAAGCAATTGAAGCTAAAGAACACGTTGAAGTTCAAAAAGAAACTAAGACAGTAGCTACAATCACTTTCCAAAACTATTTTAGAATGTATAAGAAGTTAGCTGGTATGACAGGTACAGCTAAAACCGAAGAAGAAGAATTTAGAAATATTTATAATATGTACGTTGTGGAAATACCTACTAATAAACCTGTTATTAGATATGATGCACCAGATAGTTTGTTTGTTACAATGAAAGCAAAATATGATGCAATCGTAAATGAAATTCAAAAACGTCATGAAAAAGGTCAACCAATGCTTATTGGTACAGTTAGCGTTGAAACAAGTGAATACTTATCTGATTTGCTTAAGAAGAAGCATATTCCTCACAATGTTTTAAATGCTAAGCAACATGAACGTGAAGCAGAAATTATTGCTCATGCTGGTGAATTTGGTTCAGTTACAATTGCCACAAACATGGCTGGTCGTGGTACCGATATTAAACTTGGTCCTGGCGTTGTGGAAGTTGGTGGATTATGTGTTATTGGTACTGAACGTCATGAATCTCGTCGTATTGATAACCAATTGCGTGGTCGTTCTGGCCGTCAAGGTGACCCAGGATATACAAAGTTCTTCTTATCAGCTGAAGATGATTTATTAAAGAGATTCGGTAGTGATAGATTTAAGACTATGCTTGGTTTAGTAGTTAATACTAAAGATGGTAGAGAAGAAGCATTAGAAAGTAAAATGTTCTCTAACTTTGTTGAGAGTGCTCAAAGAAAGATTGAAGGACAAAACTTTGATAGTCGTAAAACTGTCCTTGAATATGATGAGGTATTACGTAAACAAAGAAATATCATTTATCAACAACGTTCAGATGTTTTGTTCCTTGATGATTTAGAACCAACAGTACTTAAGATGATGACTAATTGTATTACTAGACTTGTTTATAATTATAAAGAAGATAGAGGATACAATTATGAAATGCTATTTGATGAATTATCAAAAACATATTTCCCAATTGATAGAATCCATTTAGAAGATTTAGAGGGGAAGAAAGATAATGAATTGATTGAGGCAATTTTAAATATTAGTAAAGAACTTCTTCAAGAAAAGAAGGAATACTTCCCTCAAAATGTATATTCTGAATTCTTAAAGGTTGTCGTATTAAGAGTTGTTGATACATATTGGACAGAACATATTGATGCAATGAGCGAATTGAGACAAGCAGTTAGATTGCAATCATATGCTCAAGTAAATCCTTTAAGAGAATATCAAGAAGTTGGTTTTGAGAAATTTGATGCGATGATTGTTAATATCGAAAACGATGTTACTAAATTCATTAATCGTGCTCAAGTTCAAAATAATTTGAAACGTGAAGCAGTTGTAAAAGATGCAAAAGCTAGTAGTGGAAAAGAAGAAGTCAAACGTAAACCTGTTGTAAAAAAAGAAGCAGATAAGGTTGGGCGTAATGACCCATGTCCATGCGGAAGCGGTAAGAAATATAAAAACTGCTGCGGTAAACTATAAAGATGTCAAGCTCAAAAGAATATAGAGATTATGTTTTAGAACAATTACAAGATTTATCTGATATCAGTTGTAAACAAATGATGGGTGAATATCTGTTATATTATAAAGGTGTTTTGTTTGGTGGAATCTATGATGATCGATTATTAGTCAAGATTGTTTCCTCAAATCAAAAATATGGTATGGAAGAAAGCATTCCTTATGAAAATGCCAAACCAATGTATTTAGTTGAATCAATTGATAATAGAGATGAATTAAAACAAATTGTTTTAGATACATATGATGGATTAAAGAAATGATAACAAAGTGCTAGAGTTAGTCTAGCACTTTTTATATAGACAATAGACTTTAAATTTGATATAATCTTAATAGTAAGATGTAAGGTGATAATATGGAAAATTATGAAATTGTTAAGGCTATTGATGATTTTAAAACTCGACTAAGTGAATTATCAAAAGCTATCAATATTGAAAAAGTAAAAGAAGAATTAGCTAAAAACGAAGAACTTTTAAATAATCCAGATTTTTGGAATAATCAAAAGGAATCTGCAGAAGTTTTAAAAAAAATCAAAGATGGAAAAGATAAGATTTCTTCTATGGATAGATTGTGCGAATTAGAAGAAGAATTAGAACTATATTTTGAAATGAATAAAACTGAAGGTGGCGTTGATCAAGAAATTGAAGATACAGTAAAGACTCTAGAAAAAGAATTAAGTGAATTTGAAATTAGAATGTTATTAAGTCATGAATATGATGACTGTGATGCAATTTTTGATATGCATCCTGGAGCTGGAGGAACAGAGAGTCAAGACTGGTGCCAAATGCTATTTAGAATGTATCAACGTTACGCTGAAAAACATGGATTTGAAGTAGAAGTGTTGGATTATTTAGCTGGTGAAGAAGCGGGAATTAAAAGTGTAAGTTTTATTGTTCGTGGAGAAAAAGCTTATGGTTATTTAAAGGGTGAACAAGGTGTTCACAGATTAGTTAGAATATCTCCATTTGATTCTAATGCGAGACGTCATACATCATTTTGTGCGATAACAATTACTCCATCTATTGAAAAAGATATTAATATCGAAGTTAAACCTGAAGATATTAGAGTTGATGTATATCGTTCAAGTGGCGCCGGAGGACAATACATTAATAAAACTGATACAGCTGTTCGTATCACACATTTAAAGACAGGTATTGTGGTGTCTTGTCAGACTCAAAGAAGTCAATTTCAAAATAGAGATTTTGCGATGAAGATGTTAAAGACAAAATTATATTTGTTAGAAAAAGAAGAACAAGCTAAAAAGTTAAAGGAAATCACAGGCGAAGCCAGTGATAATAGTTTTGGAAGTCAAATCAGATCTTATGTATTCCATCCATATTCAATGGTAAAGGATCATAGAACTGATTATGAAGAATATAATACTGGTGCTATTATGGATGGAGATATTGATGGATTTATTAATTCATATTTGAAATCTCCATATAATTCTAAATAGGTGAAGAAAATGAGTGTAAAAGTAAAAAAGAAGATTAAAGAATTTTTGTGGGTTACATTCGGTGTTGCTTTGATTGCTTTAGCATTCAGTTGGTTCTTAGATCCATATAATCTAGTAATTGGTGGAGCAAGTGGACTAGCTGTAATACTAAGAAATATGACTGGATGGGATTCTTCGATTTTTATTTTTGGAATAAATGGTGTTTTATTAATTATTGGAGCTATCATTTTAGGCAAAGATTTTTTGATAAAAACAATTTATGGAACACTAGCTTATCCATTATTTGCTTATCTGTTTGAATTATTATATAAAGAGTTAGTAAAACTAAATGGAACTAATGTATTGATTGATAACTCTCAAATGTTACTCATTACTTTATTTTCTGCGATTATTATGGGATTTGGTTTGGGTATTGTTGTTAAACATGGAGCGACAACAGGTGGAACAGAAATATTCCAAAATATAATGTATAAGTTTTGGAGAATTCCATATTCACTTTCAATGTTCATGTTTGATGGTACAATTGTTTTAATCGGATTCTTTATTGTTAGAGGAGAAGGTGGAGAATTCCTATTTGAATTCTTGTTATATGAAATAATGTTTATTTATTTAAATGGAATTGTAATGGATCAAATTGTTTTCAGTGGATTTAATAAGAGAGCTGTCATGATTATTAGTGATAAATGCGATGAAATTAAAGAAAGAGTATTAATTGATTTTGAAAGAGGTGTAACAGAAGTCGAAGTAACAGGAGGTTATACTGGAGAAAAGAGAAAACAATTAATCTGTATTCTATCAACAAGTCAATTCTCTAAGCTTAAGATGATACTTAATGATGTTGACCCTAAAGCATTTTATTATGTAATGCGTGCTAGTGAAGTTGGTGGAGAAGGTTTCTCTTTTGAATAAAAAATTTTAAGAAAAAATATATGAAAGCGCAAAAAGAACTAAAAAAAGATATATTTATTATTAGTGTAACTGATATAACAAGTAAGAAGAGACCAAAGAATAAGAGATATCTTGTGGAAACAAATCTAGATAGCTATAAATTTGATGAGGATACTGTCATAAAATATATGCTGTTTAAGGATCATGAATTCACAAAAAAAGAATTTGATGAAGTGTTATTCAACGCTTTAGTTTCTGAAGGATTTAATAAAGCTTTATCTTATTTAGCAAGATCTAAAAAAAGTACTTATGAAGTAAAAGAATATTTGCGAAAAAAAGATAGTTACAATGAAACAGCAATTGAAGCAATTGTAACTAAATTAAAAGAGTTTAAGTTTCTTGATGATTATGAATATGCAAGAAGTGTGATTAATACTTATGGAAAAGTAAAAGGGCCACTTTATATTAAGAATAAACTAGAAGTAAAAAGAATTCATAAGAACATTATTTCTAAAGTGTTAAGTGAATATAGTAAAGACTTTTCAGAATTTGAAAATGCTTATAGTCTTGCAAGGAAAGTGATGGAAGCAAGTGATATCAAAAAATATCCTATTTCTAAACAGAAGACTAAAGTTTATTCAAAATTGATTAGTAATGGTTTTAGTAGTGAAGTTTCTTCAACTGTAATATTAAGGATAGAGTTTGTGGACGAAAGTGATGAAGAATTAGAAAAAGACCTTAGAAAATATTTGAGAAAATATTTTGATAGTGAACTGAGTTTTAAAGAAAAGAAGAATAAGATTATAACTTCATTGATGAATAAAGGATATAACTATAAAAATATAAATAAAATATATCAAAAAGTTATCAGTGAAGAGTAATTGTATTTAAATCATTTTATAAATGAGGTATTAGTTATGAAAAAACTATTTTGTGTTGTATGTGTATTAGTATTAGTTTTGTTTTTCTCTTTCACATTGCAAGCTAGTGTGAATGGAGCAGAAGAATATGTTACTGATGCACGTGGATTTAAAATATATTATCCAAAGACAAATGATACTAAACCGATAAAGATTCCTGAATATGAATTTAAAGCTGATGAATTTAGAGGTGTTTGGGTTTCTTTCTTTGCAGGAGATATATCTAGTTATAGCAATGATGAGCAAATGAAGAATCAATTACTAGGTGTTCTTAGTACTATGGAAGAATTCAATATGAATGCTATTATGTTTCATATTAGAACTCATAATGATGCGATGTATCCAACTGATCTTGCTCCACAAAGTAGTTATGTAAGAGGAATGGATTATGAGAGATTTGATTACCTTGAATGGTTTATCAATGAATGCCATAAACGTGGCATTGAATTTCATGCTTGGTTAAACCCATATCGTATTTCTACTGGAGGATCAAGTGAATCTACAGTGTTGAGTAAATATGCGTCTTATCCAAAGAATCCAGCGAGTAAAATTGAAAATGTTTTGATTAATAGTAATGGTGAAGCAATACTAGATCCAGGACGTCCTATGGTGCAAGATTATATTGTGGACGTATGCATGGAGATAATTGAAAAATATGATGTAGATGCAATCCACTTTGATGATTATTTCTATATAAGTGATGTTGATGATAGTGCAACTAGAACACTTTATAATAAAAAGAATTTATCAGTTGATAATTTTAGAAGAGATAGTGTTGACAATTTTATCATGAAATTGAGTACTGCAATGTATGATTACAATATTAATCATAATCGTGCAGTTCAACTTGGTATTTCACCTTCTGGAATTTATCGAAACAGTGATTCATACGTTGTGCCTAGTAACTATAAATATGATGCAAATGGTAATTTGACTTATCCACTAGCTTCTGCTGGTAGTGGATACGCTCATTATGGTGCACCTTTATATTGTGATACATTAAAATGGGTAAATAATGAGTGGATTGATTATATTACTCCTCAAGTATATAACGCTATGGATATTGGAGAAGCATGTTATGCTGCGATAACTGAATGGTGGAATGGAGCTGTTGCCAATAAAAAAGTTAATTTATATATCGGTGTTGGCTTGTATAAAAAAGGAAGCAATGTTGATAGTGGAGGAATGTGGTATACAGTTGAAAATGAGTGGAGTAATCAATTAAGATTTAATCAAAAGAACATTAATGTTAAAGGAACATGTACATATCAATTTAGATCTTTATTGAGATATCATGATTCAATCGGTGTTCAAAAAGTAGTAAATGAACATTTTGTATATAATACAAAAGTAAGTAAACTTAGAAGATATGAAGGAAACTTTGATGATATTAAGAATAAATCAGTTCAAAATTTAAAGATTAATATCAATGAAAATCATCTAGTATTAACATGGGACAAAATTGAAAATTTTAAGAATTATATTGTTTATCAATATAAGGAAGGTGAAGGATTAGATATCAATAATCCTACACAAATAGTTGGTATTGCAGGTAATAACAAGGATACAAATAGAGTTATTGCTAATTTAAATTATGATGCAAGTAAAGGTGAGATGTTTGCGGTATTACCAAGAACCCAAGCTAATGAAGATTGTAGAGAAAAAACTATCAATATTTCTCAATCTACTCCTTTTGATAATACAGTTCCTGTAGTAACATTTACTAGTCCATTTGTTACTGGTGTAGTACAAAGAGAAGGAAAACTTAATTTTAGATTCTATAATGGTATTGTAGAAGTGGGAAAGAATGTAAACTATGAAGTTTATTATTGCAATGGAACTAGTTGGAATGATAATGATATCAAGTTATTAGGAAATGTAGTAAACACTAGTGGAATGAATGTTGTAAGTTTTCAAATGGATAAATATGGACAACCTATGGTTATTAGAATAAAAGCGACAACTGAATATGGTTCATGTTGGAGTGATGATTATAAATTATCGGTAAAATATCCAAAGGCAACTGATATGATAAAAGAAGTATATTATTATTTTGATATGTACTTTAATGAATTATATAATTGAGAGTGACAAATATGAAAAGAATACTTTATCTAACAATTAGTTTTTTATTAATAGCTTTGATACTATTTTTGAGTTCATGCGGAATGAAGTTTAGAGTTTCCTTTGATGATGGGGATAAAATAACTCATCAAGACATAACTGAAGGCGGAAA
>OCVV010980663.1_pt1 | contig 13866 bp, 23 predicted proteins | sample 1539721 | NCBI WGS metagenome assembly OCVV01 (sample SAMN02144230, study PRJEB22623) | gut metagenome | biome: sheep rumen | host: Ovis aries | place: New Zealand
ATTCGTGCCGATATACACCGCATTATCCTCGGGATTGGCAAGAGGTGTGCTGTCTGCATCCCTTCCGCCGTTCTGATCCTTTGTTGCCCATGAGATTGAGTTCTTCAATCTTCCTGTATCGACAGGGGCAACATCCGCCGCCCTTGCTGATGCCGTTTCACCAAGAGCCGCCAAGCCTGCTTCAAGCTTCCTCTTCATCTCCTCGATTACTTCTGGTGAGTGATCTACTATTTCCATTTACTTCTTCCTCCTTTTCTCAATCCTTCGGTCGACTCTTCTCTGTGCCTCGACTATATATTCATCTGTCTTATGCAACCTGTCGAAGTAGCTATCCTCATTCAAAGCACGATAATCGGCAGGATAATTCTCCTGCATCCATCGCTCATAGGCCTGTGCGTTTGCTTCTCTTGAGTAATTCGGAGGTACTACATTCAGTCTGCATCGGCAGTTATATCGCTCAGCCGCCGCACCCTTCGGATCACCGGGAAACTCCATTAAAGGCTCGCCAAGCTTATCGAGGATCCCCTCACCGAATTCGCCTTTCTCATTCGCTGTCGTATTATCAAGAAGCCTGTGAGTATCACGAGTTCTGGCATCGTAGGTCGCACTCCATCGCTTCACCATATCGATTCCTTGTGAGGTAATCCGTCTATGGCTCTCATTCCTGCCCATGTTCTCTGCACCCGTCATGGCTGTCCTTGCCGCTCTGATGACAGAATTCCTATCCATCTGCGTTACTCTTTGGAGCCTTGTAGCCATATCCGGAATCGTGCTTCCTTGAATAATGCCCTGCGTAATCTCCCTGTTCAACCGAGTTCTGTTCCATTCGGTATCGAGTTCTGGATCTACAACAGGCAATATCTCCGGATTGTCCCGGATGATCGCTTGTACCGATTGAGCATTATAAATCTCGAACGATACATTCGGAATATCATCATGGTCTGCGATGATATGCCCCACAAACTGCGTGTAATTATAACTTTCTGCTATGACATACGGCAATTCACCATTCACCAAAGCGATTGCAGCAGTATCGGCATTTACAAGCATTTCGGTAAGAGAATCGATGGTTGTTGAATACTGCTGTGTCCGAAGAAGGTTTCTTCTTGCCCATTCTTCGTACTCTTTTTCCGTGATCTCCCCTTCAAGAAGTCTTGATCGCATTACTCGGTTCTCTTCCTCGTAGGCTTGCATATACGAATTCAGCCTTGCTGTTGTTTCCTCGACAGCCTGCTGATAGACATTAGAAATTGAGGCTTCCATTTCCGAAAGCCTCTCATCCATTTCTCTTGACATGAAATCGTCTTTATTCCGTTTCCGTATTGGCATTGTTTCCGCCTGTCAATCTCTTAAGGTTTTTATCCGCCATTCTTGCAAGAACTGTCTCGACCTGATCCTTATCACCGAGAACTGTCATTACGCTTTCCGTGACATATTCGTCATCGAGATAGGTTCCTGCCTTGATATAGTTATCAATCTCTTCTGCCTTGTTTACAATCAATGATCTCTTATAGGTCGCTTCGTCCTCAACGCCTGCGACAGCAAGAAGCCTCTCAATAAAATCGGATATTTCTTCCTCCTGTATATCGAGTTTTTCCCTCAAAGGCTCATAAGAAGCAATGATCTGTGTTGCCGTTACAGCTCCGCTTGCAAGATTGTATGTATCGAGAGCCATTGCATCCTTGTATAGTTTCTTTTCGAGCCTGTCAAGGATCGCTTCACGGCTCATATACGGCTGTTCAACTGTGTGCTGTTGAATCTGCTGATCTCCTCTTAAGGTCGCTGCATGAAGTTTTCTCAACTTGTCGAGCATTTCTATGAGATCCAGATCATCCATGCCACCGGCATTGGTTACTGTCCAATATAAGAAATTCATTTCATCGGTGTCATTGCAGTACCCGGATTGTATGAGGTCAATTGCATCGATGGTATTCTTAAGACCTACCAACTCACTCTGATGCTGTTCGTTAGCGTAGAGAGGAACAATCGGGAATGTTGGATAATTGATGCCGTCTGCTATTTCTTCTCCGTCTACTTCCGTTCTGTTGACCTTAAGAATATAGGCTCTCTTTGGAGAATAAACCTTTGCCTTCTCTCCTGCTCTCTGAATATATCCGGTATATCCGTCCAATTCATAAAGAACGGCTCTTAATGGCTTTGTGGTGTCTATCTGCCAGAATCGGATTCCTAACTTGACCATTCCGTCTTCTTCATCTTCAAGACCAAAGAACTGCGTTGCCTTGAAGATATCCACATGATCCTTGTTATAGAATCCCCATGATACACCTGCGATCTGCGCCCATCTGTGAAGCTTGCATAATCTTCGGTCAAAAGACTTACCGAGAGTTTTGCCGCCTATCTTGTCTTCACTTGCCCATGTACATCCGTTACTCAAAAGTGTGGACGTAGCCTGTTTGACATCACGTCCGAAGAAACCGTCTGCTATCTTGTGATTAGCAGAAACAAGATCCGGTACAGCTTCGTTGAATTGGTTATAAATAACCTTTCTCGCAGTTTCAATGACTTCATTCTTTCCGTCATAGTAGGTTTGAGCTGTCACCGCAAATTTATAAAGGTCACTGTTCTTATAGTCAGTAATGGCTGCAAATACAAATGCCATTCTTTCTTCTTCGCTCTTGTCAGCCACTTCAAGCCAATCCTGATAGGTCTTCATATCCCCGTCTCCTTTCGAGCCTATATATTCTGATTATAACTTAACGCCTTCCAAAATGTGATACATTATCATTTTCGTCTTTTTCATCCCATAATTGCCTTATGCAAGATGCAAGGCTGTCCGGTGCATCATCGTGTTCAGCATTTTCGTTAAATTCAAGGATCTCATCGATATATTCCTGATCCGTTCCATCAACAAATACTATTCTATCCCATACACCCTTGAGATATGTAACGATTTTAAGATATTTATTCATATCTTCCCAATAGGTGATTACATTTCTCTCGCCTTGATCTTCTAATTCTTTTCTCAAATATCCTTTATCAGCATTAGTCTCGCAAAGAAGGCACCTTACATTGAATCTTGCCTTTTCCGCTCTAATAATATCAAGGCAATCATCAACGTGCTTTCTCCACTTCTTGCCATAAACATAATACTTGCCTTCCGCCTTGCGGCAAATAGTAAAGGCTGTGGAATCCTCACCGCCGTAAGCCGCATCAACGTGGCTATACCTCGCCTGCTGAACCTTTGCAGGATCTTCGTGAAGCACCGGATCAGAGAAAATAACATCCTCGGAGGCGATATGTCGCAATTCGTAGTTTGCTGCAAACAGGCTTGGAGCCATAGAAGCTTTTATTTCTTTTATTTCTTCCGGTGATATCAAACCTGTGTCCTTCCAAGTGTATTTGCAAGGTTCTGCCATTAGTGTGGAAGCATCGTCTTTATGCCACGGAGTAAGAGTATTAACCATCTTACCACCTCGGTTAAGAACATTTCTTAATTCCTGATAAACGACCTTTGTATGTTCTCTCTCTGCCCTTGAGAATCGGTCTTTGACATTGATGATATCGTCATCAAATATCCTGTCGAAATGCCTACCTGTAAGGTTACTGTTCGCTGATATAGCTACAGTTTGACTCGTACCTTTGGTATCGATAATAAGATTGGTCGATAATTCTGTCGCATTGCTCACAGGCAAATTCAGGTTGATACCATAGATTGCATTGACGAACACCTGTGTTTGAGGAGCTTCTAATATCTTTCTTACTTGGTTGATGATTTCCTTGACATCATCATCTGTTTTACGCATGAATAGATTTCTCAACGATGGAAGCAGAATCATAGTTTCGGCAATGGCGATAGAAACACAGGTTGTCTTATACGAACCTCGATGAGCCTCAAGGGTAAAATCTTCCTTCCCAAGCACCATCTCTCGAATCCAATCATTATGGATATCGGTTAATTTATCGAATCCAAGCATATTTGCATACTTGGCAGGTCTTTTCTTGAGAAAATCAATCGCTTGTTTTCTGGTCAGCATATTCGAAGTGATATCCTCCTGTGCTTTTCCGCTTTCCTGTGCAAACCGAAACTATCTTTGTGCGATTCAATCCTGTCTTTCTTGCTGCATCAGCAAAACTATCATAAATAACCCCTGTTTCTTTGCATCGGATTCTTTTTTTGTGTGGTTGTGCTTCCGACAAATGTTTTTTCCATTCATCAGATAGTTTAATTCCAACCATGGCTTTATTGCCTTTCTTGGCAGCAGACAATTTTCTCCTCGTCTCTTCTGATGTTCTACCCTTACTATTTCCACCCAAATCAAGGTTATAACCATATTTATGGTCTGCTGAATTGTATTTCTTGATATAGTATATCTCAAGATCGTTTAGGTCTTCTTCTTTACAATAACATATAATTTCAAACTTGAAAGCTTTCGGATTTTTATTGTAGGATCGTTGCAAATAAACATTCTTATGTCTATTATTTTTCAAATCGTATTCATGGCAAGCCTTTCTGTGAGAAATGTCCAAACTCTGACCAATGTAAACCTTACCATTGTTAGTATTTGTTATCTTATATATTCCAACCATAACGGCACACCTCCAATATTTATTATATCATAAGGTGTGCCGTTATTCTACTCTTCGTCTTCAAGAACCGCCTTTTCTACGGCATCTATTGTCTCTTGGTCGACTTCAGCAAGCATTACACGGTCAACAGGCTTCTGTCCTAACGCCGCTTGTAAGACTTCGAAGTCTTTGGAATCGCCTTTTGCACGAATAATAAGGTTGTCGCATATTTCATTAAGGTCTTTTTTCCCTAATCTTTCTTCCAATATCTCTCGTATCAATTTCTTTTCTTTGATATTTTGAGACCTTTTGGCGGCAGATTTTTTCTGCATTGCTCTGGCTTCTTCGCTTGTAGGTGTTCTCAAATTTTTCGCATTAGGCATAATTACACCTCCTTATACTTCCAAATATAACCGCCAGCTGTTTTCCTTACTCCTCTTGCGCAGGCATCTATATGAGATATCTTTAGTTCTTCCGATGCTCTCTTTACACATGACCATTCCTTGATAACTTTTCCTTCCTTATTGCATTGGAATATCGGTCTTGCAAAAGGACTATTCTCATATGTTCGCCCATACATATGATTCTTTTCGCCCGATTGTTCTCTGCATCTTCCGTGATTTATTGCGTGTTTTGTGTTATAAGAGAAAGTACACCACTCAAGATTATCAACCCTATTGTCAGTTTTCACACAATTCTTATGATTAACACATTGAGCATCTTTAGGTCTCGTTAAAAATGTTTCGGCTACTAACCGATGTATTTTCTTGGTGTTTTGTTGTGATTTCTTCCATAAATGGACATACAAATATCCCTGTTTGCCCATCCTCGGTTTAACTAACACTTCTCGGAAATTCCCGTTTCTGTCAATCAAACTTTTTACTCTTCCGAGGTTACTTACCTCATACTTCCCTTCGTAGCCTTCAATGCACTTCCATACTTCCTGCATTTACTTATCTCCTTTTCGTGCTTCACTCGTGTTAGCACACTTAATATTATATAGCAGATGTCAAGTTATCTCATAATGAAGTCAGGGTGCTATTTTAATGCATCTTTGTGATTATTATCTCTGTTCTTGGGTTATCCTTGTCTATATAAACCCGGCTCCCGTCATGCCCGGCAAGGATCGTAAAAGCATCATCCTTGATTATGCCATACTTAACCAGAACATCATCGATGGCTTCAAGAAGATTGGTGAGATCACACCGGATTGCATTCTTCCTGTAGAATCTACACTCGATATTCACAGGGTAGTCAATAGGACGGATTGGCTTCTTAAGAAACCAGCCTGCATCCTGTTCATAGAGTTTGTATTTTGCATTCTGTGCTACAAAAGGCTTGCCTGTTTTTCCGTTAATCAATATCTGCTGACTGTTTTTCTTTGTCCTCGGGTTCAGAGGTATCAATGCTTGATAGATAATCTCATTCATTGCTTCAATTCCTCGATCTTCCATGTACTCGGCAAATGCAGAATGTTATAATCACATACACAATGTGCTTTCTGAATACTGTCATTTCTATTCCCGATATTTAGAGGACAATCGGTGCAGATGTGCGACCGGCAATAGTTAGCGATCGTTTTCGCTGCCTGCATTACTTCCTGTTTCTGCGCTGTCATTTTCTTCCTCCTCCCACATTTCAAAAAAATTCTCCCCATCTCCACAGACACAGCAAGGATATTCGGTCGAGGCTCTATCTTGGTGTTTACAAAAATCACAGTTTCCTTTATGAGAATCTTTCTTCTGTTCCTCTAAATATTCACGGCATGCTTCTTGAAATTTAGGATCATCAATAGTTTCAATAATTGAATTAACAGCCTTTGCCGCCGCTTCTGCAATAGCGATTAAAGGGTTTCCATCGTGCAAGCCTTGTTTATAACCTTCGATATAACCATCATTATATCCATTCCTGCGGATTTTCCTCTCTCTTCTTGTGTAGTGTTTCATATCTTCCTCCTTGGCTTATCCTTATTGATCCATGAAATCATAACCAATGTTACGCAGATAATCGCTGTTATTGCTATTGCCTTCATTCTTCTTCCTCCTTATCATCTTTCCTATTTAACAATCGGTCGATTTCGTATATCACTCTGTAACATTCCTGCGAAGATGTGTTTTTTACAGGTCTATATTTTCCATCTTGCTTAACGATGATTATATCTTTTAATTTCTCCCTAATGTGATCACATAAATCGCAAGCTTTGCTCATTGTTCTCTCCTTTTATTAAAGACCTTCAAACGGACATTTCCCGTTTTCTAATCCATTGCAAAGGTCGTGATACAACACGCATCTTTCGTATTTGCACTTCTCTTCCTCTGCCTTTATCAGCTTGTGCGGTGCTTTTGGTGCTTCGATTGCCGGAGCAGAAGGCTGTGGCTGTCCGTACATCATCTGTCCTTTATTGATAGCCTTCCTTATTTCAGAAATAGTAGGAAACCACTTCGATGTGTTTATATGATGCCTTGCCGCCTTGAATATCGCTCCTGCATCTTCTGTACCGAATTCCCTTTCCCATGTATCTATCATTCCATCGGGATCGGATATGTTCTTCATGTAATATGGATATGCCTTAAGCAGTTCTTCAAGAAGGTCTGTAACTTGTTCTCTTGTCATATCCTGCCCTGCCTCCTCTTTATCTCCGTGAATGGATTAACAAACTTCTCCTGCGTCTGCTTCGGTCTCTGAATGCTATCGTCTTGCTTGAGAGCATATACGTCCTGCCATTCGTAACCAATACTTTGACGAAGGATCTCGATGGCAAGATGGTGATCTCCTCCAGAAAGCTTCCAAGTCTTATTCACCAACCTGTGAATGCCCTCTTCGGTATGAATAGGCTTCTTTATTGCCTTCCTCATGTTAAGAAAATCCTCGAATGCTTTAAGAAGATTCGGATCGGAAGATATCTCTTCATCGCCTTGGAGTAAAGAAAAGAGATTCATCTCTTTCTTTACTTTAGTTTCTTTCTCTATCTCTATACTCTTATTCTTATTCTTACTCTTATTCTTACTCTCGTTATTATTTGTAACGCTTTCCGTTATGTGTGCGTTACATTCTGTAACGATTGCGTTATTTTCTGTAACGGATTCCGTTATATTGCCGTTACATTCTGTAACGGTAGCATGATTTTCTCGGAATCTTCTTTGCCTGTTTGCGTTGGGATTATTAGCCATGCTGCCGATCATCTTCTCGACTTCGGACATATAGATTGTGCCATCTTCTACGATTTCCAACATATGCAATTCAGTAAATACCTTCATAGCTGATCTTACGATATCGATGTTGGTATTAGTAATCGTAGCAAGCATCTGCTCGTTGTATGGAATGGTATCTGTGAATCGTAATTCTCCGGAATGGCTAATGCTCTCAAGAAGAAGCTTCAGATAAAACAAGACATATTCCTTACCATTCGGCATATTCTCGACAACCATGATATCGGATCTCTTGAAAAAATCACGTTGAAGCTTCAACCAATAATATTTACTCTCAGTCATATTACCTCCTGTAAAAGAAAACCCTTCGGAAGGACGAGTTCCAAAGGGTGTAGGCCTGTATCAAGTCCGTATCGTCTCGTCCTCGATACAGACCATTTGTGTACTATTGATTATACCATTATTCGTGTTATAATCAAAGTGTCATTGGTATCTATGTTTACTCTTTCTTTTAGATACCGCCCTCGGCTGCGATCACCGAGGGCATTTTTATTAAAATTGAATGTTGTCATTATCTGTAGGTTGAGAATTCTGATTATTTCCAGATGATTCTACGAATTCAGCTTCATCAACTACAACCTCGGTGACATATACCTTCTTGCCATCATTATCATCGTAATTCCTTGTCTGAATACTTCCTGTGATGGCAATCTTCGAGCCTTTGCGGAAGTAAGAAGATATGAATGTAGCTGCCTGCCGCCATGCAAGACAGGATATGAAATCCGTCTGCCTCTGCCCATTTGCATCCTTGAATCTCCTATCAACAGCAAGTGTGAACTTGGTTACTGTTGTTCCGTTGGCTGTGTTCTTGGTGTCGGGATCTTTGGTGAGCCTTCCAATCAGTATTACTTTGTTCATGTGTTATTTCCTTTCTCATATTTCTTAAGCAGGTCTCTCAATCGCTTGTTTTCGATGCGAAGTTTATCTTCTTCCGACAATTCGATGGGATGATCTGTTCTGTATCCTATGATCATTTCGGCAGCAACAACATTGATCCTTTTCCCGGTTCGAGCAACTTCATCGTTGATAATCTGCATGGCCTGTTTTCCGATATCCGTTGAATCCTTGAAATGGATCTCCCCTTCACCAAAAGATACGTGCATTCTTTCTCCTTTAGAATCGGGCGATTTTTTAGTCTTACAATATGCAACATAATGATAAACTGTAGTAGCATCACCACGATTATAGAGATACTGCTCTTTTGGCTGACCATCATCACGATATCCGGCAAATACCTTTTTTATTGGTTCAATCTTTAATTCTCTGATCACTGAACCGATATTTTTTGTTAACGATTCGATGTCTCTCCATCTTCCCGGAAAATCCTTCATAAGTCTGCGAGCAATGTCTTTTCGAGAGAACTCTTCCTTAAATAAAGGTTCACCGCCAACAAGCATTTCAATATTATCAAAAGCAGGTATCTGTTCACTCATTATAATTCCTCCTCGCCGTCAATAGGGAACGGAAGTTTTGTAGATGCCGCCTTCTTTTCATTGATCTGCTTCTGAATCATATGCGCACAATTCATGCAGAAAACGTGACCATTAAACTTATTTCTTGTAGATGCAACAATGTTTTCAACAGTGTATCCTTCTGCATCCACAACAGGGTTTTTACAGTTTTCGCAAAAATACTGCACAGGCTTATTATCAACCGGCTGTTCCTTTTTAGGTGCCCTCTGTGGCTTCTGCTGATTGGTCTGCTCGTGATACTCATCTGTATCGGCATCCTTTGTATCATCCAAAAGGAACAATCCGTTGAGAGCATACTTCCTTGCATATGATGATGTTGCTCCAGTGATCTGTGCGTCATCCATTCCTTTTTTTATCTCTGCTTCTCTCGCAAATGCTGTAACTTCGATGGAATCGGGAGAATCCGCATCCTGCAGCTTGGCTGTAGTCTTGACATATACCCTGCCCCCGACTTCACAAATGCTATCCGACAGGATCACAAACACTTTATACTTCTTCAATAAAGGCTTCAATGCTTCCTGTATGCCTTCCGCATTCCTATAAGAATACTTACCGAAGCTGTTATAAAGATTCTTCGGAGCTTTCAACTCCGTCTGAATTGCCACTAACTTCTCTGAAATGTTTTTAGAATCTGCCATACTTAATCTCCTTTGCTGATGTTTTTCTTAAATTTTCCGGGTGATATTCCATGTTCGGAAAATCAATATCGTTGTTTGCTTCCTGATTTGCAGGTTCATCCTCGATCATATTAAGATCCATTCTTGTTTCCTTGATAAGAAGGTACATTCCTATCGCTCCTAATACTCCACCGACAAGAACTCCTAAACAAAATGCCAACATCGTCATTTTTATCTCCTTTCTTACTTGACCGACATATTGATCTTTTCTTCGATATGTGCGCCTGCAACTTCCTGTCCAGCCTCGATAGCCTTCTTAATTGCTGTCTTATCAGCTTTCCATGTGATCTCCGAAGTCTTGAATTTATCAGGAATAGCCTCGATATCCGTAATCTGCGTAATCTTTGACTTACGGAAAGTGAATGCCACTCTGGAAGATTCCCACTTCTCTCCACCAAGCATCTGCTTCACATACTTTGAAAGGGATTCTACCTGATGTTCCTTCGATTCCCTTCTCTTCTTCAAAGCCTGCTCTTCTTCCTTGATGGCTTTGGCTTCCGCTTCAAGATTCTTGATGAAGCATCCGATGTTCTCAAGCTTCTCGTCTCTCGCCATCTGAAGATCGGTCAGAGCCTGCATTGCATCATCCGGTATCTCACCTGTTTCTTCATCTACCTGTGCATAGATATTAAGGATAGCATCCTCAATTGCTTTATTTATCTCATAAAGTGTCATTGGTATCTCCTTTCTTACATTGATCCTTTGATCAGTTCCCACATATCAGCATCCGGGACATTAAACAGTTTCTGAATATTGCTCCAAACGTTGACTTTGCCTCTTGTCTTTCCCTGCTCGATTGCTGCATATTGATTAGTCGGTATCCCCAACTTATATGCGCATTCAATCTGGGATAGACCTGCTTCATTCCGCAGAATGTATAGCTTCTTGTTTTTTGCTATAAGTGCGCCCATGTGATTACCTCCTTTCCTTTATAATTTTAACTCTTTTTTCATTGACAATCAATCTTTTTTTGTTCTTTTCAATAAAAAATCGTTGTCAAATTCTAACAGTCATTTTTCTGCTTTCGTTTGTAAAGAACACCATGTACCCGGAATCACTCTTTAATATCTTTGCATCACTTTTTATTATCTTTGCTATTTGCTTCTTTGTTACCGAAGAATAACCTCTGCGCTTCTTTACAATCTTGAGAAGAATTGAAATTCTCTTTGAATCTGTGATCTCTTTTGTTTCGATCTCTCTGTTCTTTCTTCTGGAGGTTCTTATCTCGAGAAGTCTTAAAATCTCGTCAAAGCTATCTGTAAAGGCTTTTCTATCCTCGATTGAGTACCAAATCTTCTTCTCGATCAACTCGCCTTTTCCGCTCCAAAGTGTCCCCCAAGTGTCTAATGCATCTCTTCCATCATCTTCGTACTTCTCAACTATCAATTCTATCGTATCAATGCCGCCGTAAAAGAAATCCTTATCGATATAACTGTGATCTCTTTCAAGTCTGATCCTGTAAACGTTCTGCCCGTCTGTAAGATCAATCTTTCCGATCTCTCCCTGTGATCCGGACATTGTCCTTACGCTGATTTCCATTCCCTTTGCAAGGTACTCGTTAACCTTATCCGTGAATGCCTTTCTGATATCCTTTGAAAAAATCACCTTTGTCATTGTATTTTCCTCCTTCTTGATTGTATGTGTAGTATATACCATATAGAGGCATAAGTCAACTAAAAAGAGTTGATTGTACAATAAAAAAGAGAAGCCGATTTCTCGACTTCTCTTTCCCGTGATAAATCACTTGTAGCAAAATGATTGTATCATTGCTCCTTGATCTTGTCTATCGTAGCCTGATACAATTTCGGCTGCATCACCTTAAGAGTTTCCATGAGTTCATCTATGATCATCCATACATCATCAGATTTTTTATCCATTACAGCCTGAAAGAATTCTGAATCCCCATAATCACCAATCACTACTTCTTCGATTGATTCTATCCGGCTGACAGGTTCTTTCCGTACATACAGATGATCGTACAGTGTATAAAAAGTTGCTAACTTCTCTGCATTCTGATAAGTGGCAGGTGCCATTTCCAGATCTTCTATTGCATCGAGAAGTTCACTTTTACTGAACATAAAGTTTACTCCTGCTCGTACCTTCTGATGATCTTCTGTAAGGCTCTGCGCTCTTCATCGGTTTTTGCTTCCTGCATCATGTCCTGAAGCATCTCGATCTTCTCTTCCTTCTCGCCATCATCATAGGAATAGCCACCTGCTCTTGAATAGCGACCTCGCATCCTTCCGTCACGAGCGGAAGAATACCTGCCCATGCTGTCACGCTTTGCGTTTCTGCCTCTGCCTCTTGCGTATGAATAGTTTGCCATATCCATATCGCCGTCAGCATAGGAATAACCATCATCGGCATACTCCTCATACATAATGATCTTGCATGAGTTCTTGATTGAATTTAAGAGTTTATCAACAGTCTCAAGACTGCGATCATCAAGTTTGCCTGTTTCGATGATCTCATCAAGCTCCTTTTTAAGCATGTCCTTTGCATCGTAATATGTGTGCATTGCTTTATCCTCCTTCCTCATGCGATTCTTTCAACAGATATAGATGCGTAACGTCTGACATTTATTGAAGGTGTAGGTGTCGTTGCCGGATCGTCTTCTGTTCCGTCAACATAAGCGGCGGAAACAGAAACACAGCATCCACAAGGAACAGTTATAGTTATCTCGGAATGAATAAATCCGTACTCCTCAACCGCCTGTGGTGTGAATATTGCTACACTCTCGGGAATTAAAACTCCGTTGATTGTAATTCCCAAAGCTATCGGTGTAACAGCACCGCCTTCGGGAATCTGAATATTCGCCTGCAACTTCACCTTATACCTTGCGAATCTATTAGGAGTATTGCCCTTCAGATTAAGAACCCCAACAGCAAGAGGAACTACATTTCCTGTATTGCAAGGGATAGAAACTCGGCTGAATGGAATAGTGCCATTTAAGGCAACTAATGCATCGCTTGTAGTTACATATTCTGCCATAGACATTCCCTCCTAATTAGTTGAAAAAGGTGTTACCGCTACATCCGCATCCGTTATTGCTTCCGCAAGTGAAGATAGGTGTTCTGCCGTAAACCGGAGTTGACGGAACAGGACAGCTATTAAGCCTGTTATACAAGGCATCAACCTCATTGCTGAATCCCTGTGAAATAAAGGCATTCTGTGCTGTCTGCGAAGCACGAAGGTTAGCATCGGAAAGCTGTCTCTGAAGTTCAGCAATCCTATCATTCTTTGCCTCAACCTGTGCCTTAACACCATCAAGTTCAAGCTGACAAAGCTTATCAAGGATAGCCTGTGTTCCATTGCTCTGGCTCTGAATGATGTCCCTTGTATTGTTTGCATCAGCAAATCTTGTAGCAGCGCTCTCACTCTGAATGATGTTCTGCGTCTGACAAGTAGCAAGACGATTATCACAGCAGCACTGTGCCAACTGCGAACCGAGAGAATTGAAACCCTGATTCATCGCTGTCTGCATACCGAATGCTGTCTGCATATTAGCTATCTGTCTTGCATTAGCACCCTGCTCTATTCCTGCGAAGCCATTGCAAAGCTGTGTAGAAATATCGGATATACCATCACGGATAGAAGTAATGTTCGAGTTGAGCATCTGATCTCTGAATCCATCAGAAGTAATCTCCGCCTGATTCATCCAAGGGTACAGACCGCCTGCACCTCCGTTTGAACCGCCGCAGCCGTTGCCCCATCCATTCCCGAAGATAAGGAACAGAAGGATCAACCACCAGCCGCCGGATCCCATATCACCGAATCCGTTGTCGTTTCTGTTGGCACCCATAACCGCCGCTATGTCTGCGCAACTCATTTCTGAAGTAGTTAATGACAATTAAATCATCTCCTTTACAATAAATTTTTTATATTTCCTTGTTGCAACATAAAGAAATCTATGATAGTATGAATTTCGGAAGCCTCGCCCGAGGCAACCGACCATTCAACAAAGGCTAATCATCGACAGGT
>OCVV012853133.1_pt1 | contig 13864 bp, 6 predicted proteins | sample 1539721 | NCBI WGS metagenome assembly OCVV01 (sample SAMN02144230, study PRJEB22623) | gut metagenome | biome: sheep rumen | host: Ovis aries | place: New Zealand
AGCTCAAAGATTGGCAAACAGTGGCATTGTAATAATTGTAATAGTGATTTTTAACGTAAAGAGAAGCGGCAGTTTGTCGCTTCTTTTTTTAATCTCGTAAACAGACGAAAAGATGAACAATAAGCCGCCCCTCGGTTGGGCGTGAGAATTACTCTGTCCTCAGCAAATATATAAATGCTTCGAGGATATTAATAATATAGCGATAAATGCTTTGTGCTGCCGTTGACTTTTGTGAAGAGCATAGCAGAAATCCGCGGGTTCTGCGCTTTGTAAAATATTTTTTTGTTGGATTAGCGCATGAAAATATATCAATATACAGCAAATGATTGTTGAGGATAACCGACAATAATGGTATACTGTTATATAGGTAATGATAAACGAATCGAGGAATTTACAATGCCTTTGACACATGTATGTATGTGGTCCAAACACGGATGGGATCCGGTAACGGCTGAAAAGGCGGCACATATGCATCCGGGAGGAACTGTCGCTGCCAGAAGCGGTCTTTTTATGTGCAGCCTGTGTGGACAGTATGTGACACTTACAGATGGAAATGTTAGAGATCGTTATTTTAAACATAGCAAGGAAGAATTGAGCAAGGACTGTCCGGATCGCTCTTCTTCATATAGATCCGTCACTTCCTTTATTGCGGGACAGCATGAATTGCCGATAAGGCTTGTTATACATTCTGCGGATTCGTTTGAATTTGAAATTGGGTTACTGCCGATACCGGAAGGCGTTGCTTTTGACAGGAAGAAGCAGGTGTCTATTATTCCTCGATATACAAATGATGAACCCTATGTATATTCGCTCTCAAGGCTGCAAAGAGATCGTGTCACATACTTGTCTGTTGGCAGCACTCCGGCATCTAAGTATCAAATATCTGTTGATCAGGAGGTAGTGTTCTGGCCTTCTTGTATTGAAGGCATCTCAACAAGCGGAACTCTGTTTGATGGAAAAAGCTGTAAGAAAATTCCCTGTGATGCGGATGTGCAGATAAATTGTGAGTATTACCTGCTTACAACTCTAGATACCTGCACATATGATGGGAGTGTACAGGTTGAAGGGATATGTACAAAATATATAGCAGGCCATTATTGGCGCTTATATCGGGTCTGCGGCAAAGCAATGACGGAATTTGCAGCTAAGTTCTTCCTGGAGTTACATTGCCGCCTTACAGAAAATCCGATCGAGGTTTTCCCGATTTGGCCGGCAACGGTACAAACTCCGTATTTTATTCACCATGACACAGATGAGATTGTGTTGTATTTGCAGGGGCAGGCCACGGCGAAGGCTTTTCCAAGTTCATCGATAAGAGAGCATGCCTGTATGAATAAGATTGGAAAAGTTGTTGCACTTACTGCGCATGGCAGGCAACAGTTGATTTCTGCAGGACGTACAAAAGTATTAAGATATACATATCTTTGGAGAGATAAACTGGATCGTCAAGCAGAGGTACCGAAAGTAAAGGTCACAAATCTTCTGGGGGAACTGTTAGAAAGCGGACTGTCATCTGAAATACCGATGAAATCTCGTATTACAGCAGAGGCAAGCTGTGATGGATTCGTTACAATAGAAAAAGATGATACATTAATTGAACGGCGGGATTTATATGCCGGAAGAAAACTAGATATTCAAGGTATTCAATTTGGCTATCAGATAAAGATTTATCAAGGATTAGACTGTGTATGGGAAGTCCTGTATAAACGAAGAAAAAAAGAGAAGTTGAATTATGACGAGCAGGAAATTCTATCAAAACTAAAAACAAGTCACGGAAAGATGATGCCAATCCCGCATACAATCGGATCAACTGCTGAAAAGCTTGGAGATTATCCGTTGATAAAACGATGGCTGTATCAGAAAATACGTGAGGGGAGTGTGCAGGAAAAAGCATACCGCCAATATGTTCGATTTATCATAGGACTAAAATGAACCGGGGAAAAAGAGGGGGATAAAAATGGATTACGTTTCACAGCTGGAAGATAAGGAGTTGGAAATAATTTGCGGTGTGATTACACCGAAGGAAATCAGAAATTTTTTTCAAAGAAACCCCAAAGAATATAATAAGATATGGAAGGTGCGGGCGATTAAATTGTCCGATGATGCTGTAATCAGCATTGTATGCCGAAACAGAAAATCGGCATTTATTTCCAACTTTATCAATGGTCTGCTGGAACGGTATATGAATGAGATCGGTCTATATATAGAAAGGAATATAGAATCTGGGGAGGATAGTGGTTCTGCAACGTTAAGAGTGCTGAGAGAATGTGTATTTGCGGAGCATATTTCAATTTATTTTAAGCTGAAGTGTATCAAAGAGGGGACGCCGTCCGTTCCGTCAGAATATATCTATATGATACAGGAAGCGATTGACGGAACATCTGATGAGCATGCGAAGCCCGGAGAGTTGGAAAACTGGGAGTGGGAGCTTGAACTGGATGCGGCAAAAGAAACCATTTCGGATTTAGCGCATCAGCTTGAGGATTGCCGACTTGAGAGAGAAGCCGAAAAAGAAAAGCGTACAAAGCTGCAGCAAACCTTGTCTGGACAAATTGCAGCAGCATCTCTCGAACTTAAGAAAGCAAGATCGGAATCGAAGAAATTATTGGATGAACTGGAAGATGCCAAGAAAACGATTGCGGAGCAGCAAACGGAGATTCAAAAAAGAACTGCGGAAAACAGTACGGATGAAAACGTCGAACAACAATTTGAATACACTTCACTTTGTATGGTTGAAGAATGTGACTATATGAATCATAACAAACGGCTTGTTCGATTAGCTGATATATCTAACGGGAAACTGGAAACCTTTATCTTTAATGAAAATATGCCGCCTTATTTTGGAAACAGAGATCTGCTTTACTGGAGCGACGGCCCCGAGGCGGAAGGAGAAATTGGTGTTTGGAATTGGAATGCAACGCCTTCTTATAATGATCCTTCCAAAGACTATAACACAACGGAATACAATCCTTTTTTGGCACCAACTGAAATAATTGAGCTAACTGGTACGACAATTGATTCCATTATAAACTCGCTGCACAATGGGGTAGATGCCACTCCTTGTTGTACACAAATCCTTTTTTGTGTCCATTTGCCGAAACAATCATCTAAGAGTTTAAGAATGGGATTGTTGTGTTCGAGATCACAATTGGAAACCGCCGAAGGAAAAACGTATTTGCGAGCGGAAGTGTTTGCATTAAAACAGTACAATTTTACATCTCAAGACATTTTTCGAGTAAATGGGAAAAAGTTCTTTAAAACTTTCGAAATTGGAGAAGAAACGGGCATCGTACAAGTGAGAAATCCGTTGGCAGCAGTGAAAGGCATCATTCTGCGCAGAGCAACATGGAATGAGTTCAAGCAGCGGGGAACCATAAAAAATGATTGGCGGAAACTTTGCGATTTTTTATTCAATATACCGGATACTACGGTGTATCAGGACATTGCGGATGCCTGTGGATGTGATGAAGAAACAGCAAAAGAATATACGAATTTGTTTGTTCAGAAGGCTGAGGAGTATCTTGACTCGAATGATATAGATGAACAGGTTCTTGCTGCGGCAATGCAAAACCATTCGCAGATTTTTGAACGGTGCAATCAAATTGCAGAACAAAAGTGGAGAACGGAACATCAGCAGAAGATAAGAGATGCGGAAAAACAGCTGGAAACCGTTCTTCATCAAGGTGAACAAAAACGGTTAGAGCTTATACAATGTGCCGCAGGGGTTTCCGATGCACAGAAAAAACTGGATACGATCAATGCCGCGATTTCTGAAAAAGAACAATTTGCACAGAGTGTGGATGACAAAGTAACAGCAAAGATTGAAGAAGCAAGGAAAAATGCGGCTGATTTCCTGAGTGAAATGGCATTCCGATTCCCCGCTATGGCTGCGGCTCCGGCAGCTGACCGCACATCGGCGCAAAAGGTACCGCAGCTGTATCATGAGGGTGAAGTACTGGATTCCGATACACTTGAACAGTGTGACAATTGGAAAGATTTAATTGATGTCATAGCGGAAGAGTTGAGTTCTGCAGGAATATCCTCAAATTACAATCGTGGATTAGCGGCATATATGTATTCTGCGTATGTGAATAAAACTCCGCTGCTGTTTGCCGGTCCGTGCGGACAGGAAATTGCAGATGCTTTTTCGGCGGCATTGTTCGGGAAAACGGCAGATTATGTGAATTGCATGGATGGATATCATCCTGAAATTGCAGAAACACTTTTAGAAAATGATGAGCCGTTGGTTGTCTTAAACAGCCCGTTTGGCAGTGAGTGGATTTCGCGGCTTCCGAGTATGCTGATGAACACTGGAAAATATTTCATCCTTACACATCCGTTTGCAGAGGATATGCTGATTGAGCCGCATAGCCTGTACCATTACTGTCTGCCGGTTTTAACAGAGCTTATTGTTGATGATATGCCGGAAGGAAGATACATTGGCGGATGTATGAGCGGCAGCTTTGCGGATTATCAGAAGAAAAAGTCTCAATTATTCCACAATCGATTGTTAAAATCGATGCACATGGGAACGCTTGCCAGAGCGAGATTACAGCAGATTTTGACAGATATGCATACGATGGAATCCACCCAAAATGCTGACTATGACTGTTTATTCGGATTGCTTCCATATGCTTACATGACCGGAAATGTTGATCTGTTTACAGAAAAGCTGAACGAAGAGGGGCAGAGGGACATGCCGGTATCTAAAGATTTGCGCAGTGTGCTGTTATCATTCACGGGTAAAGACGAATGACAAGATATCATGGACTGCTGCGTTCTGTTGCACGCTCTTTGGGTGTGTTGAAAGGTTTAACTGAGAGCGAAAATGAATGGAAAAGCCGGATTGTTTACAGCGTTTTAGGCAAAATGGCTCTTGCTTCTTTATGGGATGTTCAGGATGAAAATGAGCCTGTTTCAATCACCCATTTCAAACGCAGAATGAAGCAGCTTGCAAAAGCATATTTTTCAATGTATCCTGAAATCGGAACACAATTTCTGCGGGATATTGATGAGCTGTTTGATGAGATTTATGAGATATATGTTAATACAGGATATATATACCACTCTCCTTACAGAATCTCTCCGGCAGCATGGAAACATGCAAGGCATGACAGGATCATATTTCAACGAGGGCTGCCTGTAAATCAGAACGCATATATGAGCGGAATTGGCACGTATCAGATATCGGATGATCGGGATGAGCAGGAATATTCTGTACAGGATATGTTCCATTTATCTGTAAAGAAGATAGTTGACGATTGGAACCGAATTGTTTCCGATGCTCAGTGGACAGAGCTTCATGCTGAAAGAGATGTTGAATATTTAAGGACAAGACCGCCATTCAAGTGGGGATATTGGGAAAGAGAGCCGGACTGCAAAGAGTCTGTTTCTATGCTTAGAATAGGCGAAGTTGAGCCGAAGCTGTATTACTTATATAAATTTGAGGAAGGAAAGCTGCTGGCAAGTCAACTGCCCTATTGGATGGTTGAGAATTATCGGTATCGGATGCTTTCCGGCGGGTGCTTATCTTCGCTTGGTACGTTGCCCCCAACAAAATATCAAGTGGATGGGGATATTGTTCACATCAAGATCGGATATTTGCTTCCGCCTATGGAGCTGAATTTTATCAAGTTATACAGCTGGCCGGAGAGCTTTTACAGTTTGCCATCGGATTTTTCTCGAATCATGGATAAAAAAGTTTTCTTTGCAGTGAAGAAAATACTGGAACAGGCTGGCTTTGCGTTTGTAGAGGAATAATAATATGTCAAATGGTGCAAATTCGGTACATCTTCAGCTGAGAACAGAGTTGGAAGATTACATAAAATCGCAGTACTTCGGAAAATCTCCGCTTTTGTTATCCGCAGTTCATGCAGTATTGGACAATGAAGGAGTATTATATCAAAGACCATATATTGAATCTTCTCCTGCCTATAAGAGCGCAGAAGATGGTATTTCCAAATCATCTATACCGGGATGGATGAAGGATTTTTTTCATCAGCTTTCTGATGCGAATTTAGGTGTATATTCTGCACCATTCTGCCATCAGATTGCTGCATTGGAAGCTGCGCAGGCGGGAAGAGATGTATTTGTTTCAACCGGTACGGGCTCCGGCAAAACAGAATGCTTTATGTGGCCGTTGATGGCTAAACTGGCAGAGGAAGCACGAAATCAACCGGATTGCTGGAATCAGCGCGGTGTGAGAACAATTGTTATGTATCCGATGAACGCATTGGTTTCCGATCAGGTCAGCCGGTTAAGGCGGATGATTGGCGATCCGAACGGGAAGTTTATACGTATTTTTCGCGATACCTGCGGTGCAGCCTCACGCCGTCCGCAGTTCGGTATGTATACCGGCAGAACACCGTATCCGGGTGCACAGCCGAGCAAGAATCATGATCGCGAATTGGAAAAAACATTGGCCCGCATGACTGCTGCAGATGATGATAAAAAGAAAGCATTCCTAGATAAACTCACCGAAGAGGGAAAAATACCGGCGAAAGTCGATATGAATGGCTTTTTGGAACGGCTGCATAACAGTCAGCATATTCCGAATGAAGAGGATGCTGAACTGATTACCCGCTTTGAAATGCAGAATTTCTGCCCGGATATCCTTATTACGAACTATTCTATGCTGGAATATATGCTGATTCGGCCGAGAGAACGAAACATTTGGCATGAAACAAAAGAATGGCTCAACAGCAGTCCGGATCATAAACTGCTTTTTGTAATTGATGAAGCGCATATGTATCGCGGCTCATCCGGCGGAGAAGTGGCACTGCTCATCCGACGTCTGTTTCATAAACTGGGTATTACCCGGGATAAGGTACAGTTTATTTTAACCACAGCGAGTATGCCGGACAGAGATGAAGCCGACAGAGCGGCTGTCATGAAATTTGCCCGTGATTTGACGGCATCGGATGATGACAGGGAATTCTGTTATCTGACTGGTGAGCGTGAAGAGATCAGCGATAGGAAAAAGTTTGATATTGCTTTTTCTAAGTTCGAGCAATGGGAAGCAGCTGATTTTGAAAATGCAGATGACAAAAAACTGGCGGCTTTGAATGCCTTCTGGAGAGATGTTGACGGCAGTTCAGCTCCGTTTGAAAGCGTGGAAGCAGCTTGCAGCTGGATGTATGACCACCTTGCCGAATACAGACCCTTTTCCGAACTGCTGCAGGCTTGCAGAGGTACAGCGGTCTCTCTTGGCGAATTAGCTGAACGAATCTTTCCCGATCAGACGGAAGAAAAGGCATTGTATGCGGCAGCGGTTCTGCTGGCGATCGGACCGCTTGCACACAATGATAAAGGTGCTGTCCTGTTCCCGGCACGAATGCACATGCTGTTCCGTGGAATTAAGGGCGTGTTTGCCTGCACAAATGAGCATTGCCCTCACTCTGAAACAGATGGTGAATTGACACTCGGAGAGATATTTTTATCTGATGGTCATATGGTGTGTCCGCATTGCAATAGTGTTGTATATGAATTATATAATGACAGGCGATGCGGAGCGTTATTTTATAAAGGGTATATTCTGGAGTCGGATGATAACTTAACAGGCAAGGTATATCTGTGGAGATATCCGGGACAGATGATGGATCAGCGGGTGAAGGAGATCCATTTGTATATTCCTCCGGTTAACTATGAACTGCCGGAGAAGCAGGGGAAATATCCGATCAAGCCGTGCTATTTGGATACGAAGAGCGGATTTATTCATTTCAGAGACGATTCGCAGGATGGAAAAGAAGGAATTCGCAGGCTGTATTATTGTAAGTATTCCCAAAAAGGAAGACCGCAGTTGATTACATTTCCTACCTGCCCGCATTGCAGGCATACGCTCGCAAAAAGGCAGCTGACTTCGTTCAGTACGAGAGGCAATTTATCTTTTTTCAACCTGATTAAAGCACAATTTCAAACACAGCCGTCAGTCAAGGGAAAAGACAATGATCCGGATCGATTTCCGAATGAAGGCAGAAAGGTACTGCTCTTTTCTGACAGCCGGCAGCGTGCAGCAAAGCTGGCGCGTGATATGTCGGAAGCATCAGATATTACGGCTGCACGACAGTTATTTGCTCTGGCAATCAGTGAGATGGAACGTTCAACGATAAACCGATCAATCAATGACCCATCAATGAATGACCTATATGATTATTTTTGCCTTACAGCAGGGCGGAATCACGTTCATCTTTTCCACGACCCCGAAAGAACAAAGTTTGCAGGTGACTGTGAGACGGCGGTGAAGAACTATATTCGTTCGCAGAAACGGGGAAAAGAATATACTCCTAGATATACAATAGCAAATGCACCCATACAAATGCAGAAATATTTGCTGAGACTGTTCTGCGGCGGTTATAATACTCTGTATGATTCCGCAACGAGCTGGATAGAACCGACAGAGCCGGCATTAAATGATGCAGTGGACTCGTTATATGAGCAGGGGATTGATGCTTCTGATGAGGAGTTTAAGGAAGTGTTCCATGCATGGATCATTTCGATCTGCGATACGGCAGCTGCGCTGGGACATATTATTTCTGATGATGTTCGCAGTGAAGTGCGCCCCAATTATAGAGGATATGGCCTTGAGCGGGATTGGAAGTTCCCGAAGGATATTCAAAAAGTATTAGGCTGGGAATCAAACCAACGGGAAATGGAAATCTGGAACAGCGTATTACAGGAAACATTTCTTGATAATGCGCAGCCTGACAATGGAAGAAAATATGTCGATTTATCCAGGATTAAGCCGCGGTTTGATGCGGAGCATATTTGGTATCGATGCGAACAATGTTCGGAAATTACGCCCTGCCTTCTGAGGAAACATTGCCCGCGCTGCGGTTCAAAGGGGATTCACGCGATCACAGGTGATGAACTGGATTCTCTGCGATTCTGGCGCAAGCCGATTGAGGATGCCATGAACGGAGAAAAAATCCGTGTCATTGACACGGAAGAACATACAGCACAATTGACCCATAAGGATCAGAGAGATGACTTATGGTCGAAGACGGAAAGCTATGAGCTTCGTTTCCAAGACCTGATTCAGGAAGGAGAAACTCCGGTTGATATTTTAAGCAGTACGACAACAATGGAGGTCGGTGTTGACATTGGTTCTCTGGTTGCGGTTGGTTTGCGCAATATCCCCCCGATGAGAGAAAACTACCAGCAGCGTGCAGGCCGCGCCGGGCGAAGAGGTGCAAGCCTTTCAACCATTGTCACATTCTGTGAGGATGGTCCTCACGATACATTGTATTTCCGAGATCCGGTTCCGATGTTTCGAGGAGATTCGCGAAAGCCCTGGATTGATATCGGCAGCATAAAGCTGCTTCAAAGACATATCAGCATGGTTCTGATACAGGAGTTTTTGAAGCAAAAGGGCAGCAGCTTGGATGCTATGCATGCAGCAGAATTTTTGGATCATGATATGGATGAATTCAGAACATTCGTCCATACATACGAAATTGGCAGGCAAAGTGCGCTTCTGCCTTACAGGAATGATTTTTCTAAGAAAGAGTATGAAGCCGGCTTACAAGCTGCATTGATGCAGCTGAAGCAAAAACGTCACGATCATCCCGAGCTGTTTGGCGTTGACGGAGACAGGCAGACATCCCCCAAAAGCCTTTTGGATGCATTCTATGAAGAAGGGATTATTCCGACATATTCTTTCCCGAAAAATGTTGTAAGCACCTATATAAGCGGACGGGATGGAAAGCTGAAATATCAGGTTGAGCGGGGACTGGATGTCGCAATCGGAGAATATGCCCCCGGCCGTGCAATCGTTGTTGATAAGCGGACGTATCAGATCGGAGGCCTTTATTATCCGGGCAGTGAGAGGAGAAAGGGAAGTGCTTTGTCACCGGCACGCACATTTATAGATGATCCAAACTATCGAAAGCAGATTGTCAAATGTTCGGCTTGCGGATGGTTCGGATTGGAAGGAGAGGCAGATATTTGTCCGTTCTGCGGAAATACTCAGCTGGAAGCGGACCGTCAAATGCTCCGCCCATGGGGATTTGCACCTCGGAATGCCGGAGAGATTCCGGAAGCGCAGCTGGAAGAGGAATACTCTGCGGTTCAGCAGCCGCTGTATTCTACGCTTCCGGAAGCTGATGAAATGAAGGATATTCCAAATTATCTGCATATTCGCCGGGCATCGAGAACAAACCAAAGAATCATTATGCTGAATACAGGCATCGGAAACCGTGGGTTTATGGTTTGCAGGGATTGTGGAGCGGCTATGCCGGGTGATGATGAAGATGTATTGAAGGAGATAGATCGCCCCTATCAGTCTGCTTTTGCACATAAAAAATGCAGACATACACAAACGGAAAATGTCAGTCTTGGATATGACTTTGTAACTGACATGCTTGTTCTGGAGTTTGCTTTAGATGACCGCGTGATTGACACCGGCAGAAAGGATAATCCATGGCTGGGACGAGCGGCGCAGTCATTGGCTGAAGCACTGCGATTGGCAGCAAGCAAGGAATTGGATATTGAGTTTACGGAATTGGCAACAGGATATCGTCTGAGAAACAATCCAAGCGGTTCATTTGTCGATGTTTATTTATATGACAGCTTATCCAGCGGAGCGGGATATTCGGTTGCTGTGTCTGAAAATATTGAACTTCTGCTGGAAAAGGTCGAAGAAATATTGAAGCAATGCACGTGCGAAGGTGCGTGCTACAAGTGCCTGAAGCATTATCGAAATCAATATATTCATGGTCAGTTGGACCGTTTCTATGCGTTGGAGTTGCTGAAGTGGGGGAAAGACGGCACGATACCGTCAAACCTTTCAATGGATGAGCAGAAGGCATATATTGATTCATTGGCACATGTCCTCAGATGGTCGGGATTGAAAATTGAAATACAGGATGACACTATTTTTGTATCAAAGAATGATATCAGAAAGCAATTGTGTGTATACCCGGCAATGAGACGAGAACCATGCGAACCCAAAACGGTATTTGTAAGCGATGCCTATATTAAATATGCAAAACCATATGCAGTTCAGAAGATAATAGATAGTCTGTAAATGCAGCATAGTTGGAATAAGGAGTGTTGATATGCCTGACTACCGATCAGTGTCCGGCAGTGCGGCTGAGGATCTGTTCATAGATTTATTTGCAGATACCTTCGGCGTGGAAAAGGCCGGGTATTTGTATTCACAGTATCCTTTTTATGACATCTACAACAATGCCCGCTTTGCCGACTTTGTGCTGGAGAGCGGGAGAAATCGCATCGCCATTGAAATTGATGATGAGGCTTCGCACAATCCGCGGCTGGTGTCCCATGACAAGTTCTATGACGACCTGCTCAAGCAGAACAGCATGATTCATCAGGGCTGGGACGTGTACCGCTGGGCTGTTCGGCAGATGCAGAAGCAGCCGGAGACGGTAAAGGATGAGCTTCGGGTTTTCCTGGGCAGTGATCCCCGATTTCAGGAGATTGAAGACTACCTGCCCGCTCAGCGGGGCCGTGAGCTGAAGATTGAGCGGCTGGAGCTGCGGGAATATCAGCAGGAGGCCCTGAACGCACTGGAAAATATGCGCCGGAATCGGGAGAGCATAGCGCTTCTGTATCATGCCACGGGAACGGGCAAGACCGTCACCGCTGTGCTCGATGCAAAACGCTGCGGCGGCCGCGTACTGTTTATGGCTCACACACTTGAACTGGTCAATCAGGCCTATCACACCTTTCAGCAGCTGTGGCCGGAGGTGTCGGCGGGCAGGTTCGGAGACAGCATCAAGGAATCGGAGACACATGTGGTTTGCGGGAGCATCCAGAGTGTGGCGCTGAATCTGGAGCTGTTCCGGGACGATGCCTTCTCTTATTTGATTATTGACGAGGCCCACCACGCCTCTGCCGATACATATCAGAAAGTCCTGGCCTATTTCAAGCCTCGGTTTACGTTGGGGCTTACGGCTACACCGGAGCGGGCGGATGATGTCAATATTCTGGAAATCTTTAAGAATACAGCCCACAAGCTGGATATACAGACTGCCGTGGAGATTGGCGCGCTGGTGCCGGTGCGCTGCATCCGGATTCACACCAACATTGACATGACCAAGGTTCGATTCAACAGTGTGCAGTACAATATTCGGGATTTGGATGTAAAGATCTGCGTCACGGAGCGCAATCAGCTGATCGTCGATACCTGGCTCAATTATGTAAAAAATAAACGCACCGTAGTCTTTTGTGCGTCTGTAAAGCATGCGGAGCAGATTGCAGGGTTGTTTCAGGCGGCAGGAGCTGCGGCTGCATCGGTTTCCGGCAGCATGAAAACTTCTGAGCGAAACGAGCTGCTGGCCAGGTTCGCCGGCGGAGAGATGAAGGTGCTCTGTGCCTGTGATCTTCTGAATGAGGGATGGGACTGTCCCGAGACGGAAGTGCTGTTTATGGCACGGCCCACCATGTCACGCGTCCTGTATACCCAGCAGCTGGGCCGCGGAATGCGTCCTGCGGAGGGCAAGGAGTATTTGATGGTGTTTGATTTTGTGGACAACGCCAGTCAGTATAATATGCCTTTTTCTGTACATCGCCTGTTTAAGCTGAAGGAGTATCGCGCCGGCGGGACGGTGATTGGCAGAAAAGGACAGCGGGAAGAGGAGCTGGAGCTGTACCGCAAGGGGGAGAAGCCCGACGCTGTCATCGACTACCCGGTGGATGCGACCGATTACGAGCTGGTGGATGTTTTCAACTGGCAGGAAGAGGCGGCCGGCATGATCTCCCAGATGGAATTTGTGCGCCGGGTAGACGTGCAGACGGAGACCATTGAGCGTTATGTGCGGGAAGGCAAGTTGGTGCCGGACTTGGTGGTTCCCATGAGCGAGCACCGAACCTTCAAGTACTTCAAGGAGGAGACACTGAAGTCCTATGCCGAGAAATACGGCTGGAGGCTTATTGATGACAGCAATCGCAAACAGCTGTTTATGGAAATGGTTCGGCAGATGGACATGAGCTACTCTTATAAGCCGGTGCTGCTGAAGGCGATTCTTCTCCATGCAGACAGGGCGGGAAGAGTGAAAATCAGCGATTTGGCGTCGTATTTTCGTAATTTCTATGAGTCCCGCCGGGCAGCCGGGCTCAGAGTGGAGAAAGGCAACAGTATTTTTGCCAGAGGCGGCTACACGGACAAGGAGGCAGAGCGCAACATTCTGTCCAATCCCTTCAAGCGATTCCAGGACAGGAACATGATGCGCCATACCAAGACGCTGGGCATTATTGAAGTGGATGGGACAGTTTGGAAACGCCTCACACCGGAGGAAAAGGAACAGATGGAACGAATCTGTGACGAAAAACTGAGGAAATACTATGACAGGCTCAGCAAAAAGGCGGTGCATGGTCAATGAAAACCATAAAATACAACAAGCTGGTGAGAGATCGGATTCCTGAGATCATCGGGGCTGCGGGCAAAAGCTGCACGGTGGAGGTGCTGCCGGATCAGGAATATCTCCGCTTTCTGGATCAGAAGCTGAACGAGGAGCTTTTGGAGTATCAGCAGAGCAAGTCGCTTGAAGAGCTTGCGGACCTGTTGGAGGTCATTCGGGCGGTTGTCACGGCGAGAGGCTGGAGCTGGGAGGAACTGGAACGGGTGCGTGCGGACAAAGCGGAAAAGCGGGGGGCATTTGACCGGAAGCTGTTGCTGAAAGAGGTGGAGGGGGAGTGAGGGACAATCGCTGCCTGAGGATGGCCGGGAAGCATCAGATCCTAGTAGATGTACGGACGATCCATTATCACATTAAAAAAATTTTTGATGACACTGAATTGCAGGAGAATTCAGTTGTCCGAAAATTTCGGATAACTGCAGCTGACGGAAAAAACTACAATACCAACCATTACAATCTGCAAATGATTATTGCAGTCGGATTCAAAG
>OCVV012855526.1_pt1 | contig 13863 bp, 8 predicted proteins | sample 1539721 | NCBI WGS metagenome assembly OCVV01 (sample SAMN02144230, study PRJEB22623) | gut metagenome | biome: sheep rumen | host: Ovis aries | place: New Zealand
CGCGCCCCTACGGCTCCGTTGCATCGTGACGAATCCCCCGTCCCCTATTGCCTATTGCCTAATGCCTGTTGCCTATAAACCCTGATCCCTATTCCCTATTCCCTAATCCGAAATCCGCGCATTGACAGGGTTCTGCTTTCATGGTATAATAAACTGAATTATTGTGAAAATCACGCGCTTTGCCGGGCGGCGGCCCGGCCTCTGCGCTCTGCATTGCCGCGCCGCACGCGGCGCTTTTGAGGTGAATCTTATGACGCAAACGGATCTCCGCGGCTCCTTCCGCCGGGTTCAGACCGGGGGCGGCTTCCTTGCCAAGCCGCGCAAAGCACGCTATGTCTATCTGCTCGCCTTCTTCGTGCCGATGCTGGTCATCGAGCTGCTCTGGGCCATCCATGAGGTCATGCCCTTCGGGGATCAGATGATCCTTGCCCACGATCAGTGGCACCAGTATTATCCCTTCTACCTGGATCTGCGCGAGCGGCTCGTGGAGGGGAACTCCCTGCTCCATTCCTGGCGGACGGGCATGGGCATCAACTATCTCTCCATGTTCGCCTACTATCTGGCAAGCCCGCTGAACTGGGTCGCGGCCCTGCTGCCGGTCCGGTTCGCAATGTACTGGTACAACTTTGCCGTCCTGCTCCGGTTCGGTCTGGCCGGACTGTTCTTCGCCTTCTTCCTGCGCAAGACGCTGGACCGCACGGAGCTTGCCGTCTCGGTCTTCGCCGTGGCCTACGCCCTGTGCGCCTTCTTCATGGGCTACTACTGGAACGCGATCTGGCTCGATACCGTCGCCCTGACGCCCCTGGTCGTGACGGGGACCGTCGCCCTTTTGAAGGAGGGAAAGTGGACGCTGTATACGTTCAGCCTCTTTCTCGCCGTCTGGTGCAGCTACTATATCGGCTTCTTCGTCTGCATCTTCGTCCTGCTGATCTTCATCGGCTGGCACGTCGTCAACTGGGACGACATCGGCGGCTTCGGAATCCGCCTGCTCAAGTTCGCCCTCTTTACGGCGGTGGCTCTGGGCATGACGGCCATGCTGACCGTTCCGGCCTTCCTGGGCCTGCAGGCGACCTCCAACGCCGAAAACAAATTCCCGAAGGCGAACGCCCTGAACGTGAACGTCGGAACGGAGGATTCCATCAATACCGCCGCCGAGCGCCTGACCGCCGGGGAGCTTTCCGGGCTCAACGAATTCTTCGGCAGGGAGCCCGTCCGGTTTGATGCTGAGCGCAAGGTTTCCTACGTCTGGGGCGGCCCGGACGACGTGCTCCTGAATCTCAAGCTGGGCGAGTTCAAGGCTGCGGCCAAGTCCTTCCTGATGCCGCTGCGCGGCTTCCGGAAGGTGCTGTCCAATACCGCGGACGGCATCGTGCCGACCACGATGGAGGGCCTGCCGAACATTGCCTGCGGCTTTATCACGCTGATCCTTGCGATCCTCTATCTGTTCTGCCGCCGCATTCCGCTCCGGGAGCGTATTTTCGCCGTTTTGCTGCTCTTTTTCTTCGGGTGCAGCTTCCTGTTCCGGACGCTCGACTATATCTGGCACGGCTTCCACTTCCCGAATATGCTGCCCTTCCGGTTCAGCTTCCTGTGGAGCTTCACGGTCATCTATATGGCCTGCCGCGCCTATACGGAGCTGGACACCGTCCGCTGGTGGCGGGTCGCCCTTGCCGGCGTCCCGTGCGCACTGATCCTCTGGCAGATCCTGGACGTTCACCGGGAGCCGATCGTGCTGATCCCCACCCTCGCTGCAGCCGTGGTGAGCTTCATCCTGCTGCTGCTCTATTCCACCCGGACGGTCAAAAAGACCCTGCTGGTCTGGGTCCTGTGCCTTGGAATCCTGGGCGAATCCTGCCTCACCGCCGTACAGGGCGTTGAGGCGACCGGTACCACCGGCAGACAGTTCTACCCCTGGAAAAACGCCCAGATCCAGCCCCTGATCACCGAGATGGAGGAGCGGGAGAAGGGTACCGTCGATCTCTGGCGCGCCGAGATCGCCTTGAAGTACACCCTCAACGAGGGGACGCTCTTCGGCTATAACGGCATCAGCACCTTCTCCTCCGCCGCAAACAGCCGCGTCTCCAAGTTCCTGCAGAGCATCGGTCTGGCGGCGAGCGTGGGCGGCAACCGCTACGTCTATCAGGAGGCGGACCCCTTCACGAATCTGCTTCTGAACCTCAAATATATCATCGACCGCGGCGGGCGGCACAACGACCGGACCTATTTTGAGCAGGTCTATGAGAACGAGGGCGTCCGCCTGCTGAAAAACAAGGCCTACGTTCCGCTGGGCTTTGCGGTCAGCGACAACGCGCTCAACTTCGTCCCGGACGTCTATTCCCAGCCCTACGATCAGCTCAACCGCCTCTTCCGGGAAATGACCGGCGAGGAGGGTCAGCTCTACGCTCCGTTCAATGCGGAATCCGTGGAGGCCCTCGGCAGCGCGAAGATCAGCTCCAAGACCACGACCACCTTCTCGGCCGTCTGCGAAAACGCCGATGAGAACAACTGTATCGAGGTCACCTTCCGCATGCCGAAGGACGGCTACCTCTGCATCTACTCCAAAAGCAACAAGTGCAAGGATCTGGTGGTCTATGTGAACGGGAACCGGCAGTATACCTACTCCGACGGCTACGGCTACAACCGCAGCTTCGGCTCCCTCGTGGAAGGGGACAGGGTCAGCCTGCGCTATCTCGCCAAGAACGGAAGCACGCCCTGCTCAGCCACCTTCGGCGCGGCGATCTTCCAGACCGAGCTCTTTGATTCGGCGCGCGCGAAGCTGATGAATCGGCGGATGATCACCACCCTGGTCAGCGATACCCGCATCGAGGGCGCGATCTCCATGCAGGAGCCGGGCCTGGTCTACACCTCCATCCCCTATGACGACGGCTGGACGCTGACCGTTGACGGCGAGCCGACGGGCATCACCCCCGTGGGCGAGGCGATGATCGCCTTCCATCTGGAGCCGGGCATGCACACCGTCGAGCTCCGGTTCGAGCCCCCCGGTCTCTCCGCCGGACTGACCGTCTCCATGGTCTGCGGCGCGGCCTTCCTGATCCTGCTGATCCTGGCCCTGCTGATGCGCTTCCGCACCCCGCCGATCGTCAAGGTCAAGCTCCATCTGGAGGACCCCGAGGCGAAGGCGCAGCCGGAGGTGTACGAGCCGGAAGCCGCCGGCGAATACGGGCAGGACGAGGCGGCGTTCGACTGGTCCGTGCCTGACGGCGTCCCGGAGGGCGGCGAGCCCGGCGCAGCGCCGGAGCAGCAGCCCGATGAGCAGAGCGCCGGCGCCCTGCCGCCGGAGGCGGACCCGATCTGGGCCGCGCCGGTCGACAGCGGCGTGATGGACGGCGAGACCGCCGTGTTCCGCCCCCAGAACGGCGCGGAGCCCGAGGCCCCGCCGATGGAGTCCTATCCCGAGGACGACATCAACCTGATCTTCCCGCCGAAGGAGCCGGAAAACCCGGAATAAAAGGCGATTCCCGGCGGGATCCGCCAAACTTTTCCCCCTTGACAACCCAAAAATCCGTGCTATAATTGTTGCATCGAAAAAAGCGACGACGAAGACGGACGTCCGCGTCCACCGGTCAGAGAGAGGCCCCCCGTGCTGAAAGGGCCTTGCGGTGTGCGAACGCTCCCACCCCTTCCGAGCCGTCTCCCGGAACGCGCAGGCCAGTATGGGAGACCGGGTCAGCCCGTTACAGCGGCCTATGAGCGGCGGTTTTTCGCAAACCGCAACCAGGGTGGAACCGTGGAATAAGTATTTATCCCACCCCTGACCAATCCGGTCGGGGGTGGTCTTTTTTCACCCCCGGAAACCAATCACAGACTGGGAGGTATTATGATGTCTGAAGAAAATCTCTACACGTTCGAAAACGAAGCCTATCGCAAAACCTACTGGCACACCTGCTCGCATATCATGGCGCAGGCGGTCAAGCGCCTCTGGCCCGAGGTCAAGCTGGCCATCGGTCCGTCCATTGATCTGGGCTGGTACTACGACTTTGACGCTCCCTTCTCCTTCACCAACGAGCATCTGGAGCAGATCGAGGCCGAGATGAAGAAGATCTGCAAGGAGCGCCTGCATCTGGAGCGCAGCGAGAAGCCCCGTCCCGAGGCCATCGCCTACATGGAGGCCAAGGGCGAGCCCTACAAGGTGGAGCTGATCAACGATCTGCCCGCCGATGCGGTCATTTCCTTCTACACGCAGGGCGAGTTCACCGACCTCTGCGCCGGTCCCCACCTGGATTCCACCGGCCGCGTGAAGCACAACGGCTTCAAGCTGACCAAGGCCTGCGGCGCTTACTGGCGCGGCGACTCCAACCGCAAGATGCTCCAGCGCATCTACGGCGTGGCCTTCCCCTCCAAGGAAGAGCTCCAGGCCTACCTCGACCAGCAGGCCGAGGCCCTCAAGCGCGACCACAACAAGCTCGGCCGCGAGCTTGAGTTCTTCACCACGGTGGACTATATCGGCCAGGGCCTGCCCATCATCCTGCCCAAGGGCGCTCGCGTGATCCAGAAGCTCCAGCGCTGGGTCGAGGATACCGAGCGCAAGCGCGGCTATCAGCTCACCAAGACTCCATATATGGCAAAGCGCGAGCTCTATAAGGTCTCCGGCCACTGGGACCACTACCGCGACGGCATGTTCATCCTCGGCGACCCCGACGACGAGACGAAGGAGTGCTTCGCCCTGCGTCCGATGACCTGCCCCTTCCAGTACCAGGTCTTCCTGAACCGCGCCCGCTCCTACCGCGACCTGCCCATGCGTCTGAACGAGACCTCCACCCTCTTCCGCAACGAGGACTCCGGCGAGATGCACGGCCTGATCCGCGTCCGCCAGTTCACGATCTCCGAGGGCCATCTGATGGTCCGCCCCGAGCAGCTCGAGGAGGAGTTCAAGGGCTGTCTGGAGCTGGCAAAATACTGCCTCGACACCGTCGGCATGCTCGACGACTGCACCTTCCGCTTCTCCCAGTGGGATCCCGCCAACCCGAACAACAAGTACGAGGGCACCGCGGAGCAGTGGGAGCTTGCCCAGGCCACGATGAAGACCATCCTGGACGATCTGGGCGTGGAGTACACCGTCGGCATCGACGAGGCCGCCTTCTACGGCCCGAAGCTGGATATCCAGTATAAGAACGTCTTCGGCAAGGAGGACACCCTGATCACGATCCAGGTCGATATGCTCCTCGCCCAGCGCTACGGCATGGAGTACACCGATACCGACGGGCAGAAGAAGATTCCCTATATCATCCACCGCACCTCTCTGGGCTGCTATGAGCGCACCCTGGCCTATCTGATCGAGAAGTACGCCGGCGCCCTGCCCCTGTGGATGAGCCCCGAGCAGGTCCGCGTCCTGCCCATCACCGACCGCGCCCACGACTACGCCGCCAAGCTGGTGGAGTCGCTGCGTGCGCTGGAGATCGACGCCGAGGGCGACTACCGCTCCGAAAAGCTGGGCTACAAGATCCGCGAGGCCCAGATGCAGAAGGTTCCCTATATGCTGGTCATCGGCGACCGGGATATGGAGAACGGCACCGTTTCCGTCCGTACCCGTACCGGCGCGGACCTGGGCGCCATGACGCCCGAAGCCTTCCAGGCCCTCTGCCTGAAGCAGATCGCCGAGAAGGACCGCAGCTTCTAAGAAATTTCAAACGGAACCCACTGTCCCGGATCCCACCCGTCAGGCGGTATTCGGGACAGCGTCTTTCCGGAAAGGAGCAACCATGCTTACCATCACCTACCACGGCCACGCCTGCTTTTCCGTGACCTGCGGCGGCTTCACCGTCGTTCTGGACCCCTATCAGAACGGCTCTGTCCCCGGCCTGCCGGACCTGGACCTGGAGGCCGACCGGGTCCTCTGCTCCCACGAGCACCACGACCACAACGGGCGGGACTGCGTCCGTCTCCGCACGGGCGGGATCGACCCCTTCCGCATCACGGAGATCGGGTCCTTCCATGACGACTGCGGCGGCGCGAAGCGCGGGACGAACGTGATCCGCGTTTTGGAGGCCGAGGGCCTTCGCGTGGCCCACTTCGGCGACCTCGGCTGCGCGCTGACCGCCGAGCAGGCCGGGCTGCTGAAAAACCTGGACGCAGCCATGATCCCGGTCGGCGGCTTCTACACGATCGGCCCGGCGCAGGCGCAGGCGCTGATCGAGACCGTCAAGCCCCGCGTCGTGATCCCCATGCACTACAAGCGCGGCAGCAGCGGCCTGCCGGTCATCGCGGAGCTGGACGACTTCCTCCGTCTCCGGACCGACACGGTCGAATACCCCACGAGCACCCTGAAGCTGACAGCCGCGACCGCCCCGCAGACCGCCGTCCTGCGGCTGCCGTAAGGAGATCCCATGGAGAATTTACAGAAGATCGCCATGCTGATCGACGCCGACAACACCCAGCTTGCCAAGCTGGAGGCGGTCATCCAGGAGGTCAATACCCTGGGCCGCATCGTGGTCAAGCGCGCCTACGGCAACTGGAAAAAGGATAACCTCAAGCGCTGGGAGAGCGAGATCAAGCGCCTGGCCATCAAACCGGAGCAGCAGTTTGACTACGTGACCGGCAAGAACGCGACCGATATGGCAATGGTCATCGATACGATCGAGCTTCTGCACCAGAGCATCTATGACGGCTTCGTTCTGGTTGCCAGCGACAGCGACTATACCCCGCTCGCCATCCATCTGCGCGAGCAGGGCGTCTACGTGGTCGGCGTAGGCGAGAAAAAGACGCCGGAGGCCTTCCGCAAGAGCTGCGACGAGTTCCTGTACCTGGAAAACCTGGGCATCCCGGCGCCGGAGGCCGTTCCCCAGCCTGAAAAGCCGTCCGGCAAGTCGGGCAAGGGAAAAAAGAGCAAAAAGCAGACTGCCGAGGATGAGGCCGTCGCCAAGGCCGAGGACATCAACGAGATCCACGTCCTGCTCCGCACGGCCTGGGATAAATACCAGGACGACGACGGCTACGCCTTCGTCAGCGACGCGGGTCAGTTCCTCAAGCGCGCCAAGCCCGACTTTGACGCCCGCACCTACGGCTATTCCAAGCTCTCCGCCCTGATCAGCGCCTTCCCGAAGCGCTATAACATGAAAAAGGCCGTCGGCAAGGCCGCCGGCGCGATCCTGTCCTATCAGTGCCTCCGCCCGGACAACCGGGAATAACCCCACGCCCGGCCGCATACCTTCGCGCCCGCCACACGTAGGGGCGCGTATCCACGCGCCCGCTCACAGAAAAAAACCAGTCGATTGGAGGAATTCACAATGCCCTGTACTACGCTCCTTGTCGGAAGACGCGCGAGCAACGACGGCTCCACCATGATCGCCCGCACCGACGACGGCCATTTTGACCACAAAAAGATCATCGTGGTCAAGCCGGAGGATCAGCCCCGGCGCTACAAAAGCGTGATCGGCAAGCTGGAGCTCGACCTGCCCGACGACCCCCTGCGCTACACCTCCTGCCCCAGCGCAGACCCGTCCAACGGCGTCTGGCCCGCCACCGGCATCAACGCCGCCAACGTGGGCATGACTGCCACCGAGACCATCACCACCAATCCCCGCGTCCTGAGCGCCGATCCCCTGGTCACGCCCAGGGAGGCGGAGGGCGATTCGCCCGCCGTTCCCGGCGGCATCGGCGAGGAGGATATGGTCCTGCTCGTCCTGCCCTATATCCGCACGGCCCGTGAGGGCGTGGTCCGTCTGGGCAGGCTGCTGGAGGAATACGGCACCTATGAGAGCAACGGCGTTGCCTTCAACGACAAGGATGATATCTGGTGGCTGGAGACCATCGGCGGCCACCACTGGATCGCCCGCCGCGTGCCGGAGGACCGCTGCGTCGTCATGCCGAATCAGTTCGGTCTGGACAATTTCGACTTTGAAGACGCCTTCGGTGAACAGAAGGACTGCATGTGCTCCGCCGACCTGCGCGAGTTCATCCGGGATAACCGTCTGGATCTGAACCGGGGCAAGGACTTCAATCCCCGTCTGGCCTTCGGCTCCCACACCTTCCACGACCACATCTATAATACGCCCCGCGCCTGGTACATGGGCCGCTGCCTCTGCCCCACCACGATCAAATGGGACGGCCCCGACGCGGACTACGGCCCCGAGAGCGACAACATCCCCTGGTCCTTCGTCCCGGAGCAGAAGATCACCGCCGAGGACGTCGGCGCCATCCTCTCCGCCCACTATCAGGGAACGCCCTACGATCCCTATTCCGCAGGCGCGGCCCGCAAGGGGATCTACCGTCCCATCGGCATCAACCGCACCGGCGTGACCGCGATCTGCCAGATCCGCGGCTGGCTGCCGGAGGCCGTTCAGGGCGTGGAGTGGGTCTGCTTTGCCTCCACCACCTTCGGGGCCTTCCTGCCGGTCTATACCAACGTGGACGATATGCCCGCCTATCTGCGGGACGTGACCACGGAGGTCTCCACCGACAACTTCTACTGGAACACCCGCCTGCTCGGCGCGCTGGCTGATCCCTGCTACGGCGACAGCATCGTCCACGTTGAGCGCTGGCAGTACGCCATCGCCTGCAAGGCCCGCAGGATCATGAACGAATACGACGCGAAAATCATCGAAACCGGCGACGATGCCCTGATTGCAGAGGCCAATGAAAAGCTGGCCGACCTGGCGAAGAAGGAGACCGCCGCCGTCCTGCAGAAGGTCCTCCTCGTGGCCTGCGAGCACATGAAGAACGGCTACAAGCGGTCCGACAACTGATGACAGACGGGAGGCCTCCCCATGAAATACCGGCTGAACACCACCAACTACCGGACCTTTTCGGTCTTCCGGGACCGGAAGCTCCCGGCGCGCTCCTACTTCATCCCCTATCCGGACCGGGCCTCCGCCGATGCGGTCGGTCCCCTCGAAAAGCGCTACCGCTCGGAAAAGGTCCTCTGCCTGAACGGGGACTGGGATTTCAAGTTCTATCCCCGGCCCGCGGAGCTGCCGGAGGTCCTGGATACGGACGCCGTCCGCTTCGACCGGATCGACGTCCCTTCCTGCTGGCAGTTCCGGGGCTATGACCGTCCGTTCTACGTGAACGTCCGCTACCAGTTCCCCTACAAGCCGCCCGAGATCCCGACGGACGAGCCCGTCGGGAAGGTCTTCGCCTGGATCGGCGGCGACCAGGGCGTGCGCCCCCGCTGGATCCAGCCGACCGACGAATACAACTTCGTCGGCGTCTACCGGAAAAAGGTCGTGATCGAGCGCCCGGAGCTTCGGACGGAGATCTCCTTCCTCGGCGTGGCGAGCTGTCTGGACCTCTACTGCAACGGGGCCTACGTCGGCTACTCCGAGGGAAGCCACAACACCGCCGAGTTCGATCTGAGCGGGAAGCTCACAGCCGGGGAAAACGAGATCGTCGCCGTCGTCCGCCGCTGGTGTACCGGGACCTACCTGGAATGCCAGGATATGTTCCGAAACAACGGCATCTTCCGCGACGTTCTGCTCCGCATCTCGGAGCCGACGGATCTTCTGGATATTGCCGCCGTGACGGAGCGGACCGAGACCGGCTGGAAGCTGACCCTCTCCGCCCTGACCCACACCGATACCGACCTCCGTCTGACCCTCTCCGGTCACGGGCTGGAACGGTCCGAAACCGTCCGTACCCGGAGCTGCCGGGGCAAGGTCACGTTTACGGATCTGGACGTGGAGACCTGGAGCGCTGAAACGCCGGTCCTCTACGAGATCTACTACGAGACCCCGACCTGCTGCGTCCGGGAGCGCATCGGCTTCCGCACCGTGGAGATCCAGGGCAGCGTCTTCCGCCTGAACGGCAGGGCGATCAAGCTCCACGGCGTCAACCATCACGACACCAGTCCGACGAACGGTTATTATCTGAGCCCTGCGGAGATCGACCGCGACCTGCGCCTGTGCAAGGAATTCAATATCGACACCGTCCGTACCTCCCACTATCCCCCGGACCCCCTGCTTCTGGAGCTGGCGGACGAGTACGGGATCTATCTGATCGACGAGAACGATCTGGAGACCCACGGCGTCTGGGCTGCCAAGCTCCCGCCGAGCTACGACCGCATCTCCGACGATCTCCGCTGGGAGCAGCACTATCTCGACCGGATTACCTGCCTCTACCACCGCGACAAGATCCATTCCAACACCTCAATCATCCTCTGGTCCCTCGGCAACGAGGCCGGCGGATACCGCAACACGGATTCGATGTACGCCTATCTCAAGGCCAACTCCCGCCTGCCCGTCCACTATGAGAGCGTCATCCACGACAAGCGGGTCGCCTACGACGTGGGCAGCGAGATGTACCCGCCCGTGGAACAGGTCCGGACCGTCGGCGAGCGCCGCCGGAAGGAACAGCCGCTCAACGACCGCCCCTACTTCCTCTGCGAGTACGCCCATGCAATGGGCGTCGGCCCCGGCAACACAGAGGCCTATTGGGAGCAGATCTACAAATACGACAATCTGATGGGTGGCTGCGTCTGGGAGATGGTGGATCACGCCGTCCTCCACCCCGACGGAAGCTATACCTACGGCGGCGACCACGGGGAATGGGAGCACGACGGGAACTTCTGCGTGGACGGCCTGTTCTACCCCGACCGCAGCCCCTCCGCCGGCGCGCGCCAGATCCGCTTCGTCTACCGTCCCATCCGGGTCCGGCACGTCGAGGGCGAGTACTTTGAATTCTTCAACACCACGGGCTTCACCCCCGGCGAGGCATACACCGTCCGCTTCCAATGGAACGACGGCACGGAGATCACCCTCCGGCCCGATGTCCCGCCGCTTGAATGGCGGCGCATCCGCGTCCCCTGCCCGAAGGCGGTAGACGGAACCTGCTCCGCCCAGATCACCGTTACGGACGCCCGGGGCCGCGTCGTCTCCGAGCAGACCCTCACCCTGGCCGAGCGCTGGCCCCAGCCCGTTGCCTCCCGCCCCCTGCCGAAGGGCTTCCGCCTCGATCCCGCCGGGCGGCCCGAGCTGACCCTGCCCGGCGGCTCCCTGCTGACCGGGGCCGAGGAGGATACCATCCTCTACCGCGCCGCAACGGACAACGATACCAAGCTCTACAAGAGCACGATGATCCCCTATGCCGACCAGAAGCGGAAGCTGATCTCGATCCGGGAGGTCGAATTCGGCGTGGAGGTCGTGACCGAGATCCGCAACCGGAAGGGGAGCTTCCGCGTCACCGATACCTATCAGGGCACGGAAACCGGGATCCTGGTCACGAGCCGGCTCCACTGCGTCTCCGGCAAGGGCTTCCTGCCCCGCTTCGGCAAGACCTACCGCCTGGACCGGAGCTTTGACCGCGTGGACTACCTGGGCCGTATCGACGAGACCTACCGCGATATGCGCGACTACTGCCCCATCCGGGTCGACAGCCGCCGGGTCAGCGAAATGACCGAGCCGAATCTTCGCCCCCAGGAGAGCGGCAACCGCTGTGACTGCCGCTGGGCGGAGGTTTCCGGCCCCGCCGCCCGCGTCCGCTTTGAGGCCGCGAAGGCCGCCTTCGAGCTGGGGGTCAAGCCCTATACCGACCGCGCCCTGCTTGCGATGAAGCACCGCGCGGACGAGAAGCGCACCGGAACCTTCGTGACCGTCCAGGCCTTCCAGCAGGGCATCGGCACCGCCTCCTGCGGCCCCGATATCGCCCCGGAATACCGCTTCCCCGCCAACGCGGACTACGAGCTGCAGTTCGTCCTGCGTGCGTTATAGGCAACAGGCAGCAGGCAATAGGCAATAGGAGACGGGATAATCCCTAATCCCTGGTCCCTAACGCCCAAAAAAGGTTATACCGACCTGCCTGCGCACGGCGGCCAGAGTCTGGCCGCCCTACGGAGCGATCCTTCTCCTGCGTAGGGCGGCCTGACCCCAGGCCGCCGCGGTATATTGTTAGGCAACAGGCAGCAGGCAATAGGCAATAGGAGACGGAATATTCCCTGATCCCTAATCCCTGATCCCTAGTCCCTATTCCCTGATCCCTAACGCCCAAAAAAAGACGGCTCTGCGTGTCGAATGACGCGCAGAGCCGTTTCCCCTGTCGGGCGGATCGTTATTCGGCGGGAGAGAACTCTTCCTTGCCGACGCCGCAGAGCTCGCAGACGAAATCGTCGGGAAGGTCTTCCCACTTCACGCCGCGCTCCTCCTCGTCATAGATCCAGCCGCAGATGTTGCAGATATACTTCATGTTTGGTTTCCTCCTGTCAAGAATCCTCCGGCGCAGTCAAGCGCTTTCCGTGCATCGATTATACCAGATTTCCGATTGCCTATTGCTTTAACCGAAGTACCGCTTCAGCAGGCCTTCCAGAGCCTTGCCGTGACGGGCCTCGTCGCGGGCCATTTCGTGGACGGTGTCGTGGATGGCGTCCAGGCCGTTCTTCTTGGCGCAGGCGGCCAGATCGAACTTGCCCTTGGTGGCGCCGTACTCGCACTCAACGCGCCATGCCAGATTCTTCTTGGTGGAATCGGTCATGTTGGGCTCCAGGGTGCTGCCCAGCAGCTCGGCGAACTTGGCGGCGTGCTCGGCTTCCTCAAAGGCTGCCTTTTCCCAGTACAGGCCGATCTCGGGATAGCCCTCGCGGTGGGCGATGCGGGCCATGCAGAGGTACATGCCGACCTCGGAGCACTCGCCGGTGAAGTTGGCCTTGAGCTGCTCCATGATGTACTGCTTGTCTTCCTCGGGAACGCCGTCCATCTTGTTGGCGACGCCGAAGACGTGCTCGGCGGCGAGCTTCATCTCACCCTCGACCTTGTTGAACTTGGAAGCGGGGGCCTTGCAGACGGGGCACTTGAAGTCGGGGGCCAGGGACTCGGCCTCGACCACGTAACCGCAAACGGAACATACGAATTTCATATTGTTTCCTCCTGTTTGATAAAAAGTTGCTGCAAATTGTCCTGCATCTACAGAATACTGCATCTACAGAATACTCTATTTTGCCGGAAAAGTAAAGGAAATAATTTGTAAAAACCAAATGAAAAACTTTTCCTTGACGGATCGGGAAAACTGTGCTATAATCCTCAAACAGATTAGATGCTGCTGTGGCTCAGTCGGTACGCCCCTCGCAAGGGGCGTGCAGCGCGGCAACCGCCGCAGGCGGCACTTATCCGCGCGCAGAGCAGCTAACCTATCCCAAGAACAGACCACATATGCTACTGTGGCTCAGTCGGTAGAGCAGCTGATTCGTAATCAGCAGGTCGCCGGTTCAAGTCCGGCCAGTAGCTCCAATGAAAAATCCTTGATTTACCTAAGAAAATCAAGGATTTTTCTTTTTTCTTCCCGCCGTGTTTTTGACCGGTTTTTCGGGATTTGGCGCACGTTTGGCGCACGGCGCATTTTTCGTTTCCTCTGACGGCCTGATATCGTGCTTTTATCGCTATCTTAGAAGGATACTCCCCATATGTTTGAGGTGCTTCTGCTCAAGATTGCCCCACTGCCTTTCCAATTTGGAAATGCGTTTAGTGAGCGTTTTCAGAAAACAAAGCTCTCCCGTCAAGTATCGTCACCCTGCTCCTAGCTTTCTGTAATTCCTTCTGCCAGACGAGGCCGGTGTAGGTCGTGCCGTTCTTCGTACCGCTTTGCCGGAAAAACAGGGAGAATACCGTCCTATAATTTGTCGTTATTCCCCCTGTTTTCCGCTGCTTTCGCTTAAAACGGGGACTATTTTAGCGGTTTTGGACAGTCCTTGTTGACACGTATGTTCTCGGGAGGGCCAGAGCCCTCCCGGGCGTTGGTTTTAGCTGAAAAATCGGTGATTCTTGCCGGAAATCAGGGCAAAATCAGCGCTTCACGGGCCAATCGGAGCAGCGCCCCGTGACTGGTTTGTCAACACAGAGAACCGTCCAAAACCACTGAAAAAGTCAGCGGGATATAGCAAAACGGGCCGGGATATGGTATAATCGGAGCATCAAAGGAAAAAGG
>OCVV011209374.1_pt1 | contig 13859 bp, 10 predicted proteins | sample 1539721 | NCBI WGS metagenome assembly OCVV01 (sample SAMN02144230, study PRJEB22623) | gut metagenome | biome: sheep rumen | host: Ovis aries | place: New Zealand
ACGAAAAGAAGTGCAATTATAGCTTTATTCCTTCTTTCATATTTAGGAATAATATAATCTTTCTTTTCATCAAAGGTTCCTTCATGGGTTAAAAAATCTAAAGTTACGCCATAGAGATTACATATATCATATAAAACCTCTATATCTGGTAAAGAGTCTCCTTTCTCCCATTTGGAAATTGCTTTATCTGAATATTGCAACATATTTGCAAGATCTTGCTGCGTATATTTTCTGCTTTTTCTTAGCTCTATTAAGTTTTTAGCTATTATTTTCTTTAAATCATTCATACTATGATTATATCATAAAAAATCCTTAATTCAACTGGGTTTTTACCCAATTCTACTGTGAGTAGAGTTGCGAAAATCGGTAGAAAATATTTATAAAATGGTTTATAGTCGAAAAGTATTGCTTTTATTTTTTAAAAATTATACTATAATGACGGCTATTTTGAGAAAGCTATATTTTCAAGAGCCATTGTGGAGGTTTAAAATTATGAAAAATGAAAAAATGATTCCTATTTTCTTTGCATGTGACAATAACTACTACAAATACACTGCAGTAGTAATTAAGTCAATTATGGAAAATGCAAGTAAAGACTACAAATATAAATTTTATGTTTTAACACTTGGTATTGATGATGAAAATCAAAAGAAGGCAGTGCTTGATTTGAAACCAAATTTTGAAATTGAATTTGTCAATGTTCAAAAATATTATGAATCAATTCAAGATAAATTACCTTGTAGAGATTATTATAATAAGACAATTTATTTCAGAATCTTCATCGCTGATATGTTCCCTGAGCTAGATAAAGCAATCTATATCGATAGTGATACAGTTGTTTTAGGCGATATTTCTGAATTCTATAATATCGATTTAGGCGACAACCTAATTGGTGCTTGTGCAGAACAAGTTATGTGCCAAATTGATTTATATGGTACATATGTTGAAAATAATCTAGGCTTAAATCGATATACATATTTCAACGATGGTCATATTCTAATCAACTGTAAGAAATTTAGAGAAGAATGTGTTTTAGAGCAATTCTTAAATCTATTAGACGTTTATGAATGTAAGGTTACTCAAGATGAGGATTATTTAAATATCATCTGTGAGGGTAAGGTTAGATTAATAAATAACGCTTGGAATGTTGAAACATTTGAAGGCGTTAAGCGTATTACTAGAACAGAAGATATCAAAATGCTACATTTCATTATGTGGTCAAAGCCATGGAGATGTGATTCAGAATTCTCTGATTGCTTCTGGAAATATGCAAAAACATCTGTTTTCTATGATGAAATCAAGGCTGTAAGAGATTCAATTACACCTGAATCATTAGAAAAAGACAAGGTTGGATATAACGGCTTAGTTGAATTAACAAAAAGAGAAATTGCAAGAGAAGATACATTCATTGCTTGCAAGAAAAAACTTGGTATTAAATCAATCGATAGATTAAAGGTATTAAAGAGAATTGAAACTTATGAATCAGAAGCTAAATTCGATGAGGAAGTAGAAGATGATCCAGTTTCAAGACAAATTAAACCTGGTGAGGTTGATTATACAAAGAAAAAGATTAGATCTAAGATTAAAACTAGATTTGCATATTTTATTGCAAGAAGATTTTTAAATAAGCTTAATAGAAAGAAGATTATGATTGTAAAAGACATAATTGGAAAAGAAAATCTAGGCAATTTAAAAACAGGTGCAATTCTAACATGTAACCACTTCAATGCTTTAGATAGCTTTGCTATGCAAATGGCTTATGAAGCATCTTGCGATAGAAAGAAGAAATTCTATCGTGTAATTAAAGAAGGAAATTATACATCTTTCCCTGGTTTTTATGGCTTTTTAATGAGAAATTGCTATACATTACCTTTAGCTTCTAATCAAGCTGCATTAAAGGAATTTATGAAATCAACTAATGAAATTCTACAAAAAGGTAATTTAGTATTAGTTTATCCAGAACAAACAATGTGGTGGAATTATAAGAAACCAAAGCCTTTAAAGAAGGGTGCTTTCCAATTCGCAGTAAATAATAATGTACCAGTAGTACCATGCTTCATTACAATGAAGGATTCAGATATTGTGGGTACTGATGGCTTCAAGGTTCAAGAATATACAATTCATATCCTAGAACCAATTTATCCAGATAATACAAAATCTAAAAACGAAAATGTTAAGATGATGATGGATAAAAACTACCAATTATGGAAAGAATTATACGAAAAAACATACGAAAAACCACTCGTTTATAATTCAATAAGATAATTTATCAAGTCCTTATGACTCAGTTCATAAGGATTTTTTAATGCCTAAAAATGCTAGAAAAGATGAAAATAATGAGGAATTAGTCTAAGCCCTTGTTTCTTTTCATAGAAAAGAGAATTGAAAATTCTTGAAAACGATTTACAATTTTGCTATAATAGGAATATAAGAGTGAACTATGAAATATATTTATATAATATTTTGCATTAATTAATTTTGGTTAATACCGCATTTTTACGGTTTAACATAGATAAGTAAACAGACAAATTTATATTTATTTACGCGAAATAATCGATTATTTCAGTATGCAAACGCACGCTTTAATTAACAATAAGCGAACATTATATTCTTGGTGCTTCTGAATAAATGTCAACGTGATAGTGCCCATTTTGCATTACCAGTAACATAAAATAAATTAGTGAAACAAAACGACCAGTACTAATTACCGCCATGTCTGTTTTTAAGGTAAGGTCATATAAAAAATAAATATTGAAAAGGAGAAAACCAAATGAAAAAGATAGTTTGTGATTTATGTGGTGAATCCGACTTTGTGAAAGTAAGTGGTTTCTTTGAGTGCCAAGTATGTGGTGCAAAGTATACTACTGAAGAAGCACGAAGCATGTTCGTTGATGTTCCGGATGATCCAAAGAAAGTACAACATGAAGCACCAGCAAACGATTTTGGTGAGGCAAAAGAAAATCCTGTTCTTGCACCTAAGCCAGCTCCTACTATCGTAAGAAAAGTAGTAGTTCAGCCTAAGGCCCCATCAAATGACACAAACACTGTTAAGCGTATTGTTTCTACAGTTAAGAAAACAAATGACGCAGCAGGCGTTAAACCAGCTCCTCAAACTAAACAAATAGTTCAAAGACCTGGACAACCTGTAACAGTAAAGAAGGTTGTAGTACGACCAACATCTACAGTCGTAGTACCTCAAGCAGCTAAAAAAGTTGCTCCAACACCTACAAAAACTCTAGAAGTTAGACCAGGAATGGGTGTTGAAACTTCTCAAATGATTGAGAACCTATTTATCCTATCTCAGAATGCTTTTGACTCTGAGAACTATGTAGACGCTGAAAATTATGCTAACCGTATAATTGAGCTTGATTCTACAAACTCAGATGCATGGCTAATGAAAGGAAACTGTGCAGGTAAAAACACAGATGGTAAATCATTCAGATTCCTTGAAAGTATCAACTGCTGGAATACAGCACTTGCTAATGCTTCTAAGGAAGAATTCGAGGATTACCAATTCACAGTAAGAACCAATTGTATTGACATCGCTGTTGCGTATGTATTAAAAACAGCAATTGAGTTCAGAAATAATCATTCTGAAGAAACATTGAAGAAGATTAAAGATATCATTGATTACATGGAACCTTTGATGCGTAAAGCAAATCAAACATTCGGTGTTGAAATCGTGGTATATGAAGATAAATTAGCTTCAAATATCAACGCTATTGTTACTTCAGTAAGTAAAGACTCAATTAAGGAATTCGGTAAGAAGAAAGAGACTCAAACTGATGAAGCTTACATCAAGTTTAGAGATACTCAAGATTCATGTATCCTTGTATGGGAATTCTTAATGGATCTTGCAAAGAAACATGGTACAGTTACTTCTGTATTACAAAACATTGTAAAGATGGAAGAAGCTATTATTAGAAACAATGGTCATAAGATCTCTGGTTCTAAGGTAAAAGATTCCTTAAAGTGTTCATTAGCTGAGCGTAACACTCGTCTTGAAACAATTAAGAAAGACAAGAAGAAACTTGAAGATAAGTTCGTTGATATTCGTAAGCGTGACCGTGTTGAGCAAAAGTTCAAAAACGAAAAATACTGGGAAGAACATCAAGAAGAAAAGCAACAATTACTTGATGAGCGTTCTAAATTAGAGCATGAAGTATTCGAATTAGAGAACTCAAAGCTTAAGATGGAAGAACTTAAAGAATTAAAGAAGCTTGAAGAGGAAGTTATTCGTCTAACTGTTTTAAAGGATAATCCAACTTATTCAAATAAGGAAAGAACTGGATTCATGAACGAATTAAATAAGGTTAGAAAGCAAGTTGTAACTAAGAAACGTGAGCTTGCATCTCGTCTTAACCCAATCGACGATAAGATTGAAAAATATAAGAAGAGAATGTTTAATATCGATCTTGAATTAAATCAAAACAGATAATAAGCTTAAAAATCTCCAAACTAATAATTTGGAGATTTTTTTTATACTCTTTTTATGATAAAATCTATTTAGTATTTAATATATTATATAAGGATAGATATTATGAAGATTGGAATTATTGGTGCTGGTGCTTTAGGCTTAATGCTTGCTACACTATTAGAAAAGAATAAAATTGAATATGAAATCTATAATAAAGGTAAAGTAGGAAGAAAAATATTAGCTTCAGGTAATGGTAAATGTAATATTGCTAATAATATGCTTTCAGGGTCTTCTTATCCTAATAATTTTTTCGCAACAGATTTAGTTATATCACATCAAGAACAATTATTTTCTTATTTTGATGAATTAAATATATATACTAAAACTGATAGGGAAGGAAGAATGTATCCTATTTCAGAATCATCTTTGAGTGTATTAAATATATTATTAAAGCATATTAATCAAAATAAAATAATAGATGCTGAAATAACTTCTATATCAAAAAAGAATGATAAATATTATTTTAATAATATATATGGACCATTTGATAAGATAATTATCGCATCTGGTTCACCAGCTGCGTTTAAAAAGCCTTATCCATCTATATCATATATAAATGATTTAAATATTAAATTTAATGATTTTAAGCCATCATTAGTTGGTTTAAAAACAAAGCTTAAAATTAAACAAATATCTGGTGTAAGACAAAAGGTAATAGTAGATTTATATCAAGATAAAAATCTAATACATTCAGAATATGGAGAAATCATATTCAAGGATGATGGTGTATCTGGTATATGTGTAATGAATATATCATCATATTATCAAGGATTAAATAATAAAAATAATTGTTCTTTAATAGTAGATTTATCCCCTAATTTTGATGCTGATAATTTAGAATCAGTTTTACCACCTAAATTATTTGAATATGTTAAAGCCAATAAGATAGATTATCATAAATTTGTCTTACCTATTACAGGTACTTATGATATGGAATTTGCCCAGGTCGCAAAGGGTGGAATTGATTTATCAGAATTAAATAATAATTTAACCCTAAAAAAGGATAATAATATATATGCTGGAGGAGAAATAGTAGATTTTGATGGTGTTTGTGGAGGCTTTAATTTGATGCTTGCATTCACATCAGCACTTGCTATTTTTAATGATTTATATGAAATACGAAATAAAAAATCTTAAGGTTGATCCTTTTGATAAAAGAGATTTATTTGATATAATCAAATCTCTATATAAAATTAATAATTTTAAATATAAAATCATCCAAAAATCTATCGATGCAAGAAACAAAAATAATATCTTTTTAATATATCATTTATTGATTGAAACAAATGAGAATTTAAAAGGGAAAAATGTTTCTATTTACGAAAATAAAGAAATTAAATTAAGCTACCCTAAATGGAATAAAAAATATCAACCAATAATAGTTGGATTTGGCCCTGCAGGTATGTTTTCTGCCCTTTATTTAGCTAGATGTAATGCTTGCCCGATAATTATAGAGAGAGGATCTAAAATCGAAGATAGAAAGAAATTTGTTGAAGATTTTTTTAAGAATAAAAAGCTTAATCCTAATTCAAATATTCAATTTGGAGAAGGAGGAGCAGGTACATTTTCAGATGGAAAGCTTACAACAAATTTAAAGGATCCATTAATAAAATTTATTTTAAATGAATTTTATTTGCATGGAGCAAAGGAAGATGTCATATATGAATCAAGACCACATGTTGGTACTGATTATCTAGAAATTGTTGTTAAAAATATAAGATTAGAAATTGAAAAGCTTGGTGGAAAATTCTATTTTGATACCACATTTGATGGCTTAAATAATCATTATGATTATATCGATGTTTTCGCAACAAATAATATTACAAATGAGAAATATAATTTCAAAACTAATAATTTATTATTAGGACTTGGACATTCAGCTAAAGATACAATAAGAATGCTATATAATAATTACAATCTAAATATGGAACAAAAATCATTTTCTATGGGTGTAAGAATTGAGCATAAAAGAGATGCCATAAATGAAGCTCAATATGGAAAATACAAGGATGTTTTACCTGCAGCTTATTATAATTTAGCTCATCATTTTAACGATAGAGGTGTATATACATTTTGTATGTGTCCTGGTGGCTATGTTATTGCCTCAGAATCTGAGTCGAATACAATTGTCACAAATGGAATGAGTAATAATGACCGAGAAAATGAAAATTCAAATTCAGCCCTTTTAGTAGATGTAAAACCATCTGATTATGATAAAGGAAATGTGCTTGATGGTATTGATTATCAAGAAAAATATGAAAGATTAGCTTTTGATTTATCAAAGGATTATAAAGCGCCTGCTAATCTAGTAAAGGAATTTTTAGATGATGATATTGCTAAATCATTTAGAAGCATAAAAACATCATACCCACACGGGCTATATTTTGCTGATTTAAGAAGATGCTTACCAGATTATGTAATAGAGAATTTAAAGCTTGGAATTAAAGAATTTGACAAGAAATTAAGGGGATTTAATAATCCGGATGCTATATTAATCGGTATTGAATCTAGATCATCATCTCCAGTTAGAATATTAAGAGATGAAAATAGAATGTCAAATGTAAAATTCATCTACCCAATTGGAGAGGGCGCAGGCTATGCTGGTGGTATTACAAGTGCCGCTTTAGATGGACTAAAAACTGCAATAAAAATTATGGAAAATGAAGACTGAAAAATCTTCATTTTTTATTTTTTATAATTTATTATAATTTTGTCTTTATGATAATTCTAAAATGTGCTATAATTCATTCGATTAAATAAACGTCTTAAGTGACGTGTGAGGTTATTGTGATGAAAAAAGAGTTTTCGTGTGGTGCTGTCCTATATACTGTTGAAAATAGCACTAGATATTATGTATTAATTATGGAGCCAAATGGCGCATATGGCTTTCCAAAGGGACACAAAAGAAGAAATGAGACAGATTTAGATTGCGCAAAAAGAGAAATATTTGAGGAAACAGGAATTGAACCAACATTCCTACCTAATTTTAAGAGAACAATAAAATATAATGTTTTCCAAAAATCAATAAAGGAAGTAACATATTTTGTAGCAAAATATGAAAATCAAAATTTAAATCCTCAGGATAAAAACATTCTAGAGGCTAAAAAATATGATTTAGATTCAGCCTTAACATTATTAAAATTCCCACAGGTTAAGGATATTTTAGTTGAAATAGATTATATGCTTTCATTAAAGGAAAATTAATATGAGAATTGATTTACATAATCATACAATTCATTCTGATGGCGTATTAAATGAAGAAGAATTAATATTAAGAGCAAAAAAGAATAATGTCGATGTTTTTGCACTTACAGATCACGATTCAGTTTTTGGCTGTAAAAGGATTTTAGAATTGTCTAAAAAATACGATATTAAAGTAATTTTAGGTATGGAATTATCGACAATATATAAGGGTGAGCAGGTTCATATTGTTTGTCTATTTAAGAACAATAATATTCCTGATAAAATGCTTCAATTTTCTATTGAAAATAAACAAAAAAGAATCAATAGAGCTATTAAAATGATGAATAATATTCATGATATATATGGTTTAAATATCAATTTAGATGAATTTATAAATTCATCTGAGATTATAACTAGAGCTAATATGATGCGTCATATAGCTAAATACAATAATATGACTTTAAAAGAGGCAAAAAAATACATAATGCCTGATTCTAAGGCCTTTATCCCATCTTCTAAAATAACAGTAGAGGAAGGACTAAAAATAGCAAAGGAATCAGATGCAATTACTATCTTTGCCCATCCATGTTTAATTAAAAACCAGGATTATGTTGAAGAAATTTTATCTCTTGGCTTTGATGGTATTGAGGTAAGATATCCTAAATATGAAAATATGGAAGAAAAATATAAAAAATTAGCTGATAAATATCATCTTTTTTATAGCGCAGGATCTGATTGTCATGGTGATGAAACACATTCGGATATTGGCACATGCACTCTAAATGAGGATGAATTTATGCCTATAGCTAAGCTACTAAATTTTAAATTTGATTAAGGAGGTTTTATTATGCAAATTAAACAAGCTGAGTTTTTAACAAGTGGTGTTGATTTTGATTCATTTCCTGAAGAAGGAGTACCTGAATTTGTATTCTGTGGTAGATCAAATGTTGGTAAATCATCATTCATCAATATGCTTGTAAATAGAAAAAGTCTAGCAAGAACCTCATCTAATCCAGGTAAGACCCAAACAATCAATTTTTATCATATAAATAATTCATTCTATTTTGTCGACGTACCAGGCTATGGCTATGCCAAGGTTAGTAAAACAATCAAGGCTACATTTGGTAAAATGATTGAAGTATATATGAAGGATAGAAAATCATTAAGATTAGTCTTTTTATTAGTTGATTTTAGACATAAACCATCTGAAGATGATATCATGATGTATAAATTTTTAAAATATTACAATAGAAAAGTAGTTGTCATTGCTACAAAATCTGATAAAGTAAAGAATTCTGAAAGAAGACAATGCAAGGAAACTATCATCAAAGCACTTGAATTAGATGCTAAAGATAGATTAGTAATTACATCAAGTGAAAAGAGAGAAGGACTAGGAGAAGTTTTAACAATTTTAGATGATGATTTAGCATTATTTTCAGGCTCAAATGATTCAATAATTGCTGAATAATGAAAAATGGCTTAAATTTGCCATTTTTTTTTATTTTTTAAGCCTGAAATCACATTGACAATTTTGACTTTATTATATATAATAATAAAATGGATTATATTTGTTGGAGGATAGTGTATGCAAAAGATAACACTTGATGAATTAGTTTCATTTTTAAAGGAACAGGGCTTCGTATTCCAAGGCTCTGAAATATATGGAGGTTTAGCCAATGCTTGGGACTATGGTCCACTTGGTGTTGAACTAAAAAATAATATTAAGCAAGCTTGGTGGAAGAAGTTTGTTAAACAAAATAAATACAATGTTGGACTTGATGCAGCAATATTAATGAACCGTGAGGTTTGGGTTGCTTCTGGTCATATTGGTTCATTCTCTGATCCACTTGTTGACTGTAAGAAATGTCATTCAAGATTCAGAGCTGATAAATTAATTGAAGATTTCACTCATGGTGCAATCACAGGTGACGGTATGTCAAATGAAGCTCTAACAGCTTATTTAAAGGACAATAATGTTGTATGTCCAGTATGTGGTGCCCTTGATTATACAGACATTAGAAAATTTAACCTAATGTTCAAGACACACCAAGGTGTAGTTGAGGATGCTAAAAATGAAGTTTATTTAAGACCTGAAACTGCACAAGGTATATTTGTAAACTTTAAGAATGTACAAAGAACTACAAGAAGAAAATTACCATTCGGTATTGGTCAAATTGGTAAATCATTCAGAAATGAAATTACTCCAGGTAACTTCATTTTCCGTACAAGAGAATTCGAACAAATGGAATTAGAATTCTTCTGTAAGCCAGGTAGCGAATTAGAATGGTTCAAATATTGGAGAAAATTCTGTTGGGATTTCTTAGTATCAATTGGTGTTGATGAAAAGAAATTAAGATATAGAGACCATGATAAAGAAGAATTATCATTCTACTCAAATGCAACAACAGATATCGAATTCGATTTCCCATGGGGATTTGGTGAATTATGGGGTATCGCATCTCGTACTAATTATGACCTAAATGCTCATCAAACACATTCAGGTGCTAATATGGAATATTTAGACCCAGATGACAATACTAAATATTTACCATATGTAGTTGAACCATCTGTTGGTGTTGAAAGAATGTTATTAACTGTATTATTCAGTGCATATGATGTTGAAGAAACTAAGAGAGAGGATGGTCGTGTTGATACAAGAACAGTATTAAGATTACATCCAGCTTTAGCACCATATAAGGTTGCAGTATTACCATTAATCAAGAAAAATCATGCTGATAAGGCTACTGAGATTTATGATATGCTATCAGATAAGTTCTCATGCGTATATGATGAAACAGCTAATATCGGTAAGAGATATAGAAGACAAGATGCAATTGGTACACCATTTACAATTTGTGTAGATGATGAAACAGTTAATAATAACACTGTAACAATCAGAGATAGAGATACAATGGAGCAGATTACTCTTCCAGTTGATGAGGTTGCAGCTTACATTGAATCTAAAATCAAATTTTAATTAAGAAAATAAGGAGGGGGTTCACTTGGCTTTACAAGATGATGTAAAACGAATAATTGATGCAACTGATATTGTCGCATTAGTTTCTAGTTATAATATAAAACTTGAAAAGCAAGGAAAGAACTATCGAGGACTATGCCCCTTCCATAATGAGGATACACCATCATTTCTTGTATCACCAGATAAGAAGCTAGCACATTGCTTCGGATGTCAAGGTGGTGGAGATCCCATTAAATTTATTATGCAAATGGAAGGAATCACCTTCCCAGAGGCCATCTCTAAGCTTGCGGAATTTAATGGAATCGAATACAAATCTAATTATCAAAAAAAGGAAGACCCTAATAAAAAATATTATCAAATATTAAATCTAGCTATAAGCTTCTATAAAGCAAATTATGAAAAGACAGAATTTGGTAAGCAAGCTAGAGAATATTTGATTAAAAGAGGTCTTACAGATGATGTAATTAAAGACTTCAACGTTGGTTTATCACCAAAACAAAAGGACAGCCTATTTAATGTTTTATCCGAATCAGGATATCTTGAATTAGATATGGTTGACTCAGGATTAATCAATGAACAAAATGGTTCATATCATGATTTCTTCGTAAATAGAATAATGTTTCCTATTTATGATGAATCAAATAATCCGATAGGCTTCTCAGCTAGAATATTTGAAAATGATCCTAATCAGCCAAAATATATCAATTCAAAGGAATCAATGATATATCATAAAGGTGAAGTATTATTCAATATTCAAAATGCTAAGGCAGAAATAATTAGAAAGAAGCGCGTTATTTTACATGAGGGTCAAATGGATGTTATCGCATCATATAGATCTGGATTAAAAGAAGCGATTTGTACTATGGGTACTGCCTTAACAATAACTCAGGCTAAGCTACTTAAAAAATATACTGATACAGCAATCATTTGCTATGACGGTGATAAGGCTGGTATTAAGGCTTCACTTAAAGCCATAAAAATATTTAAGCAGGTTGGTATTAACACAAGATTAGTATTATTACCAAATAATATGGATCCTGATGAATATGTATTAAAATATGGCTCTGAGGCTTATAAAAATTTCTTTGAATCAAATATTATTGACTCATTAGAATATACATATAAAACATCATTAATTGGAATCGATTTTAATGATAATATCATTTTTAAATCATTATGTGATAATTTATTTAGCATCTTAATAAATGAAACGAGTGAATCTATTAAAGAATCATATATTAAAAGACTATCAGAGGATGCAAATAAAAACTATGATGCTTTAATGATTGATTTCAATAATTATAGAACACTTCATTCTTCTAGAAATGTTAATATTGTTCGTGGCACTTATGATAATTCAGATGATTATTTTAACGAGCCAGTTGAAACAAAGCAAATAGTAAAAGAAGATAAATATGATATTGCAGAATTGAGATTGATTAAATATGCTTTAAGCTCAAAATCAAATGCTGAATATATAAACGGAAGAATAGAAGATTCTGATGGTGTTGTAGATGGAATGAATGGTTTCTCTGAAAATGTAGCAAGAATATGGATGAAATTAGTTGATGAATATTATAAAGTGTTTAATACATTTGAAACTAATAAATTCTTAGCATTGCTAAATTCAGATGAAATGGGATATTTCTTAAAAATAGTCGAAGAGGCTGAAAAGAGCAAATTAGAACTTAGTCAAGAAGACATGATTAGTTGTATTGATAAGGTATTAAAAAATGCAATTAAGAATGAAAATAAGAGACTTCAAAAGGAAATAAATAAAAGAGATAGCACAATGCCACCTACTGAGAAGGATCTAAAGAATGTTAATGCAATTTTTAATAATCGAAATAAACTACTTAAAAAGAAGAAAAAATAGAGAGGAGATTGTTTATGGAATATAGTGAGATTTTAGCTTTACTAACAGAGTTAGGAAACAAAAATGGAGGTTTCATTTTCGCTAAGGATGCAACAATGTATTATGCTGATGATTCATCTGAATATGAAACATTAGAGCGTGATTTAGCAAAAGCTAGCATCGATATCATGCCTGATGAGGATGAGAATAGTGAAGATGATAAGGAACCTAATTTAAGTGATGTAGAGGAAGTTGATATTTCTACATATGATCAATTACCTGCATCATTAAAGGTAGATGACCCTGTTAGAATGTATCTTAAGGAAATTGGTAAGATTCCTCTTTTAACTACTGAAGAAGAAACTTTATATGCTGAGCAGGTTGTTGAGGGAAGAGCTGCAAAAGCAAAGCTAGAAGAAATTGATGCTGATGATAACAATACAGTATCATTTGAAGAATATGAAGAATTAAACAACATCGTTGATGTAGCTGAAACTGCAAAGGATAAGCTTGTTAACGCAAATTTAAGATTAGTTGTTTCAATTGCTAAAAAATATTTATCTAGAGGATTACAATTCTTGGATTTAATTCAAGAAGGAAACATGGGCTTAATTAAAGCCGTAGATAAATTCGACCATAAAAAAGGATTTAAATTCTCAACATATGCAACTTGGTGGATTAGACAAGCTATCACTAGAGCAGTAGCTGATCAAGCAAGAACTATTCGTATCCCAGTTCATATGGTTGAAACAATCAATAAGCTTGTAAGAATCCAAAGACAATTAGTTCAGGAATTCAGTCGTGAGCCAACTCCAGAAGAGGTTGCTGAAAGAATGGATATCACTGTTGAAAAGGTTCAACAAATCCAACGTATTGCCCAAGAACCAATCTCATTAGAATCACCAGTTGGTGAGGAAGAGGATTCATCACTTGGAGATTTCATTTCAGATCCTCACGCACTTGACCCTTACGAGTACACAGCTAAAATGAAATTAAGAGAAGAGCTTGATGAGGTTTTAGCTACTCTTACTGAAAGAGAGGAAAGAGTTTTAAGATTAAGATTTGGTCTAGTTGATGGACGTGTTAGAACTCTTGAAGAAGTAGGTAAGGAATTTAACGTAACAAGAGAGCGTATTCGTCAAATTGAAGCAAAGGCTTTAAGAAAGCTAAAGCACCCTTCAAGATCAAAGAGATTAAAGGATTTCATGATTAAACACTAATATGCAAAGAATAGAATTACTTGCTTCCCTTGCCGAGGGAAGCAATTCTTTATTAGATTTAGGCTGTGACCATGCTTATGTTTTAACATTAGCCTTAGAAAAATATAATGTTAAAGCTGGTATAGCATCTGATATATCTGATGGACC